>Ga0326727_10008179_pt1 | contig 26805 bp, 29 predicted proteins | sample MB2enrmetagenome_FD_207643 | JGI IMG/M metagenome (GOLD analysis project Ga0326727, IMG submission 207643) | Lab enriched peat soil microbial communities from McLean, Ithaca, NY, United States - MB29MY | ecosystem: Environmental > Terrestrial > Soil > Wetlands > Peat | place: USA: New York...
ATGGCCGGCGAAAACCACCTTCGCGGCGTCGCGGAAGAGGATGACGCTCGAGGGAGGAGGAGGCGCCTTGGCCTGGGCGAGCTGGGTGCTCACGACCGGGAGCAGCGACTCGGCGCTGACCGGCTTCTGGATCGAGCGGACGACGTTCGGGTAATGCTGCTTCAGCTTCTCCCCGTGGCCGTTGCTGGACATGATCACGACCGGGACGTGGGAGGTGAGGGGATCGTTGAGGAGGCGGTAGACGACCGCTTCGCCGTCCATATCCGGCAACGATTCATTGAGCAGAATGAGGTCCGGCTGCGCGATCAGGAACCGCTCGAAGCCCTCGGCGCCGCGTTGGGCGAGGAGCACGTCCACGTTGCCGAAGTTTTGAGCCAGCGCTGTCTCGGCCGCTTTCGAGGAAGCGAGACTATCGTCTATAACCAGTATTTTTTGCGACATGGCTTGAATGGGAAAGAAGCGCCAGCAGGAACCAAGCCTACAACTCCCTCCCGGAGTGCCAAAAATACGGGAACGGGCTTCGAAGTCAATCACATGCGCCTGAAAGAAATGTTACAAACTGAAGGAGCGGCGGCGCTCCACGCCGACATGGCGCGGATGGACAAAAAGGGTCGCATCTCTTAACTGTGTCGTTCACCAATATTTATGGATCCTGTTCGTGTTCGCTTCGCCCCTTCCCCCACCGGTTACCTGCACATCGGAGGCGCCCGGACGGCGCTGTTCAACTGGCTTTACGCCCGGCACGCGGGAGGGCGGTTCGTGCTCCGGATCGAGGATACGGACAAGGCGCGCAACACGGCCGAGGCGACCCAGGCGATCTATGACGGGCTGCGCTGGCTGGGGCTCGACTGGGACGAGGGGCCGGAGGCGGGCGGCGACCTTGGGCCGTATTTCCAAAGCGAGCGGGAGGCGGTGTACGAGCGCTACCTGGAGCGGCTGCGTAGCGCGGGCCGGGTTTACGAAGAGGAAGGGGCGGTACGGTTCCGGTATGCGCGGGAAAAGATCGCGCTGCCGGACCTGATCTGCGGGGAGGTCGAGATCGACATGAGCGATCCGGCGACGAATCCCGATATGACCATCCGCCGGCCGGACGGGTCGTGGATATTCCATTTCGTGAACGTCGTGGACGACATCGAGATGAAGATCACCCACGTGATCCGCGGGGAGGATCACCTGTCAAATACGCCGAAGCATATCCAGCTTTACCGGGCGCTCGGGATCGAGCCGCCGCGTTTTGCGCACATCCCGCTGATCCTGAACAAGGACGGGTCGAAGATGAGCAAGCGGGACCAGGGCGCGAGCCTCAGCGGCTACATGGAGCTCGGGTATTCGCCGGAGGCGGTCCGGAATTACCTTTGCCTGCTGGGATGGTCGCCGAAGGATAACCGCGAGAAGCTCGATATTGCGGAAGTGATCCGGATTTTCGACCTGAAGAACGTGAACCGGAAGAACGCGGCGTTCGACCTGGACAAGTGCACGTGGCTGAGTGGCGAGTACCTGCGGGAGATGGACGGGGAGACCTTCCAGCAGCGGGCGCGGGAGGCGTTCGGGCGTGCAGGGATCGAGCTGGCGGCGTTTTCGCCGGAATACGTGCACGCGGCGATCGAGACGTGCCGCGGGAAGGTGAAGATATTCAGCGAGCTGCCGGTGTACGCGGGATTTTATTTCAAGAGCGACGTCCAGTACGATCCGGAGGCGGCGGCGAAGCAGTTTACCGCGGAGAACCGCCCGCGGGTCGAGGCCGTGCGCGCGGCATTCGCGGGGCTGGAGCCGTTCGACGCGGCAGGCATCGAGACGGCGCTCAAGGGGACGGCGGCGGCGCTAGGGGTGAAGGTCGGGGTGCTTGTCCACCCGACGCGGCTGGCCCTTACCGGGGCGCCTTCCGGGCCGAGCCTGTACCATCTCATAGAGGTTCTGGGGAAGAAGACCGTCCTGGGGCGGATCGATCTGGCTTTGACCCGGATTCCGTGAATGCGCGGCCATCTGCGCGATATGCGGATTTCCTGCGGAAAACTCGTTGACACGGTTTCGCAGGGCAAATAGGGTATTCGCCCTTTCGAAACGAGCGAATATGAAGACCTTTTCAGCCAAAGCCAGCGAAGTACAACGCCAATGGTGGGTCATTGATGCCAAAGACCAGGTGTTGGGACGGGTGGCTGAAAAAGCCGCCAACCTGCTCCGCGGGAAGCACAAGCCCATTTACACCCCGCACGTCGACACCGGCGATTTCGTCATTGTCATCAACGCGGACAAAGTCCGGGTAACCGGGAAGAAGGACGTCCAGAAGAGCTACATGAGCTTTTCCGGCTACGTCGGCGGTCATCACTCCGAGACGTTCAAGGCCCGCCTTGTGCGGCATCCGGAGCTCATCGTCGAGCGCGCGGTCCGCGGGATGATCCCCCACAACCGGCTCGGCCGGTCGGTTTACACGAAGTTGAAAGTCTACAAGGGCGAAACCCACCCGCACGAAAGCCAGGAACCGAAGCCCATCACCCTCTCCTAATCAAACACATGGCAACACAGGAATTCATCGCCACCGGACGCCGCAAAGAGGCGGTCGCGCGCATCCGGATGAGCCCCGGAACGGGCAAGATCGAGGTCAACGGAAAGAGCTTCGAGGAATATTTTCCCACGACAAATCTACAGAGCGCAGTTCTGGCGCCGCTGCAGATCGCCAAGAGCACGAACGCCTTTGACGTGGTGGTCAATGCGCACGGCGGCGGGCCGACCGGCCAGGCCGGCGCGGTTCGCCTCGCGATTGCGCGGGCGCTGATCATCAGCGACGCGAATCTGCGGGCTTCGCTCAAGGAAGAGGGCTTCCTGACGCGCGATCCGCGGATGAAGGAACGGAAGAAGGCCGGCCAGCCCGGCGCGCGCAAGCGGTTCCAGTTCTCGAAACGCTAATTTTCGAATTTTTCAAGAAAGGGCGAGGCTTCGGTCTCGCCCTTTTTTTGTGCCATGTACGGCTGGGGAGCAACCGGCTGGGCGACGACGGGCTGGGCAACCATTGGTTGCGCGACCATCGGCGGAGGGGCGCAGGGTTCGGTCACGATGGGGCCGTCGCATTGCGGGCGCAGCTCGTGCAGCATCCGGGCGACGTGGCGATACCCCGACCTGGGCTCGAGGGTGGCATAGCTCTCACGTGGGTCGCCCCATTGGAGAATCTGGATATCGACGTGCCGGACGCCCCAGCGGTCCATTTGCTCGCGGGTGGGCTCGTAGAGGTCGATGGTGTTCCGCCCGGCGAGCGCCCAGCCGTAATCGTCCACAATGTAGGTCTGCCCGGTCTGCAGGATGCGGAACATGGTGCCGGCGGGCCAGCGGCCCCAATCCGCGGCGGCGCTGTTTATGGGGCCGGTCCGGAGGGTGGTGCCGAGGGCGTTGTGATTCGTGTAGGCGCGATGATCGGCTTCACCGTCAAAGTAGGCGGTCGTCCGGACGTGCTGGTACTGGGTTCGGGCGAGAGGGGGCTCCCAGGTGGGCAATGGGCGTTCCGCGCAACCGGCAAGGAGCGCGATGGACACGACGAGGGCGAGCCTGCGAAACACGGGCCGGAAGGATAGTGTATTTGCGGGCGTTTTTGCAAGGTTTAACACAACATCTTGTATTTTAGGCTAGCGATTGCTTTTGGAGGTCTTTGGCGTCTCAAGTGTCTGACGGCGCGAGAAATCGCGGACGAGGATAGATAAGCAGTCCGCGTTCCGTGGGATGGCACCCTCGGGACGGAGCGAATTCTTGGCATCAAGCTCTTGAATAATACGCAAAAAGCATTATCAAATACGCTATATGCGTAAATCATGTTCACTCGACGCCCTGCTGCCAAGAACCCGGCAGGCGATTCTCGCTGCCGCGCTGGTACAGCCGGGAAAAGCCTGGTATCCGGCGGAACTTGCCCGGCGCATGCATGTGCCGTCGTCGAGCTTGCAGCGGGAGTTACAGCAACTCAGCAAGGCTGGGATCCTCAAGAGCCACCGGCAAGGGCGGATGGTTTATTACCAGGCGAACCAGGATTCGCCGATTTTTCCCGAGCTTCGCGGGCTGCTCCTTAAGACGGCTGGTCTTGTTGACGTGCTGGTCGATGTTCTCAAGCCCTTGGGGGCGAAGGTGTGGCTCGCTTTCGTCTTCGGCTCAGTCGCCGGTGGCGGTGAACAGAGTGACAGTGACATCGACCTGATGGTGATCGGGGACATTTCCCCGGCGGACCTGGCTTTGCCGCTCCGGCATGCGAGGGACTTGATTGGCCGGGAGATCAATCCGACCGTTTACACAATGGAAGAATTTAAGCGAAAGCTTGTCGCAAAGGATCATTTTCTCACGCGGGTGTTGCAGAAACCGAGGCTATTTGTAATAGGCAACAGCGATGAGTTGGGCGAAGCTGTTGCAGGATCGACGGGTTACCGCGATGCCTCCGAGCAAGGAGGAATTGGATAATTTGCGAGCAATCGTGATCCGCAGCCTGAAGGACGTGGCGGCGATTGGCCTTTCAGCAGATGCGCGCTTCGTCATGGCGTATGATGCCGCGCGCACGCTTTCGCTGATCGTTGTTCGGGCTTCCGGTTATCGTCCCAGGTCGGTTGGCGGACATTACAACACGTTTCTCGCGCTCGAAGTGGCCGAACCGGCATTTGCGGCGCGATCCGTGTACTTCGACGGGTGTCGAATCAAGCGAAATGACTGCGAATACGACTACGCCGAGGGTATCAGTGACACGGATGCCGAAGGCTTGCTCAAGGAGGTGCGGGAGTTCAAAGGAGAGGTCGAATCGTGGATCGATGACCGCCATCCGGATTTGGCGTGACCTGCAAAAAAGCCGCGCCCTTTTCAGGACGCGGCTTCTTTCAAAGCTAATCTTTTATTTCAGCTTAACGTCGGAAATCGACGGGCAGGCCGGCTTGCATGGCGGCGTGCTGGTCGTCGCTGCAGGCGGCGTTGGTCGGGACGCCGGCGGCTTCGGGGCTGAGTTGCACGAGGGAGTGGCTCACGAGGTATTGCTCGAGCTCGTCGCCGGAGATGTCGGGGAGCATCGTGCCGTTTACCTCCACGCAGGGAGAGAGGGGCTGGCCGCTCTTTTGTTCCATTTCCCAGCGGAACGCCGGATTCTGGATGATGTCCTTTTCCGTGTAATCGATGTTGTACTTGCGAAGGATGGCACGGACGCCATTGCTCCAGCCGCACTGGGTCTTGAGGTAAGCGGTGATTTGAGGTTGTTCCATAATAAGAGAGTAAACGTTTCTTGTGGGGGCCTGCCCCAATCATTGCTAAACACAAAAATGGGCGGACGCAAGCGCGCCCGCCCATTTTGTTGAATTGCGAATATGGTTACTTGCGCTTGCCTTCGCCGGGACGGAATTCCTCCTGGGCGGCCTGGAAGGCCTGCTCGAGTCCGACGAGGTCTTCGCCGGGCTTGATGCTGTCGAATGCTTCGCTCTCGCGCTTGATCTCCTCTTCGGAGTAGTTCGCGGCCTTGATGGAGAGGCCGATGCGGCGTTCGGTGCGGTCGACCTTGATGACGCGGGCTTCGACTTCCTGCCCGATCTTAAGGATGTCCTTGACCTTGTCGACGCGGTCCTCGCTCAACTGCGAGATGTGGACCAGGCCGTCGATGTCGTCGGCGAGCTGAACGAAGGCGCCGAAGCTGGCGAGCTTGGTGACCTTGCCGGTCACGAGATCGCCGATCTTGTAGCGCTGGTCGATGATCTTCCACGGGTCGTCTTCGAGCTGCTTGATGCCCAGCGAGATGCGCTGGTTCTGCTTGTCGATGTCGATGACCACGGCCTCAACGTCGTCGCCCTTCTTGAGGACTTCGCTGGGGTGGTTGATCTTGCGGGTCCAACTGAGGTCGGACACGTGGACCATGCCGTCGATGCCTTCCTCGAGTTCGACGAAGGCGCCGTAGGCGGTCATGTTGCGGACCTTGCCATGGACGGTCTTGCCGATCATATAGCGGTGCTCGATTTCGTCCCACGGATTGGCTTCCAACTGGCGGACGCCGAGCGAGATCTTCTGCTCTTCCTTGTTGACGCCGAGCACGATCGCCTCGACCTCCTGGCCGACGTTCAATACGTCGGACGGGCGGGTGATGCGCTTGGTCCAGGAGAGTTCGGAGACGTGGATGAGGCCTTCGACGCCCTCCTCCAGCTCCACGAACGCGCCGTAGGGGACCAGGTTGGTGATCTTGCCCTTGACGTTGGTGCCGATCGGGAAACGCTCCTCGATCTTGTCCCACGGGTTCTTCTGGGTCTGCTTGAGGCCCAGGGAGACGCGCTCCTTTTCCTTGTTGATGTCGAGAACGACGACTTCCAGCTCCTGTCCGACCTTGAGCAGTTCGCTCGGGTGACCGAGGCGGCCCCAGGTCATGTCGGTGATGTGGAGCAGGCCGTCCATGCCGTCGAGGTCGATGAACGCACCGAAGTCGGTGAGGTTCTTGACCGTGCCGTGAACGGTGCTGCCGATCTTGACGCCGTCGAGGAACTTCTGGCGCTTCTCGGTCCGCTCCTGCTCGATGAGCTCGCGGCGGGAAAGGACGACGTTTTTGCGGTCGTCGTTAACTTTGACAATCTTGAAGTCGTAGGTGTTGCCCACGAACTGCTGAAGATCCTTGGGAGGAACGATGTCGATTTGCGACGCGGGCAGGAACGCCTCGACGCCGATATTGACGGTGAGACCGCCTTTGACCACGGCTTTGACTTTGCCTTTGATGAGGCCGTCGCCCTGGAACACTTTGACAATCTTGTCCCAGTTCTGCTTGTGGGCGGCCTTCTCTTTCGAGAGTTTGACCATGCCCTGATCGTCTTCCAGACGCTCGAGGAGGACTTCCACCTCGTCTCCCACCTGGAGGTCTTCCACGTCGTCGAACTCGGACGCGGGGATGACGCCTTCGGACTTGTAGCCGATATCCACAAGTACTTCACGGGGACGGATTTCGAGGACCTGGCCCTTTACGATGCTGCCCTCTTTGAAATCGCGAAAACTCTTCGCGATCAACTCTTGCATTTCAATCATTGGATGTTGTTACGATACAAACCACGGGTTGCCGGTTTCTTCATCCCCCGGGTCCGCAAATTCGCGGGCCTGTAACAGGGGAAAAGGGTTAAAAAGTAGCCGACTCAGGGCAAAAAACAAGTTATTTTGAGGTGGCTCAGGACTACGGAGGGGGATTAAGGCCACGGGTCAGAGACGCTTCGCGAGCCAGGCCGCGGTGCCGTACTTTTCGGCGGCGAGGGTTTCGGCGGCGGCGATCACGTCAAAGCATGCTTCGCGGACCTGCGCGGCGAGGCGGGTGGTGAAGGTGAGGCCGAAATCGGCCGGGAGGACGAGGCTCTGTATGCTGCCTTGATGGATGAGGCCGGCACGGGTGCGGCGCTGGGCGGCGCCGGCGACTTTTTTCCCGCCGACGAGAACATCGTGCCGGACCGGATTTTCAAAGCAGGCCTCGGAGATTTTTTCGACGGAAACGGAGGCAGTTGCAGCGGGGATGCCGGCATCGGCCAGCGCGGCGCAGAGCGCGCCGTGGATGAGCGCGTAGGTGTCGACGGGCGGGCGCCCGAGGCCGGCGGCAGAGGGGATCAGCAGCGAGTATGTCAAATCCTCCCCATGCAGGACGATACCGCCCCCGGTCCAGCGGCGCACCGGTTCGCGGTCCGGATGCGCGAGGCGAATCGGGGCCCATCTTTCGAAATAGCCGAACGAGACGGCCGGCCTCTCCCAGCGGTAGACGCGCAGGACCGGCCCGGGGATTCCGCCGAGCAGCGCCTCGTCGATCGCCATATTGAGCGGCGCGCCGTGCGGGACGAGGTCATCGAAAAAAAAGAGTTCCGAAAGCCATGGGCGCACGGGCCCAAAGTAAGAACAAAAACGAAATTGGCAATCCGGCTTCGGCCAAATAGGATCACCGCTCACATGCCAAAGGTTGCTCTAGGAAAAGGTCTCGGCGCGCTGATCAACCAGCGCGTGGCCTCTCCGACGCCCATGCCGGAATTGGGGGAGCGCGTCCAGATGATCAAGCTGGATAACATCGCTCCCACGCCGCTCCAGCCGCGCTCGGAGTTCCGTGGCGAAAAGCTGCGCGAGCTGGTCGATTCCATCCGCGAGCACGGCATCATCCAGCCGCTCATCGTGCGGCAGCGGCTCGATAAATTTGAGTTGATCGCCGGCGAACGCCGCTGGCGCGCGGCAAAGGAAGTGGGCCTGCTCGAGGCGCCGGCCATCGTCCGTGCCGCATCAGACCAGGAGGTGCTCGAGCTCGCGCTCATCGAGAACCTGCAGCGCGAGGACCTGAACCCCATTGAAGAAGCGCACGCCTTTTCGCGGCTCGCGAAGGAATTCGGGCTCCGGCAGGAGGACATCGCGCAAAAGGTCGGCAAGAGCCGCGCCGCCATCGCGAACTGCATGCGGCTGCTCGAGCTTCATCCCGAGGTGCAGACCTGGCTCGCGCAGGACAGGATTTCCGTCGGACACGCGAAGGTGCTGCTCTCGCTGCGCACGCCCGAGGAGCAGCGGCTGATCGCGGATGTCGTGGTTCGCCAGGGCCACACCGTGCGCGCCACGGAGAAGCTCGTCGCCACGCACTTTGCCAACCAGGGGGCGGAACGGCCCACGCGCTCCGGCTCGAACGGCTCGCGCCACGCCGCGTTGCCGCCGCAATTTCTCCACATCCAGAACCAGCTCCAGCAGCACCTCGCGACGCATGTCGTGCTTCAGCACGCCGAAAAGCGCGGCCGCATCGAGATCGAGTATTACGGCAAGGATGATCTCCAGCGGATTCTGGATGTGCTCGGGATCGGCTCGGAATAAGCGCCTGCGGGATTCGCTATGAAACTCCGCAGCAGGCTCTGCCTCGCCGCCATTCTCACATCCGCGCTCATGGTCGCATGCCATTCCGGCGGCAGCGCGGGCCCGACAGCCGATATCTGGACCCTCTATTCCGGCGACCGCGCCTTTGCCGATGTGAAGACGCTCGTCGATCTCGGACCGCGCCCAGCCGGCTCTGCGGAGCTGGAGAAGGCCCGCCAGTACATCATCGGCGAGGTCGAGAAGGCCGGGTGGAAAATCGAGAAACAGGAGTTCGAGGACGATACGCCGCGCGGCAGGATCAAGTTCTGCAACCTCATCGCGCGCTACGGCGGCGACTCGACGATGCAGCAGGCGATCGTCTGCTCGCATTATGACACGAAGCTGTTTGACACGATCCGCTTTGTGGGCGCGAGCGACGGCGGCTCCAGCACGGGAGCGCTCATCGAGTTCGCGCGCGCGCTGGCGCACGATCCGGGCCTCGCGCGCCGCGTGGAGTTGGTGTTCTTCGACGGCGAGGAGGCGTTCGTGCACTTCACGGAAACCGACGGCCTGTACGGCAGCCGGCATTACGCCATGGTCTTGCGCGACAGCGGACGGTACAAACAATTCAAGTCCGCGGTCCTCTGGGACATGATGGGGCCGAAGAACCTCACGATCACCCTCTCGCCCGATTCGCCTCCCGCGCTGACCGGCGCCATCCTGAAGGCCGCCGACGCGCTCCACGACCGCCAGGCATTCACTTTCTACGACAACGATATTTACGACGACCACGTGCCGCTGGATCACATCGCGGAGGTCCCGTCGATCGATCTCATCGATTTCAACTATCCCCCGTGGCACACCGCCGAGGACACGCTCGATAAACTTGCTCCCGAAAGCCTCCAGGTGGTGGGCGCAGTTACGTTATACTATTTGCGGACGCAATATCCCGGTGAATGAAGACGATCACGCGCATTGCATTGAAGGAGCTGCTGGAGGGCGGTGAGCCGCCCGTGCTCATCGACGTGGGCCCGGCGGAGTATTTCCAGGCGAACCATCTGCCGGGGGCGAAAAATTGCTGCGTCTACGAAGTCACCTTCCTCGAGCAGGCCGCCGCCGCCGCACCGGACAAGCAGCGCCCCGTCGTCGTGTACGGTTCGGGCGCGCATTCCCTGGCTTCGAGCACCGCGCTGGAGAAGCTCGAGCGCGCCGGCTACTCCCGCGTGCAGGATTATCGCGGCGGCCTCGAGGACTGGAGTCACGCCGGCCTGGCCGTGGAAACCGGTGCTCCCACTCCGGCCCCGGAACAGCCCCGCGAGGGACGCCACGAGATCGATACCGCGAAGAGCCTCGTCGCCTGGACCGGCCGCAACATCAATGGCTCGCATACCGGCACCATCCGTGTATCGAGCGGCTGGCTGGACGTGCTCCCTTGCAACGCCGCGACTGGGGAGTTCAACCTGGACATGGATTCCATCGCGGATGCCGACCTCTCCGACACCGCGCTCAACCGCATGCTGATCGCCCATTTGAAGAGCGACGATTTCTTTGACACCGCGCTCTTTCCCACCGCGACGTTCCATCTCCGGCACGTCGTCTTCAATCCGCACGCCAGGCCCGGCAGCATCAACGCCGATATCGACGGCGCGCTCACCCTCAAGGGCGTCACCGAGGACCTCGGTTTCCCCGCCGTCACCGAAGCGCTGCCCGGCGGCGCCTTGAGCGCCGAGGCCCATTTCGACATCGACCGTACCCGGTGGAATGTCCTCTACGGCTCAGGCAAGTTTTACGCGAACCTCGGGAAACACCTCGTCTACGACGTGATCTCCCTTGGCGTGCATATCGTTTCGCGCGGGAATTGATCCACCGCGGCGCGCATCGGGCGTATCAGGCGACCGCCCGGGCCGGATTCAGTGCGCGTTCCAGCGTCAGCCGGAGGCGTTCCAGATGGAACGGCTTCGAAACAATCTGATCGACGCCAAGCGCCTGGTATTGAGTCTCCACGCTCTGGCTTAGGAACGCCGACAGAATCACGATCCGCCCCGGGTAACCGACCGTGCGCAGCGCCTTTACGAGCGCCAGCCCGCCGAGCCCCGGCATATTATGATCTGTCAGCACCAGCGCGAACCGGTTCGGCTCCGCCTGGATGCATTCGAGTGCTTTATCGCCGCCGGGAACCGTCAGGACCGCGTAGCCGCAAAACTTGAGGGCGGACTTGATAGCCAGAGCAACCGCCGGTTCATCATCCACGACCAGAATCTCCACCTCATTTTCCATAATTTCCATAATCAATCCGCAGTAAAACCGCGAATCCGAAATTCGTCAACGAACATTTTTCGCGAGCGCTTGGGAGGGCGCCATTGCCGAGGGTGTTCATTTTATCTCAGGACAATGTAGCACAACAGCGAGTGGCCTGCGGAGATATCGGAGAAACACAAGCGTCTTGACAGACTCTCCCCCTCCGCTAGTTTCCTCCCCTCTCCAAGCACCCGTAGCTCAATTGGATAGAGCATCTGACTACGGATCAGAAGGTTTCAGGTTCGACTCCTGACGGGTGCACCACATTATCAGGGACTTACAAAAGTGGGGGGTACAGGGGGTCCCGCCAAATTGGTCCCACTCATTATTTTCGAGCTTTGCGAGGGGCACGGCCTTATAAGCCGAGCGGGGCCATGATGTCTTTGCGAGAACCCACTGGTCGTCATCCTACGGATCAGAAGGTTTGAGGTTCGACTCCTCACAGGCACCCCAAAGTTTGAGGACGAGCCCGACGCGATTTCTGTTCTGCTGGTAAGAGTTTCTATTGGAGGAAATTGTGAGCAGCATTAGGCTGCCGGTCATGGCTAGAAAGTCGAAATTAACCCTGGAGCAACTGGTGGATGGTATTGATCTTCCGCACAAGCGTTTCGAAGGATGGCAATGGATGCAAGTCGGGGCTGCGCCAGCAAATAAACCTGCTTTTTCGAGAGATCGGCTTCTGTATTACGCAGGCGAGCTTCGCAAACTCGGCATGCGTGACGCGGACATTTCCTGCCTCATCTCTGATCTTTACTGGGATTCTTTCACGGAGGCAGAGAAGAACGGCATTTTTAAAAAGTTTAAGGCGAAGTGAACCTGCTTTACTTTATTGTCCCGTTATCGCGGTAATTTTGCCTGCGAACCTCTGTCTGGACTGCAATAGGATGCGTCCGTACCTTTTTGCAGTTCACAGGAAACGTGTCCGCGTCACATCTCCCGCAATATCCACTCCCGGAAAAACGGGTCAAAATACTTGTACCCCACTTCGGGCCCATAAACGATCTCAAGGTCAACGAGCCGCGTCAGCGCCCGTTTCGCCGATGCCGGCAATTTAATCCCAGCCGCTTCCAGAAAATCCTTCGACTGCGACCGCTTCCCACCCACTCGCGCCAAAGCCTTCAAGCAACGGATTTGCATTCCCGTCAGCGGCCGCACCTGCACTTCATAACCCTTTCGCTCCGTCGCCAAAATCTGCATTAGCGCTTTTTGGATCACACTCTCATCCACTACATCGCCGGAACTCGTCACATCCCAGATTGCCGCGCAGAACTGTTGCACATCTCCCGGGTTGTTCTGAGCCACTCCGAATATCCGCTCGTACGTCTCGTCTTTTACTCGCCGCCCCCCAGCTACAAACCGCTTGTCCAAAAACTGACGGAATACCTCCTGCGGAAGCTCCGGCACTTCCAGCGTCCGTAGCGACTTGAAAAACGGGCTCGATGGATCCCGAAAGATGTGCTCCATCTCATGCCTGATACTTCCGGCCAGGATATATCCCACCTTCCGCTGCCGCTGCATCCTGCTTCGCATTTCCCCCAGCAGAGCCTCTCCCTCTTCCACCTGCCGAATGTCCTGAAATTCATCCAGGGCCACCACCAGACGATGCCGGGCTCCCAGTTCCTCCAGAAAATCGAACACCCCATCCAAACCCGAGGGCGGCAGTTTCGCGCCCGCCGCCACCGTAACGCTTGGCTGCCCCGTTACCTCATCAAATTCGATACGCGGTCTAATTTGCCCCACAGCCCGGACGAGCTTCTGCAGGAACGAATCGTCGTGCTTTTGCATCGACGCCACGGCCCGCAGCAGCCGCGCGGCGACATCCTCCACGCTTCTGACCGCCCATAATTGAGCGTAGATCAGGTGCGTCCCCCTTTCCAGCCGCACCGCTTCGTGAATCAGCGATGTCTTCCCCGTCCTCCTCTCCCCCAGCAGCGCCACGTGCTGCCGCGCCTCAATGCACGCCCGCAGCCGTTCCACCAATTCCGGTCGAGGGCAGAAATCCCCTCCCGTGACCGCCACGCCAAACTGGAACGGATTCATCATGCTCCCACTTTAATACATCTTTGTATCATACACAAGTGCATCATGCACATCTGCATCATGCCATGCTGCAGCAGCCTTTCCGAAGACGAGGGGCTCCCCCAATTTCCCAGCGTTTGGATGGCAATTTCCAGATTGATTGCGAGCCGTTAAGTACAAAAATGTCGCATTTTTGAGTTCTTAAACTAGATATTGTCTCCTTTCACCGCCTTGGCTCGCTCTGTAAGCCGAGTATTGACGAGGCCGAGCAACTGCTTGAAAAGCCAATGCTTTCAAGAGTCCGGCCGATGCGATTGGCAACAGCGCGGGGCTGATCCTCCCCGCTTCACTACAATGAACAAGATCGACTGGCGGCACATGTACGTTTTGGCGGAAGAAATTCTGGCTCTGGCGCCGTGGAAGGCGCTTTTGGAAGATGAGTTGTTCGCGATTCAGCCGCGCCAGGATGGTCCCATCTATTTTGCCAGCATAATGGGAAACCAGGGAGAGCATCACGCAGTCGCCTACTACCCAGGACTGGAAAGCCTCTCTCAATTCAGGATGGCGCAGATGGATGACGTCCCGGACAGAGTCCGCTTTGAGTTGATGCTGCTCAACGGCCACATCCAGGTCGCGTTCGAGAAAAAGAAGTACCTGATTCCACAGGATACCCAGATTCTCAAAGCGCTTGGAAAGAGCTATCGCGGAAAGTGGCCGGCCTTCCGGAGCCACCGCCCCGCGCGAATGCCTTGGATCACCGGCGCGGAGGAGGCACAAGATCTGGCGGCGCTCATGGAGCAGACTCTTGTCATCCTCAGACGCGAGGACAAAACGCTTTTTCAGCCGTTTGACATGGAGGAGTTCTTCCTGCGCACGTGGGACGGCAAGGACTCGGTTTGCCGCGTCGCTGATCTTCCGGTGCATCGGCATATCATCCAGGCGCCGCTCCCGCCGGGTGCGCTGGATGACTTGAAGAAGAGGGCCATTCGACTCGAAGCGGACCTTGTTTTGATGACCACTCCCGTTGCCGACGTGCCACACGGCGAAGCCCCTTATTTTCCCATGATGCTGCTCGTGGCCGATTCCGCATCCGGGCAGGTCGTCGGTATGGAGTTGTTCTCAACGGCAGATGGCGTCGATTCGGTCTTCGCCCGGATTCCGGAAGCCCTCACGGGAGTCCTGAAAAAGGCGAAGACGATCCCCTCCACCATCGCTGCGCGCCATCCGGTTCTACTCTCCGCCCTGGGTGCCTACTGCGATGCTTATGGGATCGACTTTGAGCAGGATGAACAGCTTCTGGCGGTTGACGAAGCTGCGGAATCCATAATGCAGTTTATGCGCAGATAGCTCCCCGGGGGTGCGCCACAAGCGGTGGCGACGTCGATTCACTTCGCCGGGTGCCCGAATACGTCGAACGCGGCGATGCGGGCGCACTTATCCTGCTGCGGGTCCTGCTGGGGCTTGGTGATTTTTAGGCGTACATAGCGCACCGGCGTCTCGCTCTTCACCGGATTATCGACCCAGTCCTGCGTGTTATTCGTGAACTCAGCCAGTTTCACATAGTTCGTGCCGTTCATGCTGCCTTCCAGCGCAGCGTTCGCGGTATCGTAGCGTTGGGGCATGTAATTGCCCGCGTTATGCACGCGCCACCGGGTGACGATCGTTGGCCCCGCCAGCTTCACGGTCAATAGGTGCACGCCCGTTTCGTCTTTCGATTGCCAAATTGTCCGCGGGTCTCCATCCAGGGCTTTTTCCGGACCAGAGCCGGGAATGGAACTGCTCGCGGTCGCTGGACGCCCAGTGGTCAGCGAATGCTCGAGGTAGATCCGCAGCTTGTCCGGTCCGTACGGATAAGGGCCATTGTTAAAGGTCAATTGCTGGGTAAGTCCGTACGCGTTCACAATCCCGTTAAAGGAAGGGTCGAACTCGCACCAATGCGAGGAGTGATTCCCGCCGCCGGTGGCGAAGAGGCCGTAGAAATCGATCGTGCCCCCAGAGCGGAAACGCGCCATTTCGACCTGCGGCACGTCGAAGATGGTGCTCCAGAATTTCGCATCCCGGCACCCGCCCGTTCCCTGGTCGACAAACTCCATGAACCGGTGCGGAGCGAATCCGGCGAGGTGGAACGTCTTCAGGTTGGTGCAATCTTCGATGACAAAATCGACGGCGTTGTTGCTCAGATATTTCGCCCACGCCTGCTGTTTTTGCGCCTCGGTTACTTTTGGGTTATCAGCCGGGTGCATATCCCGAAGGGCACCGACGTCGATGTTGATGTTTTGAAGCTGGACAGAATCGGAGCCAGCGCCGATGCGAATCCCATGGTGGAACATCGCGCCCCATAGATTGACGAGCTGCGCGCGGTCGCATCGGACCTTGCCCAGGTCAATTCCGTTGTAAGCATTCGAGAGAGTAACATCGTGGAGATAGACCTCCCGGCCGAGACCGCGGATTGCATAAGGATAGGGGTGGATGACGAATTCCCCGCGCGCATTCGTCTCCCATTGGTTCTTAGAATGGAAAATACATACGCCGCGCAGCCCGGCGCGTTCCTGGAGGCTGATTGCGGCGCGGGCGTTGTCCGGGTTCAGGGAATCGGCGCCGAAGCCGATGATCAATGCGCTTACGGTATACCACGGGCGAACGACGACACCGAGCACCCCGCCGCGCAGTTCCACTCCCGGTGGCACGGTAATTGGCGCGCCGAGAAAGGTGATCCCGCGGGGCAGCAGGACCGTCCCGCCGCCGGCTTTCGCAGCGTGATCGAGCGCTTTCTGCAACGCGGCACTGTCGTCGGTAACTCCGTCGGCCTTTACGCCGGAGTCCGTGGATTGATAAGTCAAATCCGCGCGCTCCGGCCGCCGCATCGGCGCAAACGGATAGTTCTTCCCGGTAAGTTGCGGGTAGTTATCGAGATCGAAGTAATGAGTCCCGAAGTACCATGCCCCCTCGACTTCCGTCCGCGCACCATGGACTTTCGCGAGGCCACCGCCGAATCCATATTGGCTTCTCGGCGCGATCATCACCTTCTGCTCGTCATCCTCCAGTTTGACCAGGACCGGCGTCCGCGCTTCTGCGAGATCGGCATCGTAAAATGAAAGCCCGTCCACTTTGCCTATCTGGATGCCAACCAATTCGCTCGAGATATCATTGCGCACCTTTGCGGCATTCTCCGCGGTCATTTTTGCCTCTGGCAATTGCGTCCAGTAATCGCTATTGAGCCGCAGATGGTAACACGAACAGAGTTCGCACGAGCTCTTCAGCACGATCCCGCGTTTGAGTACCGTTCCGTAGATATCCGTGACGCTGCTGCCGCTGAAGCCGCTCATCATGATCCCCTGGTAACTATTGACGAGCGTGATGCCGTGGACATAGGAGACGCGTCCGTCGATGCTGAATGGATAGGGGACCGGGTTCGCCGGGTCCTGTTCCGGATAATAGATCGTCAGGTTATAGATATCCGCGTGGCCGCATTCCGGGGAGGATATCAAGGCCTTGCCATTCGCGTCCCCCTTGCCGGCGCAGGCGAGCAGGATCGTTCCGGATAAGGGCTGGCCCGGTTGCGGCTTCCGCCATTCGCCGCAAAGAGTGACCGTCGCCGGCATGGAGAGCGGCTTCGCGATGCGGTAGCGTCCCGACGGCAGATAGACCGTACCGCCGCCGTGAGCGGACACGTCGCCCATGGCTCGCTGGATCGCATCGGAGGCGTCCGCTGTCCCTGTCGGGTCCGCCTTGTAAGGCGCGTCCGTGGCGATAGCGGCCGCGACGATCAGGTTGCCATCGACGAAGACGGGCTGAAAATTCTTGAATCGATCCGGCGGCGTGGCGCCACGCGCCGTGACCGCGATTGCGAGAAGAAGCCAGACCCAGACGCGCCAGATTTGAGAACGCTTAACCTTCAAGGCTTGATCGGCCTGGCGTCCAGATCGCCCGGTTTTTGTCCCAATACGGGGCTTAACTTTTCCGCGGCGTCCGGAGCGCTTCGTTCGGCGGGAGCGGAAATCACGCGCTCCTGCGACACTGGGATCACGGGCGCAGGATTCGGCTTTTCCTTCGTCGCCGACGCAGCGGAGAGTGGGTTTGGGCTCCTGGCGAGGAGCGGAGTTGCCGCTGCGTGCGGAGCCGGCTCGGAGGGCTCCACGACATGCAGGACGATGATCAACTGCCCGCCGGCATACTGCGGCCCGCGAATGAAGAGCGGGCTCTCCGCGCCGAGGTGCGCCTCGAACTCCACCAGCCGCCGCCGGTTCTGGAAGATCACGACCTTCGCGGGGAAACTCTGTCCGTGCTCACCGTGCGCCTTTACGCTCAGGGAGAAGTCCTTGCTCGGCGTGAGCAATCGCTCGAGCGGGCCGATCATCGTCTGCCCGTTTTCCCCGATCAACTCGAACTGGTTGTAGCCGAAGATGTTTTTCAGCTTCCGTTCATATTTGCGCAACTGCGCCGGCGCCTCCGCGGGATGCGAGGCGTTTGTCGCGAGAACCAGCGCGCTCCATATCGTCCGGGCGGAATTGGGCACGGGTGATGCCGCGACCGTTTCCACGGCGCGAGCCCGGCATGTGCCGAAGAGGCAAAGCAGGCAAATGGTCAGGAGGGATACCGGGCGCATGCCGCTATTTGAGCTTATGGTCGGGCGGCATGTAGTTCAGTCCGTCCAGCCAGAGGACGTTGACGTTGTTTTCCTTTGAGTGAAACGACGTCGCCGTGATCGCGGGATCGTCCGAGCGCGCGTTCAGGATGTTCTCGACGTACCGCTCGTTGTGGCGCACCTCGCGTCGGGTATTCGGCACGGCGGTGAAGTATAGGACGGTCGCGAGCAGGAGCAGGAACGCCCCGGAGAAGGCCATGCGCGGCAGGCTCCAGAAAGACCGCCGGGCAGGAACCGCTGCGACCGGCGTCTGGATTTGCCGGAGGATCTGGTCATTGAAGAAATCTTGGTTCCGCAGCGGAGGCGCGATGACATGGGTGCGCAGGAGATTGCCCAGCTCGATGGCGTCCTGCTTTTCCTCGAGCGCTTCCGGATGGGCCTCCAGTTCCCGCTCAAATGCGGCCAGCTCCGCTCCCGTCAGGCGCCCATCGACCCATGCGGTGAATTTTTCTTCAAAGGTTTTCATACACATCCTTCAGCATCGATTGCATTTTCTTGCGCGCGTAGAAAAGCCGGGACATCACGGTGCCGATGGAGCATTCGAGCGCGTCGGCGATCTCCTGGTACTCCATCCCGTCGATTTCCCGCATCAGGATCACCGCCCGGTGCTCGGGCGTCAGGCGGGCGATCGCCGCGTCGATTTGGCCGCGGATTTCGTCGCCGGACAGCTTTTCGTGCGGCAGGGCGCCGGTTTTCGGCGTCGTGGTGGAGTTCGGGTCGATGTTGCGCAACCCGATCGTGTCGTCGAACTCCGTTTCGCCCCCCACCTGCTTGCGCCGGAGGGAGTCGATTGTGACATTCATCATGATCCGATAGAGCCAGGTGTAGAACGACGATTGCCCGCGAAAGCGGCCGATCGACTTCCACGCCTTGAGAAAGCCGTCCTGGGCCAGGTCCCAGGCGTCCTGCTCGTTATGGACCATGTTGTAAATCATTGCGTAGGCTTTGCCGCGGTACCGGGTGACCAGTTCGTTGAAGGCCTCCGTATCGCCACGCTGGCAACGACCGACCAGGTCCCGGTCGTCCGGGCCCTGCGGGGCGTCTGCCTGCGCGGCTATTGGCTCGCCTTCTAGCAGCATTGAGTTAGACGAAGCCGCGCGGGGTTCATTCGAAATATTTACAGCCAAGGAATTACGCCCCGTATCGCCGGCGCCATTCCGTGCGGTATTCGCCCATCAGGAGGATGATCCCGTCCCGGATCTGGAAGAGCCGGTTGTTCAACACGGCAAACCGGTCCTTGCTCAGCGTGATCTCGCTCCGGAGGGCCACCGCGGCATCCATGGCGTTGCTCACCGCCTTCAGGGCGCGCTTGAGGTAGGCGATCGTCATCCCGATCTCGTCGATATCGTCGTCGCTCAGCGCCGCGGCCAGCTTTGCGCTCGCGATGGCGGATTGCGTGGCCAGTTTCACCGCGGATGGATGGTTCTGGAGGTCCCCCAATTCGTCAAAAAGCTGATCAATCCAGACCGTGAGCGCGAACGAAGCCTGGTAGAGAGGGTGCATCTCGAAGTCCCCGAGCGCTTCCTCCTCGTCTTCCTCTTCCTCGTCGTCCTCTTCGTCCAGCCCCAGTTCGTCGGCCAGTTGCGCATCCGCCTCCTCCAGCCAGTCGTCCTCCGCGCCGTCCAGCAGGTGGCTCCAGCCCATCTCCCGCGCGATGATCTGGTCGCGGTCCGGGTGGTCCATGTATTTCTCGAGCAACTCCATGTAGTGCTCGGTCTTGCGATCCTGCTGCTGGAGGAATCGCTCCCATTGGTATTCGTCCCAAACGCGTTCTGGCTGGTCGTCCTGGTTGCCCATAAACAGCGGACTGTTAACCCGCCTCCGCAATTTGTGCAAAAGTTTTATCGGACGCAAGTTCCTGTTGCGTTCTTAACCTCAGTTGCCCGCAGGCGGCGTCGATATCGTGCCCCTTCTCCGTGCGGATTGTCGCGGGCACCTCCTGTCGCTTGAGGATGGCCAGAAAGGCGTTCATTCTTGTCCGGTCCGGGCGCTGCCATGGCAGCCCTTCGACCGTGTTGTACGGGATGAGGTTCACCTTGGCCCGCAATGCCCGGGCATGCCCCGCCAGCGCCCGCGCCTGCTCCGGCGCGTCGTTGATCCCGTCGATCAGGATGTACTCAAAGGTCAGGTGCTGTTTCTTCTTCTGCACGTAATAGGCGCAGGCCTCCAGCAGCACGGCCAGCGGGTACTTCCGGTTCACCGGCATGATTTGCTGCCTCACCGGGTCTGTCGCCCCGTGCAGGGAGATGGCCAGGCGGATCTGGAGCGGCTGCTCCGCCAGCTCCCGGATCCGCGGCGCAAGGCCGCTCGTGGAGACCGTGATGTGCCGAGCCCCCAGGTGGACGCCCCAAGGCGCGTTGATGATCCCGATTGCGCGCATCAGGTTCTCGAAGTTCGCCAGCGGCTCCCCCATCCCCATGAACACGATGTTATCGACCCGCTCCCCGGCCAGCGCCTCCGCCTTCATTACCTGCTCGACGATTTCCCCCGCGTGCAGGTTTCGCGTCCAGCCGTTGAGCCCGCTTGCGCAGAACTTGCACCCGTACGCGCATCCCACCTGCGTGGATACGCAAAGCGTCCGCCGGTCCGAATCCTCCCCGTAGAGCGCCGGCGATGCCGGGATCAGGACCGACTCGATCAGGTTCCCGTCCCCGAGGCGGAAGAGAAACTTCTGAGTGGTATCCTTCGACCCGGTCTTCCGGATCACCTCCAGCTCGTCAAAGGCAAACGCCGAGGAAAGCTGCGCCCGCAACGGCGCCGGCAGGTCCGTCATTTCCTCGAACGAGCGGACCCGCTTTTCATAGAGCCAGCGCAGCACCTGCTTCGCCCGGTACGCCGGCTGCCCCAGTGCCGCAAAAGCCTCCTCGATCTCCGGGGCAAGGAGCGAGCGGACCGGTCTCTTCTCGGCGGCATCGGCAGTCGTGGGCATCGCACCAGCATCGCTCACCCCGGCGGCCGAGCCAAGGAGGGAAAGCGTCCAGCCTTCTATTTCCCCATCGCCAGCCGGTCCGCCAGCCGCTGCGGCAGGCCCGCGGCGACGATCTTGTCCTGCGTTGTATTGATGTCGTACTCGATCCGGCGCAGTTCCACGAGGCGCTGGTCGGGGGAGTAAATGCAATAGGAGGCGTGCCAGTCGCCGTCCCGGGGCTGGCCGACGCTGCCGACGTTGATGAAGTATTTCTTGTTCGGCTCGATCAGCAGCCGCTGGAGCGGCACCCCTTTGACAACGTCATCCTTTACATAGGCCCGCGGCGCGTGCGTGTGGCCGTAGAAGCACAGGTTCGTGTGCTGGTAGCTGAAGCTCGCCGCCGCATCCAGTTGGTTGAAGACGTAGCCCCATTTGTCCGGCGTATCGAGCGTCGCATGGACGATGGTGAAATCGCGCACCTGGCGCACCAGCCGCAGATCGCGGAGCCAGGTCTTGTCCTCCTCGGTCAGGTTATCACGCGTCCAGTTGATGGCTTCCTCGGCCAGCGGGTTGAAGGTCTCGAGCACCATCTCGCCGGAGGCCTGTTCGTCGTGATTTCCCTTCACCACCGGGCACTCGAGGTTCCGGATGATCTCGACGCACTCGTGCGGATTCGCGTTATAGCCGACGACATCCCCCAGGCACACGTAGTGTGTGACCTCGTGCGCCTCGGCGTCGGCGAGCACGGCGCCTAGGGCTTCAAGATTGGCATGGATGTCTCCAAATACGGCAAAACGCATTTCGGGGGTTAATGATGAGGCGGTAACAGGTTTTCGGGAATTTTAATTCGCTCCGATTGAGGGATTTTTAGGTTTTCCTGCAAATACTTCAATCGCGACAAGAGGGTTGGCAGCCATTCTTTTTCGCCCTCCCGGTAGATGCGGAGCAGTTCATTATAGGCATCGCGCTCGTGCCCAGGGCAATAGGAGAGCTGGTACGCCGCGAAGCGCTTCTCATAGTCGGGCGCATCGGGGAAAGTCGCCGCCTTGTGGTAGGCATCGGCCGCACCGCAGTTATCCAAGAACTTGTCGCGCAGCACGTTGCCTAGACTTTCGTACAGCTTGTACCGGTCCGGGTTGTTCGCGATCCCGCGCTCGAGCAGATCCCTGCCAATCACGAAATACTCGTGCTGATGCTTCAACCGCAGGGCAATGCGCGGCTGCCGGATATCCTGCATGGCCGAGGCGCTCGCGTTGTAGGCCATATGCCACGCGCTCATGTCCCAGAACATGATATTGCGCGGCTGCAAGGCCGTGACGTTATTGAAGATGAACAGCATCTTTCCCCATTCCGTTCGGGTCCAATCGATGTGCGCCTCGATCCAAAGTCCGTCCGCCACCAGCGCCCGGAATCCCCCCAGCGCAGCCAGGAAGCCCATTTGTCCGATCTGCTGCCGCAACCCCAGGTTCAGCTTCGCCCCGTGGAAGAACGCCTCCCGGTATTCAGCGTTCAGCCGTTTCTCGATCGGCAGCTTCGCCGCCCCGAAGACCAGCAGCGTAGCCGCCACCACGGTGAAGCGGTACCACGCCCGATGCTTCAATGGCTGGGCAGCTTCGACGATAGGCGGAAGGTCCTGCTCGTTCATCGCCTCCCCTTTATAGCTCCTTCGACGCGAAGGCGAAGTACGCCACCAGCAGGTAGATGCAGGTATAGAGCCCGCCCAGCGCCGCCGTCTTCGCAAACAGCACCATCGGGATGGAATTCCCCGCCACGATGTCGTCCACCAGATTGAAGAGTTGCAGGTCCGGAAATACCAGCGCCACCAGCGCCAGGAATATCCGCGGCAGCGGCCCCGTCGTCGCCGAGCCCAGCCAGTAATCCCGCGCGATTCCCTGCAGGTGCCCGATGAAGTAGCACGCCATCGACACCATGATCGTAAAGATCGTCGACGACGCGAACGTCGAGATGAACAGGGTGAGCGACGCAAACAGCGCCGCCTTGACGTATATGATCGCGATCCCCGGGATCAGGCTGAAGGTAAACGTCGAGCTCCGGATCCCGCGCAGCACTTCCTCGAGCTGCGCCGGCGGCGTCCCGGTCGATGTCCGGATCGTGTCCGCGATAACCATTTGCTCCCGTCCCCACAGCGCGATTACGAACAGCGCCGACATCACCAGCGTGGAGATCAGCAGCAGCAGCAGCACCCCAAGCAGCTTTCCGATCAGGTACTCGAATCGCGGCACCGGCTTCGCCAGGATCGTGTAGAGCGTGCGGTCCTCGATGTCCTTCGGCAGCAGCATCGCCGTCGCCAGCACCGAGAGCAGCCAGGTGAAGATCGACATCGCTCCCAGCGACACATCCTTGAGCAATTGGAATTGCTCCTGGAAGTTGAACTCGATCATGAACGCCGAGCTGCCGATCAGCACCAGCGCGAAGATCAGCAGGAAATAAAACACCTTCAGCCGGAACAGCTCCAGCAGTGTGTTCGTCGCGATCGCCCAGATGCGGGCCGGGGAAAAAAAGACGTGCCTGCTCGCAGGCGTGGGTTCGATCGCGGGAGTCGGGGGAGGGGACGCGGGCATCAGTTTTTCTTGGAGGAGGAGGTTACTTCGAGGAAGAAACGTTCGAGCGTCGTTTGCGGCTTGCGTTCCGCCAGCACGCGCGCGCCGGATTCGGAGAGCATCGCGTGGATCCGCGCCAGCACTTCGGGGCTCGCCCCTTCGAGAATGATCTCCGTTTGGTTCTCGATCGAGATCAGCTCGTCCAGCCGCCCCTCGCGCACCAGCACTCCCTTGTGCAGAATCCCGATCCGGTCGCAAATCTCCTGCACCTGGCTCAGCAGGTGCGAGCAGAGCAGCACCGTTATGCCCTGCTTCTTGAAGTCCAGGATCAGGTCCCGTATCTCGCGGGACCCCGCCGGATCGACTCCCGCCGTCGGCTCGTCCAGCACCAGCAGCCGCGGCTGCTGGATCAGCGCCTGCGCCAGCCCGATCCGCTGCAGCATCCCCTTCGAGTACCCCGCCAGGCGCCGGTCCCGCGCATGCTTCAGGCCCACCAGGTTCAATAGCTCCCCCGTGCGCTCCCGCAGCTTCGCCCCGTGCAGTCCGCAGATTTTTCCGTAAAAATGCAGCGCCTCCTCCCCCGTCAGGAATTTGTAAAAGTACGGGTTCTCAGGCAGGAATCCCACCTCCTCGCGGCTTTCGACTTCCTTGCTGTCTCTTCCAAAAATCCGCGTACTCCCCGCGCTCGGCGAGACCAGCCCGAGCACGATCTTCATCGTCGTGCTTTTTCCCGATCCGTTCGGCCCCAGCAGCCCGTAAACCTGCCCCGGCTCGACCTCCAGCGACAGGTTGCGCACCGCCACGATCCGCTCCCGCCGGAATGGGATCGGGAATACTTTCGTCAGGTTCTGGATCGATATCGCGCTCATCGTTTATGCAGTGATCTCAAACCCCCGCAGCCCGGCTGGCGCGGGTATTTCATTGATCGTCTCCCCCTTGATAAAGCTCCCCAGGTCGCTGTCGCGAATCCCTTCGAGGAACGCCGTCACCTCCGCCGGTTCTCCAGCCGCGAGCATCTCCACCCGTCCGTCCGGCACGTTCCGCACCCAGCCCGCCACGTCAAAGCCCGTCGCGATCTGCCGCACGCTGTAACGGAACCCCACCCCCAGCACCCGCCCCTCGTAGAATACCTGGCGCGCGATCATAGTGTGATCTTCCGCAAGTACCCCGCCGCCGTCTCCGGGAAGACCGGGTTGATATGGCACCCCGTCGCCGTCTCGAATCCGCTCGTATAAAACAGCGCCGGCACAATCTCGATGTGCCATCGAAAGTCTGCTTGCAGCGTGTTCCAATGGTCCCGCCGCGTCGTCGTCGTCGGTGCCGTGGTCAGCATCAGGTGGTACGGCGGCCGGTTCAGCGCCCCTGCCAGTTTCCCCAGCGCGTTCTTCAGCGCATCCGCCAGTTGCTGCACCTCCTGGTCGCTGATCCCGTGAAAGTCCGCGCATTGCCGCTTGGGGTAAATCGCCAGCTCGAACGGCGTCCGCGACGCATACGGGCAAAACACCGCGAACCCATTGTTCTCGTACACCAACCGCGTCGCCGTCCGCACTTCCTCCCGCCAGATGTCCTCAAAGATCGAGCGCTTCTTTCGCTGGTAGAATTCCCGCGCCACCTCCAGCTTCTTCACCAGCGCCGGCGGCAGGATCGCCAGCGCGATCAATTGGCTCACCGAGTGCGCCATGTGCGCACCCGCCTGTTCCCCCACGTCCTTCACCACGAAGAACGCCCGCATCCTTCCGTCCCGCATCAAGTCCAGCATCCGCACCTTCCACGCGGTAATCACGTCGCCGATCGCCCCGAGCGGCAGCGCCTCCAGCGCCTCGCCCCCGGGCGTTTCGATGATCACCTCGTGCGCTCCCACCCCGTCCGTCCGGTCGTAAAAGCCGTCCGGGTGCCGCAGCGGATCGCCCTCCACGCGCAACGCCGGCGCGCGATTCGGCACCACCCGCACCTGCCACTGTCCGCCTGCCGGTTTGCTATAGAGCGTGTGCGGCGCCAGCCCCTCATTCCCCGCCGCGAATGGGCTGAACGGCTTCCCCTCCGGCGCCCCGCGCCGACGCGCCAGGAAGGGCGGCGCGTGCAGCCGCGAGCTGGAGAATATCGTCCAGCTCTCCCTCAGCGGGTCGAGGCGCATTTCAGGTTTATCCATGCTGGGCTCCGACAAATTGTTTTTCCAATTGTTCGGCAGATTCTTTGTTCGTGGTGAGGATGAAGACAACTTCATTCGTACTGGTGCGTGCCACGCTCAGAATTTGACCTCCCGGGAACGATTCTCTCCCGATTGGCGTTTTTGAACCCGCTGCCGTGGCTTCGAGCCATAAATCCGTCACTGGGTAATCCAGGACTTCACCAACGAAGCGTCCGATAAGCACCTGCTGAAACGCAAACACCGCCGCGTGAGCCGCATCCGGCGATCGCCACACCGTCTTCCATACCAGCTCCCTGCCGCCGTCGTAAACCAGGTACCGGTCGCCCCGCCAGCCAGCGGCCGCTTTTTCCGCGATATTCGCGCTCAAGGAAGTTTCCTGAAATAGCAGCCGCGTCCCCATCTCCCCCATCACATTATCCGCCACCGGCTTCTCCCCTTGGAACGTCGTATCGGCGAATTCGACCTGGATCGGCTCTTCCCGCGGTATCGCAAAATATTTCTCCGGATGCAGGATTTGCGCCGTCGAGCTCGGCGGGTCCGCGTACACCTCCGTCAGCGCCACGAAGCCGCCCCGCTCGTACGCCGCCGCGCAAAACTGCTCCCCCTTGATGTACGGGAATACCAGCATCTCCCGCATGTACCGCGGCGCCTTCCGGATCTCCTCCATGCTCTGCGTCGCCGAGTACGTCGCCGTATCCGCAAGCGTTTTCCAGCTCAGATCCTTCACCATGTATTGCGACATCACCAGCGTCGCGTCCCCCTCGATCAATGCGCTCGCCGCCGCCGCCCGGTCGTCGTTGTCCTTGATCTCCAGCGCCAGCTTCAGCAGCCCGAAGTTCTGGTCCTGCAGCGCGTGCGTCAGTTCGTGCGCCAGGATCACCCGGTTCTGCGAGTTCTCGAGGCTCGCGTCCCGGAACATGAACAGCTTGTGCTGATGCTGGTCGTAAAACGCCGCGATCTGCTCTCCCAGCAGGCTCACATACGTCTGCTTCAGCGGAAAATTCGGCGGCAGCAGCCCCATCGCCGAGTACCCCGTCGCCATATCCTTGATCTCCTGGTCGCTGTACTGCTCCGACAGCTTCCCCGCCACCACCTGCCGGATTCCCGCCCGGTCCAGGCTCTCGTACACAACCGGCTTCTTGAAAGGCAGCTCCCGGATCGCCGCCACGTCCGCTTCTATGCCCGCGCGCCTTGTTTCATTCTGCTCATCCGCCGCCTTCCGCTGCTCCTCCCCCAGCGCCGCCCGCAGCCCGTCATTCTCAGACTCCAGCAGCGCCGCCTTGTGCACCACCGTCGCCTGCGCCTCCAGCTCTCCATACTCCCGCCACGCCACGACCGAAGCCGCCCCGGTCAATCCCACGAGCACCGCGATCACCAGCGCCGAAGTCCTGGCACTCATCCCTTATCGTGCGCGCGCCGAAGTCTCATTCTCTTTCAATTAGCAATTACACTT
>Ga0326727_10008180_pt1 | contig 26805 bp, 19 predicted proteins | sample MB2enrmetagenome_FD_207643 | JGI IMG/M metagenome (GOLD analysis project Ga0326727, IMG submission 207643) | Lab enriched peat soil microbial communities from McLean, Ithaca, NY, United States - MB29MY | ecosystem: Environmental > Terrestrial > Soil > Wetlands > Peat | place: USA: New York...
GCAAGCGCGGAGCGCGCGGGAAAGACCGGCGTGGCGGGCGCCGCGGCGGCGGCCATGGCGGCAAGCGCCGCAAACGCCGCGACGGTCGCGCTGCCGAAGAACTTTTGCGCCATGTACGCGAGGTGAAAGCGGCTCGCCGTTTCGAACCTCGGCAGGAGCAGGAGGCGAAGGTTCTGCAGATTGCCGAGACACCAGCGGTCGTTCCGCTTGATGAAGTCCGGCAGCGTCGGCGGATTGCCCTCCCAGCTCCCGCTCTCCTCCGTCAGAAAGCGCACCTCATAGCCGGCGCGGCGCATGAGCGCCCCTTCGACTTGGTCGTGACACAGGATATGGCCGCCGAACGGAGCGGGGCCCGAAAGGATCGGGAGACGGCATGAGTCGGCGAACGGCGCGACGCGAATCGCGCAATTGTGTCCCCAGAAATGGCAGCAGTCGCCCTGCCACCACGCCGCGCCGACGACAAAGCAGCGCATGGCGAGGCGGTGCCCGAATTGGAAGACCCGCGCGAACAGGCTGCTGCTCGGCAATCCGACGGCAAAGGTCTGAACGATGCCCAGACGCGGGTTGGCTTGCATGATCCGCAGCATTCTCAGAATGGTCGATCCGGACATGAGGCTGTCGGCGTCGAGCATCACCGCGACGTCATAGGAGTCGCGGTGCCGCTCGAAGAAGTCGTGCACGTTGCCGCCTTTGAAGCCGACATTGCGGGCGCGCCGTCGATAGAACAAGCGGTTGCCGTAAGGCGCCCGCGCGCGCCACGACTCCACAAACGCCTCCTCGGATGCGATAGCTCGCGGTTCGTCGCTGTCGCTCAGCACGTGGCAATCGAAGCATTCGCCGAAGCCGGTCCGCTCGAGACTGGCCATGACCGTTTCAAGGCGCTGCAGCGAGCGATCGGGTTCTTCGTTGCGCAGCGTCATCGCGAGGGCGACGCGCAGCGTGATCGGCTCCTCGCCGCGAACGCGCGCGAGCGGCGGGCTCACCTGATCGAGCGGCGACACCGCACGCCGCATCAGGATGAATCCCAAAGCGGAACTTACGAACCCGATCGCGACGATCGGAACCTGAAACAGGAAAGCGGCGACCAGCAGCGCCTTCAGGACGCTGAATCCGCCCGGCGCCAGGATCGTGATCAACCACCCTCCGAGGATCGCGACGACGCAGCCGACCATGACTAGAAAAGCGCAGCGGCGCCGCCTCAGCAGCGCCAGGGATTGTGTTCCTGTGGGAACGTGGAGCGGCAAAATTGAACCGGGGTCGCCCGGGCTCATGACCGATCTCCGGCAAGAACATTCATTACGACATCCCCCCCCCCGCGCGCGAGCCGCAGACTCAGGCGCGATTGCAAAACATAGTAATCCATGATGTTTTATGGCGAACCCTTTTTCGGGTCAAAGTCGAGCCGAGGGCGATGGTTCAGCGTCTCAGGGTGTTCATCTCCTCCCCCGGAGACGTACCCAACGAGCGGCTGCGCGCCGGGCTCGTCATCGACAAGTTGGCGCAGGAGTACACTCGGTTCTTCCGGATCGAGGCGTACCGCTGGGAGCACGAGCCGATGCTCGCTTCCGGTCATTTCCAGGATGCGATCGAACCGCCGAGCGCCTTCGACATCGTCATCTTGATCTTGTGGTCGCGACTGGGAACGCCTCTGCCCGATCGTACGCGCATCCGCGAATATCACGGGCTCGACGACCGCGCGCCAGTGACCGGCACTGAGTGGGAGTTCGAGGAAGCGCTTGGCGCGGCGCGACTCCATGGCGCGCCCGATATCCTGGCCTTCCGCAATCTGCAGCCGGCTCCGATCGACACCGCCGATCTCGAGGCGCAGCGCCGCAGTCTCGCGCAGCTCACCGACCTCAACGCGTTCTGGACCCGTCATTTTGCCGATCGCGGCGTGTTCTTGGCGGCTTATGAGAATTATCGTTCGCTCGAGGAGTTCGCGCGCCGGTTCGAGGAGACGATGCGCAAGCTGCTCGATCGCCGGCTGAGCGAAGCGCGCAACAGCGCGAGCGATGACGCGGCGACGTGGCGCGGCGCGCCGTTCCGCGGTCTTGAATCGTATGAGTTCGAGCACACCGCAATCTTCTTCGGCCGCGACGCCGTCGTCGCGAAGGCGGCTGAGCGACTCTCCGGGCAAGCGCGCGCGGGCTCGGCGCTCCTGCTCGTCTCGGGCGCCAGCGGCTCGGGCAAATCCTCGTTGGTCAAGGCGGCGCTCGTTCCGCGGTTGATGAAGCCGCAACGGATCGAAGGCGCGGCTTTCCTGCGGCGCCTCGTCTATCGACCCAGCGATGGCGGCGGCGACGTCATTTTCGGGTTCGCCGAGGCGATGACCCGGCGCGGCGCCGGCGACGACGTCGGCCTGCCGGAATTACTCGAACCGGGACAGAGCGCAGCGGATTTCGCAACGCATTTGCGGCTTGCCGCGGACGCGCCGGGCTTCCTGTTCGCCACGGCGCTGGCGCGCCTGACCGAGGAAGCCGCGAGGACGGGCCGCATCCTTCCCTTCGAGCAGGCCAAGCTCCTGCTCGTCATCGATCAGCTCGAAGAGCTCTTCACGGCCACCGCCATACACCCGGACGATCAACGCCTCTTCATCCGCCTCCTGTTGAGTCTCGCGCGCTCGGGCGCCGTCTGGGTCGTAGCCACGATACGCGCCGACTTTTGGCACCGCGCCGCGGAGATCCCCGAAATGGTGTCGCTCGCCGAGGGACTCGGCCGGCTCGAGGTCGCGGCGCCCACGGGGGCGGAACTGGCCGAGATGATCCGCAGGCCGGCCCAGGCCGCAGGGCTTGCGTTCGAAGAACACGCGGACCGGGGGGTCGGTCTCGACGCCGTTCTCGCAGAACATGCCGCATCCGCGGCCGGCGTGCTGCCGCTTCTATCGTTCACGCTCGAGGCGCTCTACGACGAAGATATCGTGAAGAACGGCAGACGAGTGCTCACCTTCCGCTCTTACGACGCCATCGGCGGCCTCTACGGCGCGATCGCGCAGCGCGCCGACGCCACCGTGGAGTCGCTGCCGGCGGACGCAAGATCGGCGCTGCCGCATGTTCTGCGCGCCCTGGTGAGCGTTTCCGCCGATTACGAACAGACCTCCGTCGCGCGCTCGGTGCCGCTTGCATCGTTCGGCGAGAACAGTCGGGCGCGTGCGGTGATCGACGCCCTGATCCGGGCGCGCCTTCTTGTGGCTTCCAGCGACGGCGCGCAGGGCAGCGTGCGTATCGCGCACGAGGCGCTCATCAGCCGGTGGGCGCTGGCGCGCGAGCAGATCGCCGTGGATCGCCGCGACATCGAGACGCGGACCCTGATCGCACAGCAGCAAGCGCGCTGGCGGCAGGCGCCCGACGACGGAGCGCGCGACGCTCTCCTGTTGCGCAATCCGGATCTTGCCAACGCGGTCGACCTCGACAAGCGCTGGGGCGATGAGATCGACGCGTCGCTGCGCTCCTACATCCGACGCTCCGACCAAGCCGCCAAAGCCGCGGCGCGCCGCCGTTGGGCGGTGGCCGCAACGGCGATGCTGGTTCTTGCCGCCTTGACCGTCAGCTCCCTGGCGGCGCTCTATTTCGGCGAACGGCAGCGCAGCCGCGCCCTGGTCGCGCAGTCGCGCTTTCTCGCGCACGAGGCGCGCGGGCTGATCGACGCGGGGAACGCGACCTTGGGCATCCTGCTCGCGCGGGCCGGCCTCTCGCCCGATCTCGCCGCGCCTGAGCGCCCATACGTTGCGGACGCCGAATATGCGCTGGAGGACGGGATCGCGAACCGGCGCGAACGCTTCGTTTTGAGCGGCCACGAGAGCACGGTGTGGTTCGCCGCCTACGCGCCCGACGGCAAGCGTCTCGTCACCGTCTCCGACGACCGAACCGCCCGGCTTTGGGACGCCGCCACCGGATCAGCCGGGCTGGTGCTGCGCGGCCACGAGGATTCGCTCACCTGCGCGGCCTTCTCGCTCGACGGACGCCTGATAGCGACCGGATCGTCGGACGCGACTGTTCGGATTTGGGACACGGCGACGGGGCGGCCGGTGATCGTGCTGCACGGCCACGAGGACACTGTAAATTCCGTGCAGTTCTCGCATGACGGCAAGTGGCTCGTGACGTCGTCGGACGACCGCACTGCGCGGGTCTGGGACGTGCAATCGGGTACGGCGAGCGCGGTCTTGCGCCACGACGGCTTAGTCAGCGCGGCGGCGTTCTCGCCTGACGATCGGTTCATACTGACGGCCTCGACCGACGGAACGGCGCGGCTGTGGGACGCGCAGTCCGGCGCTCTCGTCCGGTTGCTGAGCGGCCATGGCGATTTCGTGATGTCGGCGGCGTTTTCGCCCGACGGCCGCCGCGCGGTCACCGCGTCATGGGACACGACGGCGCGAATCTGGGATCTGAGCGGCGCCGGCGCGCCGATCGTGCTCAAGGGGCATACCGACCGTGTCGTCTCCGCCGTCTTCTCGCCGGACGGCAAGGCCGTGCTCACCGCGGCGAGCGACAACACGGCGCGCTTATGGAACGCTGCGACCGGCACCGAAGTCGCCGTCCTCAAAGGCCATGAGGATTGGGTCAATTCGGCGGTCTTCTCGAGCGACGGGTCGCGCATCGTCACCGCCTCCGACGACGGAACGGTTTGCGTCTGGGACGGAAGCACCGGCAGAGCGGTCGGCGTGCTGCGGGGGCATGATGCTGCGGTCAATTACGCGGGCTTTTCGCCCGACGGCCGGCATGTCGTCAGCGCGTCGGCGGACCTCACCGCCCGCATCTGGGATACCGAGATCAGCGCCGCGGACGCCGTTCTGCGCGGCCAGACCGGCAGCATCGCAACGGTCGCGTTCTCTCCCGACGGCGCGCGCCTTGTCACAGCCTCGAATGACAAGACAGCCATGGTCTGGGACGTCCGGACGCAGACGGTCGCCCTGCAGCTCAAGGACCATACCGACCGCGTGAGCGGCGCTTCGTTCTCAGGTGACGGCAAGTTCATCCTCACCGCGTCTTGGGATCGCACGGCGCGGCTCTGGAACGCGGCCACCGGCGCCCTTGTGCGCGTCTTCGCCGACAATCCGGGGCTCGTCACCGGGGCCGCATTGTCGCCGGACGGCAAGCGTCTCGTCACCGCGAACAGCGACGGCGCCGCGCGGCTTTGGGATCTGGCGACCGGCGCCGTTCTCGTCGTGCTGAAAGGGCATGAAAGCTGGCTGACCTCGGCGTCGTTTTCGCCCGATGGCGCCCACGTGGTCACGACATCGTGGGATAAGACGGCGCGCGTGTGGAATGCGACGACGGGTGCTGGGGAACTCGTGCTCAAGGGGCATGACGGCCGCGTCATCTCCGCCGCCTACTCGCCGGATGGCGCGCGGATTGTCACCGCATCCCTCGATCACACCGCGAGAATCTGGGATGCCGGCAGCGGGGCCGCGCTGGCGGTGCTCGCAGGGCATGACAGTTGGGTCTATTCCGCCTCCTTCTCGCAGGACGGCCGCCGCGTGGTGACGGCGTCCGACGACCGGACCGTGCGAGTTTGGGACGGCGCGACCGGCGCGCCCATTCTGGTCCTGCGCGGCCACGGCGACGCCGTGCGCTCCGCCGCCTTTTCGCCCGATGACAGGCGCATCGCGACAGCGTCGGCCGATGGCACGGTGCGGCTGTGGAACCTGCCGCCGCACTGCCAGACGCTGCTCGAACTGGCGCGCAGCGAAGGCGCGCGCAACGCCACCGCGGCGGAGCGCGCGCGCTTCGGCGTCGAGCCCGCGGCTGCCGGAGGTGCCCCGTCCTGGATTGGCGGCCTCGTCGGGGATTGGAGCGCGCGCTGCGAATGAGCCAGACCCGCTGGATCTTTTGCAGCGGCATGCCGCGCTCGGGCTCGACCTGGGCCTACAATGCGACCAAGCTCCTCGTCGCGCGGCGCGACGACGGACGGGTCGTCGCTCTCTACGCCGACACGCCCGACCTGGTCGACGAAGCGCTGATCGCGCCGCGCCGAGATGGGACGACGGTGGTCCTCAAATTCCACAAAGCGTCGGACCGGGTCTTCGACATGCTCGCGACGGGAGCGGCGCTCAACGTCTACACTTACCGCCATCCGCTCCAGGCGATTGCTTCGTGGCTAGAGATCTTCGGTTTCAATCTCGACGGCGCGATCGAAGTGATGCGCGAATCGCTGCGGAACATGGACCGTTATCGTGAACTGCCCGGCACGCTCTTAGTATCCATGGAGGAAATTGTCGTCGACGCCCGAACGGCGACGGCGCGTTTGGCGCATCATCTGCACATCCGCTTGGCGGATCCGGCGCTACGCGACATTGCATCCCGCACCTCGATCGCGCGCATGGCCGAAATCGCCCGCTCGCTCGAGCATTGGCCGGACGCGGCGCTCGTCGACGCCGGGCACTCGCGTTACGATCCTGAAACCCATCTTCACATCGGCCATATCACGCAAGGCCTCGCGCGCGACTATCGCACGACGTTGTCCGCGGAGGACGAAGCGCGCTGCAGCGACGCCTTTGCGCCATGGCGCGCCATCTTTGAACGATGGCGCTAGCGTCCACTCGAGCATCTGGCTGCGCTGAAGCATCGGAACTTCAACTGAATCCATAACCGGCAGCGGTGACGTCCTATTGGCTTTTGACTCGTCGTGAGCAGGCTCGGCGTCCTGGCTTACATTCGTGAGGACGGCGGGGCCAAGACAGCAGGCCCGATCATGGGATTTATCTCGCTCTCGCCGCGCCATTAGCTTGTAGCTTGTCGAACGGCGTTGTCCGCCTTCCCGGCCAGCCGCGTCGCATCGGCGACGCGTTCGGCTCCCGGCGGCCTCAAAATCACAACGCTATTTTGATAACATAGGTGTTCGCACTTTTATCCAGACTGGCGCGCCATTTTTGTCAATATAATCAATGGCTAAGCAATTAACGGTCATGGCCAGCATTATTCGTGGGCGACCTCTGGGCGACACGATATCAGCAACGCAGGCTCGGCGGTTCCATAGGCACCAGCGTGTGAAAGTGCGTCCAACCGGGCCCCCAGGCCGGGGACATTCAACTTATTCATTCGGCCCTGAAACTCGTAACGAGTGAGCGGCTGACTGCATCGAACTGGACCCCCAGCAGACGTAAAGTTCATTAGCAATCTCAATCTATTACGTCACTTTACGGCGGAGCTTCGTTTCGTCGCAATTCCAAGCCACAGCCGGCCACACGATGTATTCCGCGAAGTGCCCGCTGGCTGGCGGTGGCGTCGCCGATCGAGCGGATTCAGAGGGTTGCGCGGGGTCGGGGTTCGATTCCCTCCGAGGGTGTGCGCGACCGCCTATCGCAAGCGCGCTGACAACCTCGGTCAGCCTCTGCTCTTGCGAACCGAGGGTGCGTCCTCTGCAACGGTTCCTCGAGCTTCCCCCCACCCGTCCCCGCTCAGGCGCCGTAGATGTGCCGGCCGATGATCTGGTTCTGGTAGCTCTCGTCCAGCTCGCAGAAATAGCCGCTCCAGCCCCACACCCGGACCACCAGGTTGCGGTGCCGCTCGGGATGTCGCTGGGCGTCCCGGAGGGTGTCCACGTTCAGGGTGTTGAGCTGCATCTGCTGGCAGCCGGAGCGGACGAAGGCGCGGACGAACAAGGCCACCTTCTCGACCGCCTCCGCTCCCCGGAACAGGCTGTCCGCCAGCTCCATGGTCAGCGGGCCGCCATTGCAGACGCGCCGGTAGTCGAGCTTGCCGAAGCTTTGCAGCACGCTCAGCGGTCCCCGCACCTGCACGTCCGGCGAAGGTGCCAAAGACGAGCTGAAGAACCCCCCTTTGCGCCGGCCGTCGGCGGTGGCCCCGACGGTGGGCTCGCGCATACCCTTGTGGCCCTGGGCCAGCCAGACGTAATACATCGCTGAGCCGGTGCCCGGGCGGTAACGGCCGCCGCGGCGGTTGTCGCCGGCGGCGGCGCAGGCGTCGGCGAAGCGGTCGAACAGCTCCACCAGCAGGCCGTCGACAGCGTCGTCGTGATTGCCCACCTTGGGCGCGCCCTCGCGCAGTTCAGTCCGCAGCGCCTCCTCTCCCTCGAAATCCGAGTCGAGGGCGCGGATCAGCCGGGCGGGATCGATTCGCCGCTGCTCGTGGACCAGCGCGCGCACCGCCGCCAGGGCGTCGGCGGCGTTGGACGAGCCGGCCCTGTGGATGCCGAAGTTGTTGTATTTCAGGCCGTGGCTGAGGTCCCGGCCGCGCTCCAGGCACCCGTCCATCAGCACCGAGTACCAGGGCGCCGGCGGCAGCAACAGCTTTCGGCTGGTCTCGGCAAGCGCGCGCACCTGTTCGGCCAGATCGGCGCCGGCGCGCTCCAGGATCCGGTCGAAACTCTCTCCTGCCTGGAGCCCGGCGCGGATCGCTCGGTCCGCCGCGGCGGGCATGGACGCGGCGCCGATGTTCACCACCTCCATGCCCTTGCCGGGGATGACATACTCCCAGCAGGCGGCCACGGAGTAGTCCCGGGCGTCCTCCAGATCGTAGCCGGCGGCGACGAGGCCGGGGATGACCACCTCGTCGTTGCACCACTGGGGAAAGCCCAGGCCGATGCGCGTCAACTCGACGCCCTTGGCCAGCAGCGCCAGGTCGGTGTCGCGGGTCACACGCAAGTTGATCTTGGGATCGATCAACGCCACCTTGCGACCGGCCTCCAGCGCCATGGCGGTCAGCGGGTTCACGCCGTCGCCGCCGTCCCGGCGCACGCCGCCCAGCATCAGCGACTGGCCGTTGTCGCCCTGCTGGACGCCCGGGTAGAGGTCGCTGTCCTTGTTCAGGCTGATGAAGAACTCCTCCAGCAGTTCCTGGGCTTCCGCCGGCGCCAGACGGCCCGCGGCGAGGTCCGCCTCCAGGTACGGCCAAAGATACTGGTCCAGCCGACCCGGCCCGCAGTGGTAGTGCCCGCTCAGCCAGAGAACGGCATGGCACAGGCGCAGGGCCTGCCGCGCCTAGTGGAAGGTGGCGGCGGGATAGGCCGGCGCCCGTCGCAGCGCCTCGGCCAGGTCGTCCCGGCCCACGGCCCGGGCCACCGCGGCGTAGCGGCGGGCCAGTTCCAGCACCGCGTCGATGGTCTCCACCGCGGCGTCGAGGAAGGTCTCCGCTTCCCGGTCGCCGGCCAACCGGGCCCGGGTGGCCTGGGCCGCCGCGCGCCGCGCGAGCAGGCCCTGGCTGAGCACCATGCCCCAGCCGGCGCAGATGTTGCTGATCGGCCCGAGCTCGTGAAAGACGCGCCCGGCGCGCAGCTCCTCCATCTGCTCCGGATGGTACAAGGGCGGAATGCGCCGGACCGTGCGGGTGAAAACGATGCGCTCGTCCGGCTCGATCACCACGGTCTGGGCTTCGCACAGGCGACGGGTCAACCGGGCCGCCCGCTGGGTCCAGTCGAGACCCTCGCGCTCGCATTCGGTCAGCACGTCCACCGTGTCGGTGACGCGGAAACGGTGGTGCTCGCCGGCGCGGATGCGCCGCTTCATCTCCGCCAGACGGGGCGAGAGCTCCGGCAGGACCGCCTGCCGCTGTTCCAGGATGGCGTTCATAGCACCCTCGCATCCAGTTGAAGTTCACGGAAGGGCGTGAGGTCCGTCCGGCACGGAACGGTCTCGTCGTAATCCGGGCGCCGTTCCAGGCCGCAGGCCGCGTACTTGCCCCCCGCGACCCGGTTGTAGGGCAGCAATTCCACCCGGGGCCGCCCGGGCAGTTGCCGGGCATGGCGGGCGATGGCGCGCAGATTGGCTTCCGTGTCGGTCGCCCCCGGCGCCAGCGGCGTCCGGATCAGGTAGGGCAAGCCCAGGTCCGCCAACCGCGCCAAGTTGTCCAGGATCAACCGGTTGTCGACGCCGGTCCAGCGCCGGTGCGCCTCCGGGTCCATGAGCTTGAGGTCGAACAGCACCAGGTCGCAGCGGCGGACCCCGCGCAGGAAGTCCTCCGCGGGGGCGAACCCGGAGGTGCCCAGGACCACGTGCAGGCCTTCCAGCCGCTCCAGCACCGCCTCCAAGAAGGCCGCCTGCATGAGCGGTTCGCCGCCGGAGAAATTCACCCCGCCGTCGACCAGCAGCGGCGCCTGGCGGTTCAGGAGAGCGGCCAGCTCGTCGGCCTGGTAGCTCCGCCCGGCGACCCGATCGCCGTTCGGCCCGCGCAGAACCTGGGGCGCCGGGGACCAGCCCTCCGGGTTGTGGCACCAGGCGCAGCGAAGCGGGCAGCCCTTGAGGAACACCGTGGTGCGCAGCCCGGGGCCATCGTGAATGGTCAATTCACGGATGTCGAAGACCACTCCGGTCACGGACGCTCCCATCCCTCACCCTCTTCCCTCGAGCCCAACTTCGCTACGCCCCCGACTCCCTGGGCCCCGTTTCGATGGGGGCCGGCGTCGCTCTGTCTCGGGGCGTCCCCATCGCAACTCGAGTTTACTGCGAACGTTGCCACCAATGATAACACGTTCGATCGCCAGCCTGCGCTGCGAGCTCTCGACCTCAGCGTGCGCGGCGGCGAGATTGCGGTTGTGCTTGGCGCCTCGGCTTGCGGCAAGACCACGCTCTTGAGGGTCGCCGCAGGCCTGCTCAAGCCCAATGCGGGGCGGATCAACAACCGGCGATGTGTGTATCGCCGCATGATCGAGAGCGTGCTCGATCGCGGCTCGTCGACGCAATACCAATACGCCGCGCGCGATTTGTTGTCCTGCGCGCGTCTGGCGCCCATCTGCCGGCGCCGGAATCGATCACGAGCCATGCGGAGTTCGTCGCGCGATTGCGGAAGGCGCACGGACGGAAATACGGGTTCTGGGGGTTGATCGAACCAAAGGGGCATTGAGGATGGTCAAACGCATGACGCCGCCAGCTGCGAGCGATGACCAGGTGCGGGCCTTGCTCGAGCGCTACCACTGTCCGGTCCCGTTCCACGCCGTGCGCGCCCGCTTCCTTGGGAACATTGCCTCTCCCGACGTGCAGGCTTCGCCGATCAGGATGGTGGAGGCGCTGTGGGGCGGCGAATTGCCGGCGTTCGACACCATCGACGCCGCCAACGAACTCATTGGCGCGTTGATCATGGGCCTGTGGAACCGGCTCACGCGTCATCAGGAACGCTCGGCGCCCTTCCGGTTAACGCGCATGGAGGTCGCCGCCACGCGCGAAGGGATAGCCGCGCTCGCCCGGCTGCGGCGCGAGGAGCTGGACGGATTCGTCGAAGGCTTCTTCGGCGACGAGGAGCACCTCGACCTGCCGGAGCGGGCGCACAAGGCGCTCGGCGCCCTGGCGGAGATCCGCGCGATGCTGGAAGGGACTCCCGTGCTGGCGGAGGACCCGACCAAGCCGGCCGCTCCTGACGATATCGCCGTCACGATCGGACATTTCCAGAAACTGACCAGGATCGCCGAGCATGAGATCCATGAGACGGTGCTGTCTTGCACTCGAGCGCGGCGGCAGATGCTGGCGAGCCTGCCGGCGCGTCGCCCGGCGCAGCATTGACTGCGCCCGGTTGACGAGGGCGGCCGGCTGTGACGGAGCGCCAAACGCCCTGGCAGGAGAGCGAGGTCCTCGCCGGCATCGTCGAGCGGGTGACGTTCCGCAATGCCGAGAACGGGTTCGCCGTTCTGCGGGTGAAGGCGCGCGGGCGCCGCGATCTCGTCACCGTCGTCGGCCACGCGGCTGCGATCAGCGCCGGCGAGTGGATCACCGCGACCGGCGCATGGGTCAACAGCCGCGCCCACCGCCAGCAGTTCAAGGCGCGCTTCCTGAAAACCTCCGCCCCGACCACGGCGGAGGGGATCGCGCGCTACCTTGCCTCCGGGATGATCCGCGGCATCGGCCCGGTCTACGCCCGCAAGCTGGTGCGCGGCTTCGGCGAGCAGGTGTTCGACGTGATCGAGGGCGCGCCGGAGCGCCTGCGCGAGGTGGACGGCATCGGCGAGGTGCGCGCCAGGCGCATCGTCAACGCTTGGGCCGAGCAGAAGGCGATCCGGGAGATCATGGTCTTCCTGCACAGCCATGGCGTCGGCACGGCGCGGGCGGTGCGCATCTTCAAGACCTACGGGGCCGGCGCCATCCAGGTGATGAGCGAGAATCTCTACCGTCTCGCGCGCGACATCCGGGGCATCGGCTTCAAAACGGCGGACGCCATCGCGGCTCGGCTCGGCATCGAGAAGACAGCGATGATCCGCTTGCGCGCCGGCATCGGCTACGCGCTTTCCGAGGCGATGGACGAGGGAAATTGCAGCCTGCCTTTCTCCGAATTGGTTCCGCTCGCCGAACGCCTGCTGGAGGCACCGGAGGCGCTGGTCCGGTCGGCGCTCGAGCTCGAACTCGGGGATGGCGCCGTGATCGCCGACCGGGTCGGTGAGGTGGATTGTGTCTTCCTTGCCGGCCTGTGGCGTGCCGAGCGCGGCATCGCCGAGCGGGTGCGCGCGATAGCATCCGGCGCCTCGCCGTGGCCGGCGATTGACGCCGAGAAGGCCATCCCTTGGGTGGAGCGGCGGATCGGCATGAGGCTCGCCGAGGGCCAGCGTGCGGCCGTCCGCCTTGCACTGTCGACGAAGCTGCTGGTGATCACTGGCGGCCCCGGGTGGGCAAGACGACGATCACGCGGGCGATCCTCGCCATCCTTGCCGCCAAGGGCGTGCGTATCCTGCTGGCCGCGCCCACCGGTCGGGCGGCGAAGCGAATGAGCGAGGCGAGCGGGTTCGAGGCGAAGACGATCCACCGCCCTCTGGAGGTCGATCCGCGCAGTGGCGGGTTCCGACGCGGCACCGATCATCCGCTGTCCTGCGACCTGCTGGTGATCGACGAAGTCTCTATGGTGGACATTCCGCTGATGCACGCGCTCGCCAAGGCGATCCCCGAGGAGGCGGCGCTGCTGGCAGTGGGGGATGTGGATCAGCTTCCCTCCGTCGGCTCGGGCCACGTGCTGGCCGATCTGATCGGCTCGGGCGCGATTCCGGTGGTGCGGCTAACTGAGATCTTCCGCCAGGCGGCCGCGGGCCGGATCATCACCAACGCCCACCGCATCAATCGGGCGAGCCACCCGATCTATCTCGCGCCTCCGCTGACAGCGATTTCCATTTTGTCGAGGCCGCGGACGCCGGGACGGCGGTCGCGCGGATCATCGATCTGGTGACGACCCGCATTCCCTGTCGCTTCGGCCTCGACCCGGAGCGCGACATCCAGGTGCTATGCCCGATGGCGCGGGGCGGCGTCGGCGCGCGGTCGCTCAACATCGACCTGCAGGCCGCGCTGAATGGGGAAGCTGCACCCAAGGTCGAGAAGTTCGGCTGGAGCTTTGCGCCCGGCGACAAGGTCATGCAGATCGAGAACGACTATGACCGCGACGTCTATAATGGCGATATCGGCTTCATTGCCGGGATCGATACCGAGGAAGGCGAGACCGTCGTGCGCTTCGACGGGCGCGATGTGAGCTACGACTACGGCGATCTCGATGCGCTGACGCCCGCCTACGCGGCGACGATCCACAAGGCGCAGGGGTCGGAGTATCCGGCGGTGGTGATCCCGGTTCTCACCCAGCACTACCCGATGCTGCAGCGGAACCTGCTATACACCGGAATCACGCGCGGCAAGCGGCTCGTCGTGTTGGTAGGCAGTCGGAGGGCGATCGCCATCGCGGTCCGCAATGTCTCAGGGCGACGGCGGTGGTCGAAGCTCCGAGACTGGCTGGCAGCGCCGGCCATTTTGGCTGCGAGGTGACCTCTTGGCCGTCCGACCCCTCGATCCGTTGGGATCGGCGCCGGCTTTCCGGCGGGCGAGAAACACTGGCACGGCGCGGCGGCGGCGCTGGCGATGGCCCACGTGGCTATCGTCGAAGAGCTAAGCGGTAAATCGGCCGACTGGCTCGAAAAGGTCAGCGACGAGCAATACGGAGCCTGATCGTCGAGCGAGACGACAATTCTGGCCACAATGTCAAATCAGGAGCGTCAGTCATGGAGAAACGCAAACTCGGCAAATCGGGCCTTGAGGTCTCGGCTCTCGGTTTTGGCTGCATGGGCCTGAACCACGGCTACAGCCATTCGCTGAGCAGGCAGGAAAGCATCGCTCTGATCCGGGCCGCGGTCGAACGCGGCGTGACCTTTTTCGATACCGCCGAGGTCTACGGCCCCTTCACCAATGAGAAGATCGTCGGCGAAGCCTTGGCGCCTTTCCGTGATCAGGTCGTGATCGCCACCAAATTCGGCTTCAATATCGAAGACGGAAAAATGGCCGGGCAGAACAGCCGCCCGGCGCACATCCGCGAAGCGTGCGACGCCTCGCTCAAGCGTCTCGGCGTCGGTGTCATCGACCTCTACTACCAGCATCGCGTCGACCCGAATGTTCCGATCGAGGATGTCGCCGGGACGGTGAAGGACCTGATCGCAGAAGGCAAGGTCAAGCATTTCGGTCTCTCGGAACCGGGAGCGAGGACCATCCGGCGCGCGCATGCCGTTCAGCCGATTACAGCGATCGAGAACGAATATTCGCTGTGGACGCGCGGGCCGGAGACAAACAGCGTCATCGCGGCCTGCGAAGACCTCAGCATCGGCCTCGTGCCTTACAGCCCGCTCGGCAGGGGCTTCCTGGCCGGCGCCATTACCAAGGACACCAAGCTCGACGAAGGCGACTTCCGCAACCTCCTTCCGCGCTTCACGCCGAAGGCGTTGGACAAGAACCAGGCGCTGGTCGATCTCCTGAAGCGGATCGCAGGCGACAAGAGCGCAACGCCGGCGCAGATCGCGCTCGCCTGGCTGCTCGCGCAGAAACCCTGGATCGTGCCAATCCCCGGGACGACCAAGCTGCATCGGCTCGAAGAGAACCTCGGCGCAGTCAACGTTCAACTGACGCCCGCCGAACTGAAAAACATCGAGGCGGCCGCTGCGGCCATCCCGATCGAGGGCGAGCGTTACCCTGAATATCTCCTCAAAACCACTGGTCTCTGAGGGGGAGGCGCTTGAGGACAAGGCGAAATGGCCTGATCAGGTCATTCTGGGCGACGTCGCCAGGCTTTACGCCTCCATGGCGCAAAACCCGCGCGAGGGGGTACAAGCACTGCCCCGAGGTTTGCCGACGTAGTCGCCCTGCTTCGTCTGACCGCAACGATCGAGGCGGCGAGTCTCCAGGCCATCGACTTTCCACCCGAGGCCGCCAATCGCCGCCTCCTTCGATCGACTAACCATGAGGGTCGCGCAATATTGAGCGCCACGTTTCGGAAAGGAGAAGGCTCATGTCACTCGATCAGTATGTCACCCTTGGCCGTTCCGGTCTGCGCGTCAGCCCCTTCTGCCTGGGCGCCATGACCTTCGGCGAGGATTGGGGCTGGGGTTCAAGCGTGTCGGACTCCGAGCGCATCATCGACCGCTACATCGAATGCGGCGGCAATTTCATCGACACGGCCAATGCGTACACCAAGGGCCACTCCGAAAAGATCATCGGTGACCATCTCGGCCGCGATCACAAGAAGCGCGATCGTCTGGTCATCGCGACCAAGTTCATGTGCAACATGTTCCTCGGCGACCCAAATGGCGGCGGCGCGAGCCGCAAGGCGGTCATCGCTCAATGCGAAGAATCGCTGCGACGGCTTCAGACCGATTACATCGATCTCTATTGGATGCACCTCTGGGACCGCTTTACCCCGATCGAAGAAACGATGGCGGCGCTCGACACGCTCGTGCAACAGGGCAAGGTGCGCTACATCGGCTTTTCCGACACGCCAGCGTGGAAGGTCGCGCAGGCGCAGACGCTCGCACATTTCCGCGATTACGCCTCGCTCATCGCTTTGCAGATCGAGTACTCCCTGCTTCAGCGGACGGTTGAAGGCGAATTGGTGCCGATGGCGCAGGAACTCGGGCTCGGGGTAACGCCTTGGGGCCCGCTGAAGGGCGGCGTCCTCAGCGGGAAGTACAAGCGCGAAGATCATGGCAAACATGAGCCTGGTCGCGGAGCGCGCATCGTCAATCTCCTCGACGAGCGCACCTACACGTTGCTCGATCTGATAGGCCGCATCGCTGGCGAACTCGACACCACGGTCGCGCGCGTGGCTCTCGCCTGGCTTCGCGCCCGCCCTGGGGTCACCTCGCCGATCATTGGCGCGCGCACGCTCGATCAGCTCAACGACAACCTCGCCGCCCTCGAGGTGAAGCTCACTCCGGAACAGATGACCAAGCTGAATGAGGCGAGCAAGCCGCAGCTCGCTTTCCCAGCGGATTTCGTCGCCGCTGGCGCAATGTTTTACTTCGGCGGCGCAACCATCGACGGCCAACGCGGCGAGATTTGGTCTCAAGCGCCTCAGAACGACGCGGAACGCTACTGAGGGATTTCCGACGAGGACGCGAATGACCGGCAATAGCCGCCTGATCATACTGAATGAGACGCCGCCACTCCGGCTCGACCTCCATCACAGCCCCGAAGAAGCCGCCGGCGCGGTTTCGACTACGATCGGCGACGACCACCGTCGTCTCGAGATCGTCGCCGCCGTCGGGAACGAACAGCAGGGCGGCCGAGGCCTTGTGCAGGGGCGGTCCGGGCGTAGGCGCCTTGACGCCTGCCTGTCGCGCTCCAGGGTTTTTCAATGTCGGGAGGCGCTGACGACATGTCCACATGGTTGATCACCGGCTGCTCCAGGGGCCTTGGCCGCGCTCTCGCTGAAGCCGTGCTGGCGCGCGGATGGAACGCTGTCGTAACCGCGCGCGATCCGACCAAGATCGAAGATTTGGTCGCCGCCTATCCGGACACGGCGCTTGCCGCTGCTCTCGACGTGCGCGACGACGAACAGGTCAAGGCGGCCGTCGCGCAAGCCGAAGCCAAATTCGACGCCGTCGATGTCCTCGTCAACAACGCCGGCCACGGCTATCGCGCCGCTGTGGAGGAAGCCGACGAGGCCGAAGTGGATAAGCTGTTCGCGTCCAATTTCTTCGGGGCGGTGGCGATGATTAAGGCGGCGTTGCCCGGCATGCGGGCGAGACGCCACGGAACCATCGTCAATGTCTCGTCGATCGCCGCTCGAAATCCGGCGGCAGGCTCGGGCTATTATGCGGCGACGAAATGCGCGCTGGAAGGGCTGTCAGGCAGCCTCCGCAAAGAAGTTGAACCGCTCGGCGTCAGGGTGATCGTGGTGGAGCCGGGCCAGTTCCGGACTGATTTTCCCGGCCGCTCGCTGCTCCAATCGCGCATCGCGATCGCCGACTATGCCGAGACCGCTGGACGCCGTCGCATCGAGAATGACAAGACCCATGGCCATCAGCGCGGCGATCCAACGCGCGCCGCCGAGGTCATCATCAAGGCCGTCGGGGATGTCGCGCCGCCGCACCTCGTGTTGCTGGGGAGCGACGCCGTCCAGGTGGTCGCCGCCGCCCTCGATCAAGACCGCGCAACGCTGGAGGCCTGGAAGGCGACCAGCCTGACAACGGATTTTCCAAAGTGAGCGGAGCGACGATCCGCACGGTCCGGCGGTTATCAATCGGCGGAAGAACAGCTACCGGCGCGGTTGCTTCGCGCCGGAACTGACTCAGGAAAGAACGCCATGAAGCCGTACGTCATCTGCCATATGATCGCGTCGCTGGATGGAGGCCTCCATCCCAGCCGCTTCACCGTCAGCCCCGATGGCGTTCGCGCCGATTGGTCGAGGATATACGAGCGGGTTCATCAGGCGCTTGAGGGCGACGCCTGGATCGTCGGGCGCGTGACGATGGCTGAGATGAGCAAGGCCGCCCCGCATCCGCCGGCGCAGCCGGGCTCGGTTGACCGGCCGCATCATTTTGCGAGACGCGGCGCCGGCAGCTACGCCGTCGTGGTCGATCCCTCGGGCAGGCTCCACTTCGCCGGGCCCGACGTCGGCGGCGATCATGTCGTGGTGCTTCTGGGCCGCGACGCGCCGGACAGCCATCTGGCCGAACTGGCGGCCGACGGCGTCTCCTACATCGTCGCCGAAACGGCCGAATTGGATCTTGCCGCAATGCTGGACGCGCTCGGCCGTGAACTTGGCGTCCGCCGGCTGCTGCTGGAGGGAGGCGCCACGATCAACGGTTCGTTTTTCGCCGCCGGTCTCGTCGACGAACTCAGCCTTCTTGTCGCCCCCGCCCTTGACGGGCGAGCCAGAGCCCAAAGCTTCGTCGAATTCGGCGAAAGCGGCTTAGCCAACCATGTTCAGCTCTCGCTGACCTCCTGCGAAGCGTTGGAGCACGGTCTGGTGCATCTCCGCTACGCTGTCCGCGCCGGCTGGGAGACGGCCGCGATCGAAGCGAACGGGTTCGCCTGTCGGCGCGTGACGGCGCGGCAAACATGGACACCGAGAGCCGGAGCCAAACCGAAAGACCTCTGCTGGATTGAAGCGATGAAAGGTTGTGGCCTCCGTCGTAATCCGCCACCAAGAACCTTGTCGAGGAAAGCAGAATGGAAAGCTTCACTTTTTACAACCCAACGCGGATCGAGTTCGGCGTGGGCAAGGAAAAACTGGTCGGACGGCACGTTGCTCAGTACGGGGTCAAGAAAGTGCTGCTTTGCTATGGCAGCGACCGCATCAAGCGCGACGGCTTGTTCGCCGTGGTCAGCGAAAGCTTGGCCGCCCACGGCGTCGAACTGGTTGAATGCGGCGGCGTCGTCAGCAATCCCGTCATTTCGAAAGTGCGCGAAGGGATCGCCTTAGCGCGCGGCCATGGGGTCGACGCCATCCTGAGCGTTGGCGGCGGCTCGGTTCTCGACAGCTCAAAAGCCATCGCCGCGGGTGCCTTTTACAACGGCGACGTCTGGGATCTGTTCATCGGCAGGGCCGCCATCGAAGCGGCGCTGCCGGTGTTCGACATCCTGACGCTGGCCGCCACGGGCAGCGAAATGAACAGCGGCGCGGTGGTGACCAACGAAGACACCAAAGAAAAGTTGTCCGTCAAATCAGTGCATTCCTTCCCCAAGGTGTCGATCGTGAATCCTGCGTTGATGCAGTCGGTTTCGCGTAACTATCTCGCCTACTCCGCGGCCGATATCATCGCTCATTCGATCGAAGGTTATTTCACGGCTGCTATGCAGCCGCGCTTCAACTCCCGTCTGGCGGAAGCCATCATCAACACGGTGATCGAAACGACGGAGATCCTGCTAAGCGGCCCGGCTGACTATAATGCTCGCGCCGAGTTTGCCTGGGCCTCGACCCAGGCCCTCAATGGCCTGATCACTGCCGGCGCTTCCGGCTTCAGCTATCCCAACCACATGATCGAACACTCGCTCTCGGCGCTCTTCAATGTGCCGCATGGAGCGGGTCTGTCGGTGGTGATGCCGGCGTGGATGAAATGGTATCTCGGGCGCAATCCGGGCCAGTTCGAGCGTTTCGCCAAGAACGTGTTTGGCGTTGAGACTGCCGAACAGGGCGTCGCGGCGCTGGAAAAATGGTTCGAAAAGATCGGCACGCCCACACGCCTCTCGCAACTGGGCATCCAGCAGGTTGACCTGCCGGCCATCGTCGGGAACGTGCTAGGCAACGCCCGCTATTTTAGCGTCGCCGACATTTACACCCGGGACGTCGTCACCACCATCCTGACGAGCGCCCTATAAGCGTCCTCAGCTTGGCGGGCCGCCGCCGGCCCGCCAAGCGTCTCGAAATATGGCGCCACAGTCTGCCGTGATGGGGCGCGCCGCGCCCCGGCGATGTCAAGTGCGCCAAGATGGCTGGGCTAACGCCTCAGATCGGGTACATCGAAGCAGAGCAGCCGGAGTCTTCGCGCAACGCATGTGGCTTTTCTTCGCTTTTTCCGGGCCGGTTCTATGGGCGGCGTCCACGCACATCGACAAATTTCTCGTCGACCGCTACTTCCGGGATTCCGACACCGCCGTGCTGATGATCTTCACGGCGCTGATCGGCGTCGCGACGCTGCCGTTCATCGCTCTCTTTGCGCCGCAGACTCTTGTGCAAGGCGCTGCGAGCATTCTCGTGATGACGCTGTCCGGGCTTCTCTACATGGGCGCGATGCTGTTCTATCTGCGGGCCATTCAATCCGAGGAAGCGTCGGTCGTCGCGCCGCTTTTCCAGACCTCCATCGTCTTCACGCTGCTTCTCGCATACCTTCTGCTCGGCGAAATTCCCGGCTGGCGGCGGATCGCCGGGATGGCCTTGATCGTGGCCAGCGTAATCTCTCTCGCAATCGACCCCGGCGGACGAAGCCGGCCGATTCGCAGGCGAACGGTCGCCCTGATGACGTGCGCCACGTTCGTGGTCGCGCTTTCCAACGTTCTCTTCAAATATTTCGCCGTGCGCGGCGATTACTGGAGCGCCACCTTCTGGACGTTCGTGGGCGAAGCGGTCTTCGGCGCCGGCATCCTCGCCTTTCCGTCATACCGGCGCCAGTTCGCAACGCTCCTGCGCACGAACACCTCGGCCCTGCTTTCGATCAACGGGGCAAACGAGCTGATCAACCTGGGCGGGGGCCTCGGCGTTCGCTTCGCCTCGCTGCTGGCGCCGGTCGCGGTGGTGTCCGCCATCTCGTCGACCACCACGCTCTTCGTGTTTGCGTTTGGCGTGCTTCTGAGCCGGTTCGCGCCGTCGATCGCGCGGGAAGATCTTTCGAAAAGCAACTTGTTGCGGAAAGGCGTGGCGGCTGCCATCGCCGCAACCGGCGTCGTTCTCGCTTCCTGACATCCGAGCTGCCAGTTGTGAGCTTTTCCAGACGTCTTCCATCCGCCTATGACCCGGAGCAGATGAAGGCACTAGGATCTCAGCGATCCCAGTTCGGCGCACGGAGGAGCAATTCTCGAGAATCGCGCCCGTGTGCCGAGTGGCGCGTGCGGCCGGCGCGCCGGCTCTACCCCGGCGGCTCGGGTTGTCGAACGAAAGTGCCGCGCCCGCACAGCGTCCGCTTTCGAGAACCGCCGCATTGGCTGGGGCCGGCCGCCCTGGGGGCGAAGCAGCCCTGACTGGCCGGAAGCGGTCCGGCAACTTACAGGCCTGTATGCGATGAAGCCGCCGTCAGCAGGTTCGGCGAGAACTCGCGGGCGTAGAGGATCGGGGGCGCCACGACGTAGCGAGCAAAAGCAACGCTGAACGTGCTCGCCTCGGCCTTGGTCAAACCCCGGCGCCGATCGGGCTGATCTCGCACAAAAAGCGTTTCGGCGGGCTGCTATATCAGCTATTGCCGGATCGGCGGATTTTTACGGAACGAAAGAGCGAAACATGACGGCGGGCGCGCCGACAGTTTCCGCCTTCAGTTGGCGGCGCTTCCTCGTCGTGGCCGGCCCTGGCCTGCTCGTGATGCTGGCCGACACCGACGTCGGCGGCATCGTCACCGCCGCCCAGAGCGGCGCCCAATGGGGCTACCGCCTTCTGGCGCTGCAGTTCGAGCTGATTCCGATCCTCTACATCGTGCAGGAGCTGACGGTGCGGCTCGGCGCGGCGACCGGCAAGGGCCTCGCTCAGCTGATCCTCGAGCGCTATGGGCGCTTCTGGACCTGGTTTTCGACCGGAACGCTGATCCTCTCCTGCATCGGCGCGCTGCTCAGCGAGTTCTCCGGCATTACCGGCGTCGGTGAGCTGATGGGAGTCCCTGCGCCGGTGAGCTTGACGCTAGTCGTGGCGGCGCTGCTCGCCATCGCCTTCACCCGCAGTTACCTCTCGGTCGAGCGCATCGCCATTTTCTTCGGCGCCTTCGAGCTGGTCTTCCTTCTCGTCGCCTGGCTCGCCCGTCCGAGCCTCGGCGAAATCGGCGCCGGCCTCGTATCGGCGCCGCTCGGCGACCCGAAGTACCTCTACCTCGCCTCCGCCAACATCGGCGCGGTCATCATGCCGTGGATGGTGTTCTTCCAGCAATCCTCGATCGTCGAAAAGAAGCTGAAGACGGCCGACATCGGCGCAGAGCGGCTCGACACCGCGATCGGCGCGGTCGTCACCCAGCTCATCATGGCCGCGGTGCTGATCGCCACCGCCGCGACGCTCGGCAAGTCGGGCGGCGGGCAGGGGCTCGATACGGTCCAGGAAATCAGCGCCGCGATCACGCCGTTCCTCGGCCGGGTTGGCGGCGACCTCCTGTTCGGGCTCGGCATCTGCGGCGCGGCCCTGGTGGCGACGATCGTCGTCACTTTGACCGCCGCGCACGCGGTGGGCGAGGTGATGGGCTTCAACCATAGCCTCGACGACGAGCCGGCCGAGGCGCCCTGGTTCTACGGCGCCTACACCGTGGCGCTGATCGCGGGCGCGCTCGTGGTCGCCTCGGGGGTCAACCTCGTCGCGCTTAGCGTCGGCGTGCAGGTGATGAACGCGCTGCTGCTGCCGATCGTCCTCACGTTCCTGTTCCTGCTCGCGCGCGGCTTGCCCAAACCGTGGCGGGTCAGTGGCTGGTACGCCTGGTTCTCCGGTGGCCTGATCGCCGTGACGACGATTTTCGGCGTCTATTCCGGCCTGGCGGGCCTGTGGGGCTAAGCCCCGATTAATTGCCTGACCCGCCGATCGGCGTTCGAACCCCGCGCCGAGTCACAGCAGGAATTGAAACGGCGGATGCGTATTAACGTAGCGTGACAATCCCCTGCCAAGGCTCGGTGTCATAATCGGTAGCTGATCGCGGCCGTCCTACATTCAACAGACACCAGTCGGCAAAGTTCTACACGCTCATTGTGGACTTTCGTCGTCCAAGCGACCGGAATCCACCCAGTCGCCGAAAGCGAGGCGCCCGCATGGCGTCCGCTTTCGAAAGGTGCCGCATTGGCCGGGACCGGCCGCAATGGGCGCATGCGCAACATGATGTCTCTGAAGCGCCCCTTCAAACCGAGGCGTGGCTTGATCCGCCACGGTGAGGCGGTCGACTGGCTCAGACAGAAGCGGCAGAAGCGGGTGTTCGCGCCCTCCAGCTGGCGCGAACCTGGGGTTGCCGCGCCGGGTTCGGCAAGCAATTACCCGTCTGGCGAGGCTATGCGCAGCGAGGCTATGAGGGTCAAAAATGAGGCGGCCCGAACGCGAGATGAGGCCGTCGATAGCCGACAAAGGCGTTCCGATCGTCGACAGACGCCAGTCGACTCGTGACGCCAACGTTTCTGTATCTCCCAAAGTTGTTGCACGATCGTCTCGGCCTGCCCCGCCCCTGGCCAACCGGCCTGATTTGTTCACGTTCTGATCGCGTTCCGGAGGCGATTTTTCGTCCCATCGGGGTTTTGCGCGGTTTTCGCGGGTCGGGCGCCCGTCGCGATTGACCTCGTTTTGCGTCGTCGAACCACTCCTGAAGCCCGATCAGGCGTTTTGGGGACGAAAAGATCATGGGCCGCAACGACTTAGTTAAAAATCACGGTTGTCGCTCGGTCCCTCCCGACGGCTGACCGACGGCTCTGATCGCATCCTGAACGGTTCTGATCGCGATCAGGGACGAGGCGCGCCTCATGGCGGCGTTCAGGCGACGAAAAAGCGCCCTCTCGACACTCCATCAGACGCCTCGCCGGCGCTCCTGAAGACCACCTGGCGGTCGGCCAGATTTCTGATGGACCGAATGGACGATCGGACGGCGGCCCTGATCGCGATCAGCGCGAACCTGATCGGCGTCAGGGCCGGCGCGAAGCAAATTGGGCGAGCTTGATCGGAATCCTGGCCGGCGCAAGGCGAATCAGGCGAACTGGAGCGCCTTCAGGCGGCGGCGCGCCGGCGGCGGGGTTGAAATCCTGAAACTGCCGTGTGGACTTTTGCAACGCGGATGGGAGATTGAGCAACGCGAATCTTCCGTATCCGCGGGGGGCCGCTAGGGCGAATTTCGATTCCAAACCCGGCCCCGGAAATCTGTGAGATCCATGTTGCAAAACTCGACAGAAAGGCGTCGCACCGAAGAAGTAACGGGGGACGTCGACCCGTTTTTGGACCCCCGTCTGCAAGGGGCGCCAAAGTTCAACATTGAAATCGCTCCATTCGGACGGTCACTTAACCCGAGCTAATTGGGTGCGCCCCGACGGCGCGCGTTGCCAGTAGAGGAAGATTCCACCCAGAGAGTTGTCGATTGATCTGGTAGCTGACGAGCGGCTTGGCTGGGCGACTGGACGGGCCGAAGCCTCGTGACAAAGGCCGCCTTGGGCGGTTGAGCGATCCAGCGGGCCGTAACGTGGGTGAAGTCCGAGCAGGCCTCGAAAGTGAAGGCATAGATGCCGACCCGCCCGAATAACGGGGAAGGCCGCGCGAACGGGGAAGCAATCGACGCGAGCGCCCGTTTCGATCCATCGGGGTAATGGACACGGCACGCTGGGAGGGTGACGCGGGTAATCGGGGGAGGCCCGTCCGTTTGGAGATAGTGCGTGCGACGACGAAATCGGTGCTGCCCGTGCCCCCAGCGGACGTGGCCCCCGACTGGATCGGCGAACTGAACTGCGCATGCCCTCAGACGCCTCGTTTCCGGTTTCGTCGTCCCCGATCTTGTGAATTTGCACCGAACCGGATCCCTCGGATTGGAGGCATCCAAGCTATTGAGTCGTCTCAGAAAGTCGTAATGAAAAGGGGTCCCAAATTGCGTCGAGCCGGGGCCCTGGCGGACGTCAAGTTCTTTCGTAATCTCAATGGAGTACGTCGCATCGTAATGGGGGCCTGCTTCGGCGCAAGCTCACAGATGAGGATCGCCGCCGCGTCTGCCGCGAGCGCAAGGCGCTGGTCGCTGAGCGGGTCGAGCACGTCAACCGCATCAAGGGGCTGTTGTTTTCCCAGGGGGTCTGCGGTTATGAGCCGCTGCGCCGCGACCGGCGCCAAAGGCTCGACGAGTTGACGACGGGCGACGGCCGTCGCCTGCCGACGCATCTCAAGACCCAGATCAGCCGCGAACTCGATCGGCTCGAACCGCTGCTTGATCAGATCAAGCTGGCGGAGGCGGAGCGGGACGAGCTGCTCGCCACGGGCGCGATGGGCCGTGGCGAAGCTCATGTAGGCGATCACGTAGGATTCGGCTTCGTCCATCAGCGCGGCAGGCCGACGTGACGCGCTACCAAGGATAGATTCCGCCAATCTTCTTGTATTCATCAAGCAGAGCATCCGTCCACGCTCTGATTGCTTCCATCTTAAGGGGAATATGTTGGGCCAGATTGTAATACGCCTCAGTAGTCGGCGAGAGGCGGATTATCTGGGGGTCCGAATCGCCGGGAAGAGCGTGCCCGAGCAGCGCGGACGCAGCGCCATCGGCAATATCCCGCCTTTCAACGAGGTAGGTAGCCGCTGCGGCGCGCAACGAATGTAGGGAGAAGCCGGGCAGGTCTGCGAGGTGATTACGATGGTTCGCTTGACGCCGCCCGCGCAAATTTTCAAGGTGGGTGTTCAGGGACGATGGCGACAATCCAACGTCGCGTGTGGTGTCCGTCCGTCCGATTCGGCGATTCGACGCGAAAAGCCAGTCCGTCTTGTTGCCCGCGCCGTGCGTTAAATTGACTGCCGCGCGCCAATCTCGTTGGACGGCCTGAAGGATTTGAACCCCGAGCGGCGGAATAGGCAGCCAAAAGTCCCGCCTGACCTTTACCACCTGGGCCGGCCAGCGCGCCAGCGCCCATCCTTCCGGGACGTGAGGGTCCGACCACGCGATGTCGGACCGCAGCAGTTGGGTGGCCGCCCCACGCCGCACGACGGTTATCGCCGCCCACCAAAGGCCCCAGCGCACGGCCGCCGAGACTTTGCGATTTCCGGTCTTGCCCCGGCAGAAGTCCTCGTGGCGAGCGAGCACAAGGGCCACCTCCCTGACGCCGAATTGTTCGACAGCCGTCGGACGCTTTCGGGCGATGATCCGATCAACTTGCTCGCCGGTCGGCTCGGGGGCCCGGATCGCCTGCCACCAAGGCGTCACGCGCCCCATCCCCGAGTCGCGTGGGCCGTTCGACAACGCCCATGTCAGGCTCGCCTTTACGTAGGCCAGAACCTTGCACGCCTGCCTGTACGATACGGCCGCGATCGTCGTCTCAACGGCGTCGCTCATATCCGTTGCCGTGAGCGACGGCGCAGCGCGGTCCCGCCAGGCACTCAACGGCGACCGTGAAAAGGCGAGTTGTGCGTCACTGACCGTATTCGCCGAAGGCGCGCGAACGACCCCGCGCTTGATCCGCGGGCTGGCCAAGTGGGCGACGAAGCGGTCAGCGAGTTGCCCCCACGTCCAGAACGACGGCGCCGCTTCCGGCTCGGCCGCCGGCGCTTTCTCCTGCCGGTTGGAATATTCGGCGCGCGCGATTTCTGCCAAACGCCGCGCTTCGCGAATCCCGACCTGCGGCGGCGCGCCCAATTTCTTCGAATGCGCTCTCGTCTTGAACAGCCAAGAAACTGACTTTCCCCGCACGCGCAAGACGAAGCCGGGAATTCTGGTATCAGCAAAATCGTGGACGCCAGCGTTATCCGCCGCGGCAGCCTGAAGCGCTGACGAAACCGTGTCGCGGTTAATCTCGCCGCGGGAAGTTGCCACTTCGTACCACCGCCGTACCACGCACGACGAAAAATCGGACGGCTTTAGAGCCACGTCGAGCAATTTTGGGGCAACTGGTAAAGGTAAGCCCTTGAAATTGGCCTCTTCGGCGCTTAGAACCGACGGACATTCGGCATCATAATCCGCGTGTCGGGGGTTCGAGTCCCTCTCCCGCTACCATCCCTTTCTCCGCCAATTCCCGCAGACGCTCGCGCGCTTCACGCCGCCGGCCGCGCCGGCGGCTTGAGTCCGTTCACTTCCGCCACCACGTCGGACAGCATCGGCACGTAGTCCGCGCCGCGGCCGAGGTTGACGGCGAGCGCGAACATGTTGCGCGTCGCCGCGCCGATCGGGTTGGCGACGCCGAGCGCCTCGGCCAGGCCCGCGAGATAGGTCATGTCCTTGCACGCGTTGGCGATGGTGAAGCGGTGGGCGTCGCGGTCGCGCTCGAGCACGTATTGGAAGAAGGTGCGGTAGAAGGGG
>Ga0326727_10008181_pt1 | contig 26802 bp, 25 predicted proteins | sample MB2enrmetagenome_FD_207643 | JGI IMG/M metagenome (GOLD analysis project Ga0326727, IMG submission 207643) | Lab enriched peat soil microbial communities from McLean, Ithaca, NY, United States - MB29MY | ecosystem: Environmental > Terrestrial > Soil > Wetlands > Peat | place: USA: New York...
CAGGACGAAGCCATCATGATCGACTCGATCGACAGCCCGTATTCGAGCATTCCCTCGCTGCGCGAACTGATCTACAGCCGGGGATTGGAGCCCGCTGCCGCCGACCCGCGGCGAAGCACTCCCATCGAGATGCGGGTAAAGGACGAGCCGCAGGCGGTGAACCGTTGACCCACGAAGGAAGCATATGACGACCATCAGCGTGGTGAGCCCCTGTTACAACGAAGAAGGGAACGTCGAGGAGTTGTACGAGCGGGTGCGGGCCGTCATGCTGCGCCTGGGCCGTTATCGCTACGAGCACATCTTCATCGACAACGCGTCGCAGGACGGCACGGTCGAGGTGCTGCGCCGCATGGCGGCCAACGACCGTAACGTGAAGGTGATCGAAAACACCCGCAACTTCGGGCACATCCGCTCTCCCATCCACGGCCTGCACCAGGCTTCCGGCGAAGCCGTGATCATACTGCTCTCCGATTTGCAGGACCCGCCGGAGCTGCTGGAAGAGATGATCCTCGAATGGGAGCGAGGAACGCCCATCGTGATCGCCGTCAAGAAGACCAGCGACGAAAACCCGTTGCTATTTTGGCTGCGCAAGAAATACTACCAGATGATCCGGCACATGGCCGAGATCGAGACCTACGACAATTTCATCGGCTTCGGCCTTTACGACCGCAAGGTGGTGGAAATCGTGAAGGGGTTCGACGATCCATACCCGTATTTCCGTGGCATGATCGCCGAAATCGGCCTGCCTCACAAGGAGATCGCCTACAGCCAGGCGCGCCGCAAACGGGGCCGCACCAAGAACAACTTCTATTCGCACTACGACCAGATCATGCTGGGATTGACCAGCCTGTCGAAGGTGCCCTTGCGGCTGGCCACCTTTGCCGGGCTCTTCTGCTCGGCGGCGAGCCTATTGGCCGGCCTCTACTACCTGACATACAAGCTCCTTTACTGGCACAACTTCACGCTCGGCATCGCGCCGGCGATGATCGGTATGTTCTTTTTCGGCTCGATCCAACTTTTCTTCATCGGCATGCTGGGAGAATATATCGGATCCATCCACACGCTGGTCCAGAAACGTCCGTTGGCGCTGGAGCGCGAACGGATCAACTTCGAATACCCGCCGGGGGAACCGCTGGAGGCGAAGAAGCCGACGGACTGCCACGGCCGCATGGAACTGGCGTCTCCATTACCGAGCCGCGACGCTGAGGGAGCGGTGGTCAAGGACTGAACCGCAATGCCGGAAATAGATATCGCGGTCACCGCATACAACTGCGCGCCTTGGATCGATGCCTTCTTCGAATCGGTTCTTGCACAGGATTTTACGGACTGGCGAGTGGTAGCTCGCGACGATGCCTCCGCTGATGGAACCGCGGCACGTCTCGTCTGGTGGCAGTCGCGTTTGAGCGATCGGATGATCATCGTGGACGGCCCGGGCCCAGGGAACCTAGGAATGGTCGGAAACTACGACGCGGTCCTGGCGGCTACCAAAGCCCCGTTCGTCATGTTTGCGGATCCGGACGACGTCTGGCAGCCCGGTAAGATTACGCAAACATATCGCGCGATATGCGAAGCTGAGGCAGTCTCCGGCGCAAGAACGCCAGTGCTGGTGTGCACGGACGCTCAAGTTGTGAATCAGTATCTCCAACTAATGGACAAGTCCTATTGGCGGTGGGCGCATGTAAATCCCGATCTAGCCGATAACCTGCACCGCTTGGCGGTCGAGAGCCCCGTACTCGCCCCGATGGTGAATCGCGCTCTGCTTCAGCTTGCGTTGCCCCTAACTGGCGCGGCCGCTTGTCCGGATTGGTGGCCGGCTTTGGTTGCCGGCGCGTTCGGGCAAATCGTCCGGCTCCCTGCAACAACGTTTCTGTATAGGAGGCACCCAGCTAACGACTCGGCCGACCCATTCGGTTCCACGGTTGCCGGCGCCATTCGACGCACGCTGGCGGACTTCGGCGAGCCCCGGCGCCGCGTGAAGCTCCTTCTGCGCCAACTCGCGCCGCAGGCCGGAGCGTTCGCCGCCCGCTTCCGCGACCGCTTGCAGCCGCGGGATTTGGCCGCCTTTGAGGCCGCCGCGCGCCTTCCGTCGCTTGGCGCCTTAGCGCGCCGCTGGGCGGTGATTCGCTATGACCTTTGGTTCTCGTGGCCACTGAAAAACGTTGGGTTCTTGTTGCTGATGTAGAAAGGAAATAGACCGATCCTAATGCCGAGCACACTCGTATGCGCCTGACAGAGACAGCGCCGCCCGGATGCCTGGAGACAGATGATTATGCGTATCTGACAGAGGTTGCGGGCTTGTCGGCGCGTAAGGATTGAAAGGCCATGCCGTGAGTAAAACTCAACCAATTTACGTCACCCAACCCTACCTACCTCCGTTGGAAGAGTTTATTCCATACCTGAAACACATCTGGGAAAGCAAAATACTCACCAACGGGGGACCGTTCCACGGCCAACTGGAAGAGGCCCTATGCGAACACCTCGGGGTAAAACACATCGCGTTGTTCACCAATGCAACCATAGCACTGGTGACGGCGCTGCAATCATTGCGGATCACGGGAGAGGTCATCACCACGCCGTATTCCTTTGTGGCCACCTCTCATTCTTTGTTGTGGAACGGTATCAAACCGGTGTTCGTGGATGTAGATCCGTACACTCTCAATCTAGACCCATCGAAGATCGAAGCCGCCATCACTCAGCAGACAACTGCCATCATGCCCGTGCACTGCTATGGGCATCCTTGCGATGTTGACGCCATCCAAGAGATCGCCGATACTTACAATCTCAAAGTCATCTACGACGCGGCGCCGGCTTTCGGCGTGCAAGATAACGGCGGTAGCATTTTAAGACATGGCGATCTATCGGTGCTCAGCTTTCACGCCACAAAAGTCTTCACCACTTTTGAAGGTGGCGCAATAGTCTGTCCGGACGCAAAGACAAAGGTCCGGATCGATCATTTGAAGAACTTTGGCCACGCGGGCGAAGTCAACGTCGTCGCCCCCGGCATCAATGGCAAAATGAGCGAATTCAATGCGGCGTTGGGACTGCTGCAGCTGAAATATATAGATCAGGCCCTGGCCCGACGCAAGGAAATCGATGCAGCATATAGGGATCGTCTGAAGGGAACGAAGGGGATTCGCTGTATGGCAGATCCCAGAGAAAAGATCGCCAATTACGCGTATTTTCCGATTTTCGTGGAAGACGACTACCCTATCAGCCGAGACGAGCTCTACCTTAAACTCAAAGCCGACGGAATCCACCCCCGTCGCTACTTCTATCCGCTCATCTCGGACTTTCCGATGTACCGGGGGCTGCCATCAGCGCGTCGCGACAACCTTCCGGTGGCGAGGGAGGCTGCGCGCAAGATACTGTGCCTGCCAATTTATCCGACACTGGAGCCATCGCAAGTCGACGTTATCGCGCAGGAGATTGCCGATCTTTGAATGCACCTGAACAGACCGGCCAACACAGGGCCGGCAGAGAATCAGGCATGAACGAGGCGCGCCTCCTCCTGGCGTATCATATACGCTAGGGTGTATGGCATAAAAAAACAATGTAATGCCAACTCTCATGTCCCACCCCACACCCGCAGCAGATCCGATCCATGCAGAATGGGTATAGACTGAAGCAATGCATCGATGCCTCTTTGATGGGCCGCTCAAGAAGGAGAGCACAAGTAGGTGACGACCCGACGGATCTTGCTCCTTGGTGCCGGCGATTTAGCTCGTGAAGTCGCGAAAATCCTCGTCCCTGGCGCGGGAGCGTCGGGGACGCCGTGTGAGATTGCGGCATACTGCGATGTGCCGGGGGCTGTAGCCCCCGAGTTCACCAGATTCTGTGCCAATACGGACGAAGCGCTTCGGAACTTCCCGCCCGCTGAGTGGCAGGCTATCGGATGCGTCGGGAGCCCTAAGGTGAGAGCGGCCATGTACACGCGGTTTAGCGGTATGGGCTATGTTTTCGCTACGGCGTGCCACCCGGACGCCACGCTGTTTGCCGAACAGATCGGCCCAGGCTGCGTAGTTTTTCCGGGAGCGCGCCTGGCAGTTGGCTGTCGACTGGGAGAGGACGTCGTGGTGAGCTTCAACGCGACCGTCGGCCACGATACTGTAATTGGTGCGCATAGTGTCATCGCCCCAGGTGTTCAGTTGAGTGGCCGCATCGTTTGTGGAAAACGGGCTGTCTTCGGCATTGGATCGAGTGTCCTCCAGAGAAGGCGCATCGGCGACGATGCCGTCATCAGTGCCGGCAGTTCGGTATGGACGGATGTTTCGGCCGGCTGTACGGTGGTTGGCGTGCCGGCGGTGGCCCGAAAGGTGCCAGGGAGATCTTCCGCGCAGCCGGCATCACAACCCGATCGAAAGCAATAAAAAACGCTAGCAGGATTGTCTCTTGAGCACCGTGGATCAGACTACTTCAGCACAAAAACAACGCATTATCGTAACCGGCGGATCTTCGGGGATCGGCTTAGGCATCGTCCGGCGATTGCTCGCGGATGGGCATACCGTCCATGTACTCGATAAGAATGTTGCGGAACAATGGCAAAGTATTGCCGGGCCTCTGGCCGAGGCCGCGGTTTATCACGGCGCCGACCTCACGGATATCCCCGAAGCGATTGTCACGCTGTCTCGATCGGTTGAGCAGATGGGCGGCATCGATGTGCTTATCAACAACGCCGGAATCATGAAGTTCGAAAATGCCCACGAGACCACCGAGCCTTCGGTCCGGAGCCAGATGGCCATCAACCTGGAAGCCCCCATTCACCTGAGCGCGGCGGCGATCACATCGATGCTGCGGCAGGAGACGGGCGGTCATATCCTGAACATTGCATCGGTCGCTGGGCTCAAAGCCACGCCAAAGCTGGCCGTCTACAATGCTACAAAAGCCGGGCTCATTCATTACACTCGTTCTCTAGCCGCCGAGTATGCGGCTCGCCGGATTCGCGCCAACGCGATTTGTCCCGGAGCCCTTCAGACTGGCTTGGCGAATCGGGTCATGTTCGCCGTGATTCAGAAGAGCGTTCCGCTGGGCCGGTTGCAAACCGTCGAGGAGGTGGCGTCCCTGGCAGCGTGGCTGATATCCGAGGACGCCCGCAATGTTACGGGTTCAGTCTATTCTCTTGATGGCGGTATGAGCCTTTAGCCGGCTACGTGGCACGTCACCACTCGGTATGCGCATAGAGTCAACACATGGAATCGTGACCGGGGCTGCGAGCGGCATCGGGCTGGCGACATGCGGAATGCTGCTGGAATCGGGCGCGCCAAAGGTGGGAATGCTGGATTTCCAAAAGCCTAAGCTCCTCGCCGCATGGGAGAAACTGGCGGCCGTCTACTCCCCGGACCGTGTGGCCCATTACTGCACCGATGTGCGGAACCCGGAGCAGGTAACGAGCGCCATCGCGCAGTTTGGCGAGTGGGCTGGATGCCTGAACTTAGTAGTGAACTGCGCCGGCATCTTATTGGACGGGGCCATCGCGTCCGTCTCGTTCCGCGGCGTGAAGCAGTATCCGTTAGACAACTGGGAAGCGACACTGGACACCAATCTCAAGGGCGCCTTTTTGGTTGCGCGGGAGGCGATTGCTCCGATGTTGCGTTGTAAAGTCCCGAACGCTTCCGCGGACGATTCCAGCCGAGGCCTTATCGTCACGATCAGTTCCATTTCCCGCCTGGGACGCGCTGGACAAGCCGCCTATAGCGCTAGCAAAGGCGCCCTAGTGTCGCTCGCGCTGACGCTGGCCCAGGAACTGGCGAGCTATCGTATACGCTCCGTCGCGATCGCTCCCGGCCTCGTAGACACGCCCATGGCCGCCCAGATCCCGGGACCCCATCGCAAGGACATGCTTCAGCGCGTGGCAATCCAGCGCATGGGGCGGCCGGACGAGATCGCTCACGCCGTGCGCTTCTGTATTGAAAATGAATTTTTCAACGGTCGAGTTCTCGAACTCGATGGGGGAGCATATTGACGGCGTGTCCGGGCCGTGACTCCCAACGCCTCCGTCTTGCCGCCAGCGGCCGGCGAAACCTTCATCAGGGAGCGTGGCAGGGCGTTCAAGCCACGGCACTCCCTGGTGAGCGCGGGCGCCGAATCGCGTTATTCTAATAATCCGGTCTTTGAGGAGCTTTGATGACGACGCTATCTCGTGTAGCCAGCGTATTCAGTCAGGCATTTGCCGTTCCCGCGGAGGACATCACCAGCAAAACTGTTCCTGATGACGTGGCGAAGTGGGATTCGTTGGGTCATATGAACATGGTTTCCGTTCTCGAAAAGGAATTCGGTCTGCAATTTGAGGTGGATGAGATCATGGAAATGGCGACGGTTCAGAACATTCTGGACGTTTTGGCCAGAAAAGGCATCCACGGTTGATCCCGTTCGTGGGCACACGTCATTTGGGACGCTATGAAAAGCAGTGACGAAGACAATCTGGCCAGGTGGCTTCTCTCGGCCGGGGAAGATTCCAGCCCGGCGGTGTTGTTTCGTGACCAGGTGCTGACGTATGGCGGCCTGCGCGCCCAGGTAGAAGCGCTTGCGGGAATGTTTCTGGCTCGCGGTTTCCAGAAAGGTGAGCGGATCGGCCTTTATTGCGACAATGTCCCCTTCTTCGTCGTCGTATATCTAGCGACGATTCACGCCGGGCTGTGTTCCGTCCCCTTCCCTCCGGGGACAGATCAGAAGATGTTCCGGGTTATCATCGAGGCGGCCGGGATGCGCTGCGCGTTGGTCCAGCAGAAGTATGTTCGCCATGCCCGAGAATGGGCGGCAGACCTTGCCGTCGAACTGCTGCCGGAAAACAGTGTGGCTGAAATGCCGGCGGCTCCCGGTGGCGGGGCGCCGGCGCTGGAATTCCCGCGGATCGATCCGGAAGTGGATTTGGCCGTTCTTTCATTCACTTCTGGTTCGACAGGCGCTCCCAAAGCGGTGATGGTGACGCACCGGAATATTCAATGCAACACGGGAGACATCATTCTCTACATGCGCCTGACGAGTGAAGACCGGGCGATGCTGGTCTTGCCGCTCTCTTACTGTTTTGGAGCCTCGATTCTCCACACACATCTGCGCACGGGTGGATCGGTTGTCCTGTGCAGTTCCTTTATGTTTCCCGAGAAAGTTCTCGGTGAAATGGAAACCCGAGGCTGTACGGGTTTTGCCGGCGTGCCATCCACATACCAAATTCTGTTGCGTAAGACCAGTTTAGCTCAGCGCCGATTCCCGGCCTTGCGATGGTTGCAGCAGGCCGGCGGCAAACTGCCGGCGCCGGTGATCGCCGAACTGGCCGCGGCGCAACCCGATGTGAAGCTGTTTGTGATGTATGGCCAGACCGAGGCCACAGCGCGATTATCATACTTGGAGCCCGGGATGCTGGCCAGCAAATTGGGCTCCATTGGACGGGGTCTGGCGTCCACCCGGCTTGAAGTTCTGAAAGAGGATGGCACGCCGGTTGAGCCAGGCTCGGATGAAGTGGGCGAAATTGTCGCTTCCGGTCCTAACGTCACCCGCGGTTACTGGCGCAGTCAGGAGGAGACCGCGCGCTTCTTCCGAAACGGCAAGTTGCATACCGGAGACCTAGCCCGCGTGGATCGCGACGGATTCCTGTACATTGTGGACCGGGCGCGCGATTTCATCAAGTCCATGGGCAACCGGATCAGCCCCCAAGAGGTGGAAGAAACCATCTCCACGCACCGGGACGTGCTCCACGTGGCCGTAGTCGGGGTGCCGGATGAACTGTTTGGAGAAGCAATTGCCGCTTTCGTCGTGCCGCGAGCGAATGGACGCCTCGATGAAGATCGCCTTAAGGCATATTGCAACGAGCGCTTGCCGAATCACAAGGTGCCGCAATGCGTGTATATCGTGGACAGTCTTCCAACGAATAACTTCGGAAAAGTCCTGAAAGAAGAGCTGCGCAAACTGGCGGCACGCGTGCCTCGAACATGACTGGGAAGAGATAGGGAGATGGTCGAGCAACAGGTCGAGGAGTTATTAAAAGGCCGCCAGTACGACATGCCCCAGCGGGATAAGGAACAACTACTCATCTCGTTACTCCGGGCTCTGTGCCGGAGTATGGCGGACAATTGTGCACCTTATGGCCGCTTCCTGGAACGGCTGGGCGCGCCCGTTGAGATGTGGCGGAGGCTGGCTGACATTCCTCCGCTTCCCGTGACCATGTTCAAGCACTTTGAGTTGTGCGCTGTTCCTCCATCCCAGGTGGTTCGGGTGCTGCTTTCGTCGTCGACAACGGGCAGCAGCCCCAGCCGGATCTTCGTCGACAAGACCACGGCATTCCGGCAAGGACGCGCGCTGGCGGCACTGCTCAAAGAAGACATTGGCGGAAGCCGGCGTCCATACCTGGTGCTGGACTCCCCTGACTCCGTGAAAGCAGGGGATCAATTGAGCGCGCGTGGCGCCGCAATTCGCGGCATCGGGAATTTTGCCTCTTCGATCGACTACGCATTTCGCGCTCTGCCCGGCGGGGAACTGTCGCCGGATTTTGCAGTGATCGAATCGTTTTTCGCAAACCATGGCAGCCGTCAACCGCTGTTGTTCGGGTTCACGTTCATTGTCTGGACGCGCTTCGTGCTGGAGATGGAGGAGCGTGGATTGACCTTCGGCGCTTCCGGCGCCACTGTGCTGCACTCGGGAGGCTGGAAGAAACTCGCCGCGCAAGCCGTTTCCAAGGCTGAGTTCAATTCCCGAACGGCCGCCATGGTAGGCTGCTCCCCGGAGACCATCCTGGATTTTTATGGCATGGTGGAGCAGGTAGGAACGGTCTTTGTGGATTGTCCCGCGGGCAACAAGCACGCGCCGGCGTTTGCGGACGTTGTTGTGCGCGCCCCGTACACATTGGAGCCGGTCGGGACCGGAGAAGAAGGAGTGATCGAGGTGCTCAGCGTGCTTCCCACCAGTTATCCGGGCCATGCGGTGATCACGGAAGACCTGGCTACCCTGATCGGTTGCGACGATTGTCCCTGCGGCCGCAAGGGAAGCTACTTCCGTTTCACCAAACGAGTGGAACGGGCGGAACTGCGCGGGTGCGGCGACACTTTCGCCAAGTCGAGGGAACGGTTGTGAGAGTTACCCGCTTTCTGCCCGACGGCAAACAACTAGTGGATACCATCACGCCCCTGGCAGAGGCGCTCGACAAGCGCCGTCCGGCGCTTGCGCGAGTCCCTATTGCTGCGCTGCTCGAATTGTTCGATGATTTTAGCCGGCGGCTTCTTCAACATCCGGACACCAGGACGCTCGACGGCGTGGCCTTCCTCTCCAACTGGCTGCGCAAGTCGAACCTGGAGGGGATGTTACGCCTGAATTTGCGAGGTTCTAAGGAGTTCTTGGACGGCTTTCTGCCGTTGGGATCGCTGAAACTGGCTGCCAAACCCCGCGGCCTCGTCTCGATGTGGATGGCCGGAAACGTTCCCACCCTGCCTCTGTTTTCAATGGTGTCGGCGCTCCTGGCAAAGAACGTGTGCATTGTGAAATTGGCTCTGGAAAACGATGAGGGCATGATCTCTTTGTTGACTGTTCTCTCCCAGTCCGAGGCCGCGGAGCTGAAGGGATCGGAACTGCTCCAGTTCGTTACGGTCGTCTGGTACGATTACCAGCACCAGGACCTGAACGAAGAGATGTCGTGGGCGGCGGACACCAAGATCATGTGGGGCGGAGCAGCGGCGCTCAGAGCCATTTCGGCCCTGCCCCGGAAGGAGCATTGCACTGAGATCGCGTTTGGCCCTAAGTATTCGATCGGCCTGCTGGATCGGAAGCGCCTTGAACGAAGCGGGGGACTTGACGCCGTGATCGCGGCGTTCGTGCGCGACATAGCGGCATTCGATCAGCGGGCGTGCTCCGCTCCGCAAACAATTTTCATTGAGAAGAATTCGCGCTTGTCCCTGCGTCAGGTTGCCGAGCTCTTTGCACAGCACTTCCGGCGCCTGCCGCCGAAACCATCCCTCGACTTCTACACCACGGTTCGCATTCTCAATGTCCGCGCCGAATGGGCCCTCGACGATCAGCGTGATGTGATCGCATCGGGACCCGAGGCTAACTGGACTATCTGCATGGACAGCGCGGTCTCCATGAAGGAGGCCGTGCAATCTAGGACGGTCTTTTTGAGCGAGATCGATTCCTGGGAGCGGATCTTGCCGCTCATCACTCCGAAAATCCAAACGGTTGGCATGGTTTTCGGGGATGCTACCGACGCAGAAGCCTTCGCCAATCAGGTCACGCAGCGCGGAGTTGCGCGCTGCGTGCCGCCCGGACTTATGAACGGCTTCGAGTCGCCCTGGGACGGCAAGCTTCTGATTAGCGAGCTCGTGCGGTGGGTCTCTCTCAAGGGGTAATCGACGAGTGCAGACTCGGGGACGTTTTTGTCTGGAATACTGCTTGCATCGTCGGCGGCGGGCAGGCCGTGAGAGTTCGCAATGTGTCCACGACGGAGAGCCAACGGAAATCGACGTTTCGAACCTCGCTTCACGGCTGACCCAGAGTAGCGCTGGAAACTTGCCGTCTTGCAAGGCGTTCCCCCGACGGCGGTCTCGGGCGATGCTAGTTTTGAAGATCCATCCGTTTCGCAGCATCTCCCAACACGACGCGACCAGGCAGGGTCGGCGATGGGGGTATGCGCCGCGCAGTTTCGGAACCAAACGGTTTCCTAGGCCTACGCAAATTCGCTCCGCGGGACATAATTCCACACAAAAGCAAGGTAATGCCAACTTTCATGTCCCACACCCGCTTCACGCTTTCGAGTTCGACGGCAATATGTATCTGCTATATAATGGAAACCAGTTCGGCCGCTTCGGTTTTGGTCTGGCAGTGTCGACTTTATGAAGGTTGACTTCTCTTGCAACCGGGCAACTGAAGACGAAATCGCTAACCACCTTTGGCTGTGTGATTCGGCTTTGGTCCCTCCTTTGAGCAGCCGGGTCGAGATGAGCACGTACGCCCACAAGATATTTCCCTGTGCAACCCGATTCGACGCCTGGACACAGGAGTCGCTGGCCGGTTTGCTAGCCGCATACTACAATGACACTGCTCACTGCTTCGCCTGCATCACGAGTGTCAGCGTTCGGCCGGAATCCCAAGGAGAGCATCTCGCGTCATATCTGATGGAGCGATGTATAGCGTGGTTTGTTGGCGCTGCGTCTTGCGACTCTGCGGCGCGACGAGAGAGGTTGCGAGCACTTTTGGCAGAAGGCCTTGGACTTGACGCTTCTTAAACGGAATATCATCGCCGGCTATGTCGGTCAGATCTATGTCACGGTGACCGGTATCGTATTAGTGCCCACATATGTTAAGTACATGGGTGCTGAGGCGTACGGCTTGATTGGTTTTTATGCCATGCTTCAGGCCTGGTTTATGTTGTTAGACATGGGACTTACGCCTACGATGGCGCGGGAGGCGGCACGCTTTCGAGGCCGGGCCGTCAACGCGCCGAGCCTAAGAAGGCTATTGCGGGCTCTTGAGAAGGTTTTTGTCGGCATCGGAATCCTGGGAGCCGGGGCGATGATGGCGGGTTCCGGCTTTATTGCGAGGAGCTGGCTTAAGGTAGAGCGATTACCGTTGAATGAAGTGCAACATGCCTTGGTGCTCGTGGGGATCATCATAGCACTACGCTGGGTCAGCGACCTATATCGTGGCGTCATCAGCGGCTTTGAGAAACTCGTTTGGCTGCATGCTTTCAACATGGCGATCGCAACGTTGCGATTTGGTTTGGTAATTTTGGTGTTCCGGTATGTGGGTACTAGCCCCACACAGTTCTTCGAGTACCAGCTGGTGCTTGCGGTAGGCGAGGTCACAGTGCTGGTAGTGAAAGCTTACAGTTTGATCCCGGCGACGGTTGATAGTCAGGGGGCCTTCTGGGACTGGCGACCGCTGCGGGGTGTACTTCACTTCTCGCTGGCCATCGCATTTACTAGTTCCGTGTGGGTGCTGGCGATGCAAACCGACAAGCTGATTTTGTCCAAGTTACTACCACTTTCTGATTTCGCTTACTTTACGCTGGCGGTGCTGGTTGCTAGTGGAGTGTTGGTTATTAGCGTGCCGATTAGTGGCGCGCTGATGCCCAGGATGGTCGCGCTGAATGCCGGGGGCGATGAGGTGGGCTTGATTCGTGTATACCGCGATGCTACGCAACTCATGGCAGTGATCATTATACCCGCCACTCTTGTGCTGGGCTTGTTCCCGGAGCAGGTCCTGTGGGCATGGACTGGCGACAGGGAGATAGCGCGGCGTGCCGCCCCGGTGCTTACGCTTTATGCTTTTGGCAATGGCGTAATGGCACTAAGTGCCTTTGCGTACTATCTGCAGTTTGCCAAAGGTAGCTTAAAATTGCATTTGGCCGGAAGTGCATTGTTTGTAGTGGTGCTGATTCCGTCGATCGTGTTGGCCACGAGACGTTACGGCGTTGTTGGGGCGGGTTACGCATGGCTTGGCGTAAATGCAGCCTATTTCCTGCTCTGGGTGCCCAAGGTACATCGGCGATTCGTAAGAGGCCTGCACGGAGTTTGGTTGTTCCATGATTTGGCTGGAATTGCTTTGGCTACTGGGTTGTGCGCGGCGCTCGCACGGCCATGGATTGAATGGCCAGTGCATCGAGCGCCCACGGCGTTGTTGACAGTCGTGTTTGCTCTCGGGTTGCTGATGATCGCTGGGGCAGCATCTTCGTGGGTGAGGGGAATGTTAATCAGTAGATGGCGTTCGGGATTTTGCTAGGGAAGCAGTATGGCAAAAGAGCCCAAGGTGTCGGTGTGTGTCGTAACCTACAACCAAGAACGATATATTCGCTCGTGTCTGCAGAGCATTGTGGACCAGGAGACAGACTTTACGTTCGAAGTGATCGTTGCAGATGACTGTTCGACGGACGGTACGCCGGCGATTGTGGAGGAGTATGGAAGGCGCTACCCCGGAGTGGTGACGGCGCTCTTGCGGCCGGTCAACGTCGGCGGCACAAGAAACTTTATCGAGACGCACAACTTGGCGAGCGCGGGGTACGTCGCTCATATGGATGGCGACGATCTTATGCTTCCGAACAAGCTGCGGAGACAGGCCGAGTTTCTCGACGCAAACTTAGACTTTGCCCTCGTGTGGCATAGGATAAATCTGTTCGATGATGAAGGAGGTTTTGTTCCAGGGGATACCTACGATCTATCGTTTTTCCCAAATGGAGTTGTAACACTTGAACATGCACTGCGCTTAGGTACCGTGGCCGCACACAGCTCGATTATGTATCGGCGAAGCGCCCGGAGAACCAGACACACTGGGTTTCAGACGCTTGATCTGTTTTACACGTGGGAGTACCTTTCGTCGGGAAAGGGAAAGATATTGGATGATGTGTTGGGATGCTATCGGGTGTCAGCGCAAAACTCTGTCCAGATCCGAAGCATGGTCAACATCCAGGGGATGCTTGCGCACCATGCTCGCTATTACCTGAAGTCGATGCCGGAGCAAAGGCGCAACATCTTCGTACTTGCGCTGATTAACTTTATGGTAGATGTTAAGAACCTCAGAACAACGGCTTGGAGTTTTGCCAGATTGGCCATTGAATCTGTCAGCTTGGTCTCGCCATTGTTGGTGCTTAGGACAATTCTTGAGATGCGGCGAATTCCGCCCTGTTCCCCAATGGGCAGTGTTCACCTGGCGCGCTCGCGCAGGGATGGCGCAGCAGATGCTTAGCCCAGGCCAGGGTCTCCTTTGGCACCGCCCGAGAACCTAGGCCGGCAGATCCCGCCTCGCGGCAGAATTGTTGAAACGTTCGGCCGCCGAAGCTCACTACCCGAGGAAAGCTTCGAGCAGGCTTCGCGTTACACCAGGCAATCGGGGACGCGTCAATCGCCGGAGCATGGCTGCGCGATTGTCCGGTGGAACAAACCAGTTTCGATTCGTTCCGGCCGCGACGGGAGGGTTGCGGCTCCAATGGAGCGGTCGAAAAGCGGAGGATGAGGCCGCGTTTGCGGCGCGCGGAGGACCGGCCGATAGGCTGGTGCGCCCGCCGCGGCCTCTCCGCCGATTCGGGGGAAACTTCCCATCGGATTAAGTCATGGTCCTTTTCGCGGCTTCTGGGGGTATGTTCCGTAATAAACGCGGCAAACCGCTCCCTGACGGTCGCGGCTCCGATTGCTTTCGGAGCCACGACCAGAGGGCACCCCGTTAGGGAGCGGTCGCCAGCGATTGAGATGGTTGGCCGGGTCACACCCGGTAGGTGTCGGCGCGCCAATGTTGGACGGCGCGCTTGATGGCGTCCGGGGCCATACTCTCCTGAGCGGCGCGGGCAGCCAGAGCTGGGAATTCCTGGTCGGCGGCAAAACGCAAGGCGACGATCTGCAACACGCTCAACCGCGGGTCCAGTAACTTGCCGGTCAGCACATAGTGGCGCAGATTCTCCTCGGCGCGGATGGCGCGATCCTGCGCCTTGAGCGCAAACATGCGGCTGAACAAAGCGATCATTATCGAGGTCACGACCAGCACCACGATCAGCGACGCGCTGTAGAGCCGCGCATGGCTGCCAAGCGATTTGTACAGGTTGACCAGCGATCCGATCAGCGTCAACCCCAGGATGCCCAGGAGCACAAAGTGGAAAGCCGGCACCACTTGCCGGTGATTGGCGTAGTTCTGTTCCTGCATGCGTTCTCCTTCCGGCGCCGCTCGCGCAAAGGGCGGCAGCGCGTCCGGCTCAGAATAGCACGTTGCCGGGGGATGGAACGCGCCGGGCGGCCCGTGCCTGCGGTCATACACGGGCAAGCTAAAGAGCTTGCCGAAAAACACCAAAAGCATGATGAGCCACAGACAAACACAGATGAACACAGATTAAAAGAATTGGTTTATCCGTGTTCATCTGTGTTCATCCGTGGCCCAAAAGTGTCTTTTCGTACTTTTTCAGCAGCCTCTAAAGCACGCCCTACCAACCGCGCGGGCTCGCCGGGTCTGGGCGCCCCCGAGACCCGGCGCAGAGCCGTTACCGCCAGCGCTCAGCTTTTCTTGGCGGAAGGATGCTCGACTTCGATGTTGTTCACCACGTCGCCGAAACTCAATCCGGCGCCCATGGCGCGGATGCCGGCGAGCTGTTTGTCGCCGTCGGTGGAGACCACGCCGCTCAAGGTCACACGCCCGTTATCCACCACGATATGGATGGCAGGCAGCGGGCCGGCAGCGTACCGCGCCAGCGGTGGGTAGGCGAAAATGGCTCGCGCCACTTGGTGCCGCAGACGCTGATCCATCGGCGAAGGCGGCAGCACTTTGATCTCGTTCGTGACGCCGGTTACGCCGGGAATGCGCTCGACCAGCCGCGCAAGATCGGCTTTCTTGTAAGGCTCCGTCACCGCCCCGGTTAGCTGCACCTGGCCGTCATGCACGGACATGCCGACCTGGTCCCAAATATAGTAATAGGGATAAGTCAGCACCGCGTGCCGCACCTGTTTAGCGATCTCATCGTCGTTCGCGGGCTTGGGAAAGTCCTTGGTAGCTCCCAGAGCGGCGCCGGCCAGTAACGCCGCAGCCATCAAAACTTTTGTAATTGCCCCTGTCCTCATGTTACTTCCCTCCTGTCTAGTTAGAGGGTTGCCGGGCAGGTTGGGTTACATGGATGGCTAGCTGCGAGCGCTCGATCCATGCCGGCTCAGGCTTGCCGGCAGCCGCAGCGCCAACCGCGAACTGCCGCGGGGCTGCGTAACCAGGCGCGCGTCCCGCTCGTCCACCAGGCGGATCAGCTTGTGCAGCCGGCGCTCGAATTCCGGATGCGATTCCGGAGTCCGCTGCACCTGGCTGCGGGCTTCGGCGATGCGGTCATCCAGGCTGGCGGCCGGATGTTCGGTCCCTTGCATCATAACTGACAGTAAAGTGCCCCGCCGGGAAAGAACTTCTCGTCAATAAGATCCCGCCTTTGCTCTGGCCGAGGTTGCGGACAATTTCAGAGCCGAGCCCCCGCCGGGAAGATTCCTCAGACCGGTTGAAAAGCTTCCGCCGACCGGATGCCCTGCGATTCCAGCGCCAGCGCCATCTTCTTCAGCGCGGTCTTATGAATCTGCGAAATGCGGCTTTCGTTGACGCCCAACAGGCTGCCAATTTCCTTCATCGTCATCTCGTTGGTGTAATAGAGAAATACGACCCTCTGATAGCGCGCCGGAAGGGTTCCGAGGGCCCGTGCGAGCCTGCTTTCCAGTTCGCGCCGCTCGCACATGCGGTCGGGCTGGAGCTCGGCCGTGGCCGGAAACTCCTGCGGGCGTTCGCGGTCCAGGTCGTCCCGCTGCGAAATCGAAATCTGTCCGAGGTGCCGCAATTCCACCTGAATGCGGCGCAGGCGGTCGGTGCTGACGCCCAACTCCGCCGCCACTTCGCTCTCCACGGGATTGCGGCCCAGCTTGAAGGCGAGCTCGCTGGTCACCGCATCAATCTGCTTCTGCCGCTTCCGCATGTCGCGCGACGCCCAATCGAGCTCGCGCAGGCTGTCCAGGATGGCGCCCTTGATGCGGTGTTTGGCATAGCTGTGGAACTCCACTTTCTTGCGGCGATCGAATTTGGCGACGGCGTCGAACAGGCCGAGCACGCCGGCGTGGATCAAGTCGTCCAGGTCTACATGCACGGGAAGGTTTTCGTGGACCCGGATAGCGATGGCCTTCACCAGGGGAAGATGTTCGAGCACGATTCGATCGCGAATCTCCTGCGAGATCTTGCCTTCTCTGCGAGCAGACACACTTGGCACCCTCATGGCGTTCCGTCCTTTTTTCGGATTTCTTGGGTCCGGCCCGAACCGGCCGGCACACCTAGGAGTGCATCCCTAGTGCCAAGGGACTTTAGGCTTTAAGTACCTTTTTATCTGTATTTAGGGAGTGGAATGCGTGTTCCGAAATGGAATCTGTTTCAGATTGGAACAAAGGAGGGCTTCGCCGTGGAGCAAAACGGAACCGGATGGCAGGTCAAGCAGTCGAGCCACGGCCAAAGATCTATGCGCCCTACTGCTCGGTAACTGCGTACTCCAGCCGCCGTTCCACGCGCTGGGCGCCTTGTTGAATGGCGATCTTGATGGCATACTTGCCGGCCACAGGCACGGTGGCGATGCTCATCGGAATGGCGCCGGACGGGTCCGGCGCGGGAAGATCGGCGGCTTGGCGGGCGATCACGCGGCCGCCGAGCGAAAGCTCAACTTCCATGCGCGGCTTCGCTTCGGCAGCCGTATCGGGGTAGACCATGAAGTAGATGAACGGATGGGCCGCCGCACTCACCACGCCATCCAGTTCCGGCGACGCTCGTTTGCCGCCGTACTCCAGGGGATCGGCCGCATCCGGCGGCCCGTTGACGTCATCCAGCGTCTTCACCAGCAGCAGGTCGCTGAGGGCGACCCCGCCCGAGTCGGGATTCTCGAATTGCACGGTCTGGACGCTGGCCCGATTGGCTTCGCGGTCGGCGACGACGGCCTCCAGAGTGTACCGGCCCGGCGGCAGCGTGACCGGCTGCGAATAGCGAAGGGAACCGGCCTGCAACGCAGCCAGCCGCGTATCGGGAAAGGTAAACGGAAAGTCGTGGCTAATCTTTTCCACCACGCGGCCTCCCGCGTCGCGGATCAGCGCCAGCAGCAGGACGTGCAGCCGGATCGTTTGCAGGGGTCCCGGCGTAATCTTGATGCCCGCTGCCGGCACGTCCACGGCTACGGAATACTGCGAGCCCTCGACACGCGGCCGGAAGCGGAGGGCGCTCACGTGAAAATCGAAGGCGTGCGGCGGCGGGCTGGCCTGGAGGGCCGCCATGGCGGGCTGTTCAAACAGCTTTTCGGACAGCAGATCGTGGGCGGAATCGGCTCGCCGCAGGATCGGGCGCTGCTGGTCGTCCTCGGCGGTTTCGACCGGCGCCTTCATCGGCAGCCGGTAGTCGCGGATGTCGAAGATCTTCCAATCGCCCTTCGGCGGCGAGACCTTCAGCGTCAGGGCCACTTCATCGCGCGGCCCCTGATAATAGGCCACCCGCAGGTGATGCATGCCCGTCGTAAGTTCGGTCCGGCCGCTCGCGTATAGCGTGGAATGTACTCCATCGTTATCCACGATCCGGCGCCCGTCGATGAAAAGAATGCTGCCATCGTCGGATTCCAAAGAGAACGAGTACCTGCCAGCCTCCCCGACCCAGAAATCGGCCTGGTAGTCGATGGCGAACCACTCGACGCGGTCCGTCACACCGGGGATGCCTTCCAGCCACGATCGGGTGGGGACATTGAGGGTAAATGTGCAGACGACACCCCCCGGCTTCGTCCGTTGGAGCATTGGCAGCATCGGTCCGAGCATCTGCGTGCCGGCGGGAAGGTCATACACGGCGCCCTGAATCATGCCGGCGAAGCAGTTGGGCGAGCCGAAGTCGAAGGTCTCGTCCTTACGGCGCTTGATCGCGCGGGCGGGCGGCGGCAACAGAAAAGCTGCCACGAGTAGAAAAAGCAGGGCAGAGGACCAGGAGCGCACGAAACTCTCCTTCCGCGAGAAACCCGGCGGCGCGGATTGTCCGGAGTGGGCGCACTGCGGCCGGCCCACTTGATTCGCATTATAACCTCTCGACGCGGCAGCCAACCGGGAAGTTGCCATCTCAGAAGGGCCATTCGGCCGGCGGCGGCGATGACGGCAACCGGCACGGGGCGAGACACGTTTTAAGGAGTGAATGCCCAAAAGACAGACGTGTGCCTGGATCGCATTGGTTGCCGCCGGCGGCGCGGCAATGACGGCGGGGGCGCAGGTCTGGAAGGACAAGCCGATCGCGGAATGGACGGTGGAGGAAGCGCGGCAGGTGCTCACGGAGTCGCCATGGGTGAAGACCGTGACGCCGGTGCCGGATGGGTCGGGGCCATTCGGGCAGTCGCGGGTGGGCACGGCCCCGCCTGGCATCGGAATCGGCGGGATCGGCCTTGGACTTCCCGGCATGGGGCGGCGCGGCGGCATGGGGCGCGGGTCGAATGACGGCGGAAGTCCGGATTCCGGGCAGACGCCGGCGCTGACACTGCGGTGGGCAAGCGCGCTGCCGGTGAGTTCGGCGCAACTGATTGCGCACGAGCTGAATGCGCCTTCGGTGGACGAAGACCATTACGCGATCGCGGTGTACGGCGTGCCCAGCCGCATGATCCATGGGGATCCGGACAGCCTGGGCGCGGAGCTGAAAAACCGCGCGGCGATCAAACGCGCGGGCAAGAAGGACATGAAGCCTTCCAGTGTGGAAGTTCTGATGCACGACGAGGGGCCGGTGATTCTGTATCTTTTCCCGCGCAGCAACGAGATTACGCGGCAGGACAAAAAGCTCGAGTTCGATGCCGAGGTCGGCCGGTTGAAGTTCACACAGGACTTCTTTCCCGACGAAATGCTCTACCAGGCGAAGCTGGAACTGTGAAGCGGGAGCCGCGGCAAATGGCATAAACTCGTCTCTATGAAAACCACCGGCAACACAATCCTGATTACGGGCGGCGGCTCCGGCATTGGCCGCGGACTGGCGGAAGCCTTCCACGCTCTGGGAAACCACGTCATCGTCGCCGGCCGCCGCCAACAGGCGCTCGACGAGACCACTGCCGCGAACCCAGGCATGACATCCCTTGCGCTCGATGTCGGCGACCCGGCCAACATCCGCTCTTTCGCGGTTGAGTTGGCGGCGCGCCACCCTTCGCTGAACGTCCTCATCAACAATGCCGGCATCATGCGGTTCGAAAAGCTGCGAGCCCAGGCGGACTCGCTCCCCGACGACGAAGCCATCGTCGCCACCAATCTGCTGGGTCCTATCCGTCTCACCGCGGCGCTGCTGCCACTGCTCGAAAAGCAGCCTTACTCCGCCATCATGAACGTGACCTCCGGGCTGGCCTTCGTGCCGATGGCGCCGACTCCCACCTATTGCGCAACCAAGGCCGCGCTCCACTCCTATACGGAATCGCTCCGCTATCAGCTCCAGGGGTCCGCCATAGAGGTTCTCGAACTGATCCCGCCCTATGTCGCCACTCACCTGTTGGACGGGGCAGCCGACCCCCGCGCGATGCCGCTCGATCAGTTCATTGCGGAGGCGATGGAGATCCTGAAGAGACAGCCGGCGGTGACTGAGATCTGCGTCGAAAACGTGAAGCGGCTCCGGTTCGCCGCCGAGAGCGGCCATTATGGCGCCATCTTTCGCGGCCTCAACGAGGCATGGAGGAGCTTGCCCTCTTAGGTCTGGTGGGGCATGCTTTAGCTTGCCTTTTTTCCCCGACCCAGCGCCAATCGGCCTGAAGGTCCCGCCGGATGACGGAGCGGCCGGCGAAGCCGTATCCTATCACTAGCGGGCAAGTTGTATCTAGTTGAAGATGGATCGCATTGGACGGTACAAAATCGTTCGGGAACTGGGCCGCGGCGCCATGGGCGTGGTGTACCACGCGATCGACCCCAATATCGGGCGGCCGGTGGCGATCAAGACGATTCAGCTCGGTAACGTGCGGAATCCGGGCGAGCAGGAGCGCCTGCGCGAGCGGCTGTTCCGCGAAGCCCGTTCGGCCGGCATTCTTTCGCATCCTAGCATCGTCACCATCTACGACGTGGAGCAGCAGGACGACCTGGCATTCATCGCCATGGAATACGTGGATGGACCGACGCTCGACCAGATTCTCTCGGCGCCGCGGCCGATCGACCCGGAACGGATGTTCCGCCTGCTGACGCAAACCGCGGGAGCGCTGGATTACGCCCATCAAAAGGGAATCGTACACCGCGACATCAAGCCGGCCAATATCATGATCGCCACCGATGGCATTGCCAAGATCACCGATTTCGGCATCGCCAAAATCACCACCTCCGAGCAGCTCACTATGACCGGGTCGATTGTCGGCACGCCGCACTATATGTCGCCCGAACAGGTACAGGGCCAGCCGGTGGACGGCCGTTCCGATCAGTTCTCGCTGGCCGTGATTGCCTACGAAATGCTGACCGGCGAAAAGCCGTACGCAGGCGAGCACCTGACCACGGTGGTCTACAAGATTGTGGCGGAAGAGCCGAGGCTACCGCGCAGTTTGAACTCGACCTTGACCGGCCCCATCGAGGATGCGGTCTGCAAGGGCCTGGCGAAGAAGCCCGGCGACCGCTACGCCACCTGTCTGGACTTCGTGCGCAGCCTGGAAAGGGCGTGCGCGGCGTCCCGCACCTGGAGACCGCTGGCGCGCGGCGGCGCTTTGAATGAGCCCACGCTGGCGGGATTCTCGCGCGGCGCGGCCAGCTTGCCGCCCGCCCGCCGCCCGCGACGCGGCGAGGAGACCGGCACGCGCGGAGAGCGTTCGAGGCTCGGCTTTCTTCCGTTTCTGGCGGCGATCCTGATGGCCGCGGCGCTGCTGGCGCTGATCGGATGGCAGGCCGCGCCGTGGCTGACGCCGGGCGGCCGGGGAGGCGCCGCAGCCGGCCGCACAACGGCGTCCGAAAAATCGCAGGCCACCGCTGCCGCCAATTCGAAGCGCGCGGCGCCGCCCGTACTCGCACCGGCATCTCCCGCGCCGTCCGCGGCGGAGCAGGAGAGCAAGCCCAGCCCCATGTCAACCGCGCCGGCCAGCGGCGGGGAAACCAAGCCTGCCGAAGAACTCGCCAAACCACTCGAAGAGGACGCCGAGTTGCCCGTAAAAGCCGCAGCCCAACCACCGGCGGTGATACCGGCGCGGAGGAGCGTGGTGCCGGCAGCGCCACCCGAGCCGGCGGAAGTGACCGTGATCACGAGTCCCGCCGGCGCCGCCGCAACGCTTGACGGAAGACACGAAACCACCTGCCTGACGCCGTGCTCGTTCGATGCCACGCCCGGCCGCCATTCGGTTTCCATCGCGATGGCTGGCTACCAGACGGAGCGTCGTGACGTGGCCGTGGGGACCGGATCCATGGAGCTTCCGATGGTGGTCCTCCATTCTATGTATGGCACCCTGTGGGTCACCAGCTCACCGGCCGGCGCGGCCATCATCATCAACGGAAAGCGATTCCCACAGACCACCCCCGCGCAGATCCCTCTGCCTCCCGGATCGTACCGCGTCCTGGTCGAAAAAGACGGCGCGCAAAACACCTCGGCGCTCGAAATCCGCAACGGCCAAACCAAGGTGCTGAAAGTGTCGCTCGGCCAGTAGGCAGAGCCACCAACCGGCTCCAGACCAATCTTTTGTACTGGAACTAATCTCCCTTTTTCGGGCGCAAACTTTACAAATACAGCGAGATTTCTTACCTCTTAGTGTCTACAATCGTATCCAAGCACCTGCCGCGGAGGAGGGGAAAAACTCTGATGGCCCTGATGAAGGTCTTTGTGTATTTGCAGCTTCTCGACCTGCTGACCACCCTGATTGGCTTGCGGCTGGGGGCGGTGGAAGCCAGCCCATTCGTGCGCCTGCTGATGCACGTGGGCCCTGCGATTGGCCTCACCGTCTCGAAGATCCTCGCGCTTTCCCTGGGCGCTTTCTGCGTGTATACGCGGAGGCTCGGCCTGGTCCGGCTGGCTTCCTATTGGTACGGCGGCCTGGTGACCTGGAACCTGATCATCCTGCTGGCCATGCCCGTCCACATGGGCTCCTGATCTTCCGCTCCGGCCGGTGACCGGCACGTTACGTGCCGCTTGCTATACTGGTGCTTCAAGTCCCCATCTCAAGGAGTTTCATGATTTCTGCAACACAATTGCGTCCCGGCATGGTGATCAAGTTCAACAACGAGCTCTACTCCGTCTTCAGCGTCAACCACCGGACGCCCGGCAACCTGCGCGGGTTTGTGCAAGTCAGGATGCGCAGCCTGCGCTCCGGCTCCATGACCGAACACCGCTTCTCTTCCGAAGACAAGGTCGAAAAGGCCGTCATGGAAGAGCATCAGATGGAGTACCTGTACGACGATGGCGAGTACTTCTACTTCATGAACACCGAAAGCTTCGAGCAGATGCACCTGATGAAGGAACTGCTCGGCGATGCCGTCCAATATCTGATTCCGCAATTGTTGGTCAGCGTGGAATTCTACGAAGGCAAGCCTATCAGCGTGGAGCTGCCGGCCACGGTGGACCTGACCGTGGTGGAAACCGAGCCCGGCATGAAGGGCGCCTCGGTATCGAACGTCACCAAACCGGCCAAGCTCGAGACCGGCCTGGTCGTGCAGGTGCCGCCCTTTATCACGGAAGGCGAGAAGATCCGCGTCAATACCGCCGAAGGCACCTACCAGGAACGCGCGTAGGGGGCAGGCGAAATAGCTCGCTCAATCGCAGCGCGACCGCTCCTTATAGTCGCGGCTCCGAATGCGCTTCAGGCGACCGGTCGATCGGAGACGCGGCCCAGAGGGTGCCGCGCGAGGGAACAGAGCGTCCCCGGTCTTCCACGTGTGATACACCAACCGGCGGCTGTCCGCCGACCATGCAACTTCGGCGGCATCCTCTCCTAAGAAGTCGCGGGGATTGCCTCCCATCAGCGGCAGAACTTGCAGCCTCCGCCCTTGCTTGCCGGCAATCCAGATCTCGGATCCATCCCCCGTAAATCCGATGTTGCGCAGAGGGCCGCGCGCATCGCTGCTTTTGCCCCTGGTAAGGTTTTGCAGATTCCCGTTGCCGGTCTGGCCTAGCCAGATGTTGAAGGCCCCCTCATGGTCCGAGATGAAGGCAACGAACTTCCCGTCCGGCGATATGGCAGGACTTTCTTGGGTGCCCTCGAAGTCGGTGACGCGGGCAATTCGGGCGCCGTCCAGCGGATTCCCCGATTGTACTGCCGGGCGGAGCCGTATCCACAACAAGACAAAGCCCGTTACCAGTAGCGCGGCCAAGACCCACGGCAGCCGTCGAATCCAGTTCTTCACCGGTCTGGCGGGCGCAAGCACCGAGTCCTGCTTTCGCCCCAGCCTCCGAAGATCCACCACTACTTCCCGCATCGATTGGTAACGTTCGCCGGGATCTTTCTCAAGCGCCTTCTCCACAATCGAGCGCAGTGCGGCTGGCGCTTCCGCTCCCAGTGGCGGCGCTGTCCGGTGGACTATCTTGTCCAACGTCTCAAGATTTGTGGCGCCTGCAAACGGCCGCCGTCCGGCCAATGACTCATACAACACCACTCCAAAGGAGAAGATGTCGCTGCGTGCGTCGAGCGTCTGTCCGGAAGCCTGCTCCGGCGACATGTAGGCTACGGTGCCCCGGATCACGCCGGTCAAGGTGCGCGTCTCTTCGCTGCTCTCGGCCCATCTCGCCAGGCCAAAGTCCGCCAGCTTGGCATAGCCGTTCTTCGAGATCAAAATGTTGCCGGGCTTGATGTCGCGATGCAGGATGCCGGCTTCGTGCGCGGCCGCCACGGCGTCGGCTACACCGGCCAGCAGCTCGGCTACCTGCCTCCAGGTGCGCCGCTCCCGCTGGGCCCAACTTTTCAGCGTGCCACCATCGACAAACTCGGTGACCAGGTACTGGCGGCCCTCCCACTCGCCGATATCGTGAACTGTCACAATGTGCGGGTGATTCAACGAGGACGCCATTTGCGCTTCCCGCTGAAAGCGCCTTCGCCCCGCGGCGTCCGCCAGATCGTCGGATAGAAACTTGATGGCAACCGGACGATTGAGCCTGGTATCGGTTGCGCGGTAGACCACACCCATGCCGCCTTCGCCCAGGAGAGCCTCGATGCGGTACGCCCCAATCTCGAAGCCCGGCCCAAACTGTGTAATCGTAGAATCACTCCGCTGGGCAAGCAGCGTTTCCACCTCACGCCGGACCAGCGGGTCAGCCCGCGCCAGCAGTTCCTCGCGCTCCTTTCCGGTTCGTTGAAGCGCAGCCTGATACAGCTCCTCGACCCGCCGTCTACGTTCAGGGGACATAACTCCATTTCCCTTTGCGTTTTATCTTATCGCGTGCCATGGCGCTTCAGGCCGCCGATTCATTCGGTTATTGCTTGCCAATAGCGGCCAGTGCGCGGAGCAAGCCTGCCTCCTCCTCGGCGAACACGGTGCGCAGGTCGAGCAGCAGGCGGTCCTTTTCGATGCGCGCCACCACGGGAGGGTCCGCGGCGCGAAGCCGGCGCTCGGCCGCAGCCACGTCTGGGCACTCGATCGAGATCAGCCAGGTGGGGATGGACTGCTCGGGCGTGGCGCCGCCGCCAATCACGGAATTGCCCGAGACAATTTCCGCTCGCAGGTCGGGGACCTGCGCCACCAACGCCTCGGCGCGCACACGGATGGCCGTGGCCGCCTGGCGAATCATGGCCAGCACGGGAATCTCATCCCAGCGCTCGAGCAGCAGGAGGCGCAGCGTGGTTTCGAGCGCCTGGTAAATCAGCTTGTCCAGGCGAAGGGCGCGAAACAGAGGGTTGCGGCGCAGGCGCGTGACCATCTCCGCCTTTCCCGCGAGAATTCCCGCCTGCGGGCCTCCCAACAACTTGTCGCCGCTAAATGACACCAGGTCCACGCCGGCCTCGAGGCTCGCCCGCACCAGCGGCTCGTCAATCCCGAACGGCCGCAGATCCACCATGCATCCGCTGCCCAGATCCTCGAAAACCGGCAAGCCTCGTTCGCGGCCGAGCGCCACCAGCTCACTCAACTCCGGCCGCGCGGTGAACCCTCGAATGCGGAAGTTGCTGGGATGGACGCGCAGCAGCAGGCGGGTGCGGTCGCCGATCGCGTCGCGGTAATCCTCGATGCGCGTCTGGTTGGTGGTGCCGACCTCGCGCAGCGCCGCGCCGGAGCGCGCCATGATTTCGGGGATGCGAAAGCCGTCGCCGATTTCGATCAGCTCGCCGCGCGAGACCAGCACCTCGCCGCCCGCCGCCAGTTCGTTGAGCGCCAGCAACAGCGCCGCCGCGTTGTTGTTAACTGCGATGGCGGGGGCGCCCAGCAGCCGGCGCAGCAGCCGGCCGGTGTGGACGTCGCGCTGGCCGCGCTTGCCGGCCGCCAGATCGTATTCCAAGTTGGAATAGCCGGGCTGGACCGAAAAGGGGGCCAGCGGCGCGCGCCCCAGGTTGGTGTGCACCACCACGCCCGTGGCATTGATGACGCGCCGCAGCGAAGGCCGCGCGATGGCGTCGAGGGTGCTTTCCACGCGCACCGCCACCGGCGGCCCGCCGTCGCGCCCGGCCAGAATATCACTGCGCGCCTCCTCGATCGCGTGCCGGATCTCGGCCACCACCAGCGCTCGGGGGTAGCGCGCCGTTTCGGCCGCCAGACTGGCCAGCACCTCATGCACCGCGGGCAACTCGCGCAGTTTCCCGGTTTCCGTCACGAATCTGATGGTAAGCGCTTGTGTGAAGGCCACGCAACCGATTACACTGGATATATCGGGGCGTGGCTCAGCCTGGCTAGAGCGCCTGGTTCGGGACCAGGAGGTCGGTGGTTCGAATCCACTCGCCCCGACCAATCTTTTCAATAATTTACAAACAGAGGCCAATCAGAATCGAGTGCCATGAGCACGAATTTGGGTGGGTAATTGGGTGGGCAGTTTACATTGGTTTCTAAGGCGGTCGGTCGTACCTCGAATGACCCAACCCAGTGCCCTCAACGACTTGTCATCCACCCGAGGCCGCGACGCCCGGGTGAATAGGGCAAGTGGCTGGGCCAGTTGAGCGTGCGGACCTCCTGGTCGGCCACCAGGCGATCGGCAACGTTCAAGCCAAGCTGATTCGCAAGTTCTTGACAATCGAGGTAGTCGACCGCACTGGCGTACTTGGGCTCCGCCGCAAAGCTAACCGTGATTACGGATGGCCAGCGAAACTGGCAGCCGAATCCGACGCCTCCGTCATGTAGTGCTCCGTCGGCTAGCGTAACGCTCCGAGCGTGTACTGCAGGCCGGCGTACTGGCTCTGGTACTCGTACTTCGCACTGAGATTCTCTATCTCCGCCGTGGTCACATTCAACTGTGCCTGGGTGAGTTCCACAATGCTGGAAAGGCCGAGGT
>Ga0326727_10008183_pt1 | contig 26801 bp, 19 predicted proteins | sample MB2enrmetagenome_FD_207643 | JGI IMG/M metagenome (GOLD analysis project Ga0326727, IMG submission 207643) | Lab enriched peat soil microbial communities from McLean, Ithaca, NY, United States - MB29MY | ecosystem: Environmental > Terrestrial > Soil > Wetlands > Peat | place: USA: New York...
CCATCCGCATCCCCACCTACAGTGAGAATCCGAAAACCCGGCGCATCGAGTATCGGCCGCCCGATCCGGCGGCCAATCCCTATCTGTGTTTTGCCGCCCTGCTGCTGGCGGGGCTGGATGGGGTGCTGAACAAAATCGAGCCGGGGGAGCCGATGGACAAGAACATGTATGAACTGCCGCCGGAAGACCTGAAGAAAATCCCGCAAGTGCCGTCCAGCCTGGGGGAGGCGCTGGATTTGCTGGAAAAGGACCATGCCTTTCTGTTGAAGGGCGATGTGTTCACCCCCGACTTCCTGGAGATGTGGATAGCGGCCAAGCGCAAAGAGGTGGACGCCCTGCGCCTGCGGCCGCATCCCTACGAATTCCACCTCTACTACGACGTCTAATCGCGGGCGGAACCCGCCGCCGGGCATCGGCCGATGCCCGGCGCGGCCGTCAGGACCGGGGCGCATGATCTGGATAATCAACCATCTGCGGCGTGCTCATCGTGGCCTCATCCATTCTGCGGCTGTTCGCCCGCCGCCGGCGGCGGCGGCGTCCGCCAGCTTTCGGGCACGTAAGTCATGCCGGATTTTTGAGGGGATGGCGCCGATTTTCCTGGAGCCGGCTTTTGCCAGCTTTCCGGCACAAAGGTCATGCCCGATTTTTGCGGGGATGGCGCTGCTGTTCCTGGAACCGCCGGAACCACCGTCAGGGCGTGGCAGGCGGGGCAGGGAATTTGCCGCCCGGCGTATTGTGGATCACATTCCAGGCGCTGCCCGCAATGGGAACAGTTGAATTTGAGTTGGCTCATAGGATTCAGGGGTTGGTTTTATCTTGTTTCTACGGAACTGGAGCAGGCGCCGACTTTTCCGCCGCGTTGATCTCCTCCCACGATGGCGCCCGCCAAATGTGCAGGATGCCCGCCGCATTCATCGTGCCAATGGCATTGCCGTCGGGTGAAAACTTCGTGGACAAGAATATTGATCCTTGGCCTTCCAATGTGAGCACCTCATGCCAGCTTTCCGTGTCGCTTTCCGTGTCGTACAGGCAGACGGCGTGCTTGCCGGTGTTGCCAGTCGCCAGACGTTTGCCGTCGCCCGAAAAGGCGACTGAGTGAAGGCCATGAAGAAGCGTGGGCCCCTCCCGCCATTTGGCCGTCTCCCACACGCGGGGAAAGACTTCACTGGCGACCGCAAAGAACTTTCCGTCAGGAGAGAAGCTGGCCCCCCAAATTGCCCGAACGTCCAGAGGCACTTTCGTCTGGCTTTGGTCAGCGAGGTTTCTGAGAACGACATCCCCCATAAAACCGATGGCCATGCATGATCGCTCGTCAGGGGAAAGGCAAAACGCGCCGGGGTTTGCCAGCGGCGAGAATTCCACCGGCGCCTGCCACGACTGTATTTCCAAGCCGGTCGTGAGATTCCATTCGTGAAGCAAATTATCGCTCACAGAACAAGTTACCAGCTTGTTTCCGTCGGCAAGAAAGCCTGCTGCCCACACCATGCCCGTTTTATTTGTCAATTGATGCGACAAAACTCCTCGGGTCAGGTCCCAAGTCCGGAGGATCCCATTGGTAGAGCCGGCCGCCAGGAAGCGTCCGTCTTGGGAAAATTGACAACAGTAGAAGAAGCTGGGCACCGTTGCCCCAATTTCCAGCAATGCTTCTTTCTGTTGGAAATCGGAGCCAGTCCACCGCGACACTTGACCTTGATGATTCAGAGTCAGGACCGACCGGCCGCCTGGCGCAAAACTCCAATTATCCACGTTTTCAGGAATGGTGATGCGGGGCTGCTTCAGGTGCTTGACAGACGTGTCCCAAAAACAAACTGTTCCGTCAGCGCACCCGCTGACCAGGGTGGTTTGATCCGGCAACAAGGCCAAACGAGACACCCCCTGACGATGGCCCCGCAGCACGTCCAAGCAATTTTGACCGGCAACGTCCCAAATCCGAATCGTCTGATCTACACTGCTTGAGGCCAGTTTTTTTCCATCCGGCCAGAACACCAGGGAACTCACCCACGTTCCGTGGCCTCTCAGGCGCCCGACTTCCTTGCCGGTGGACACGTCCCATAAACGGATGTTCGTATCCGATTCGGCGAATGCGGCGGCGGAAGCCAGGGTTTTCCCGTCGGGTGAAAATGCCAGGGCACCGACGTACTCTTCGGCTGCGGTTGCCGTCCAGAGCGTCTTGCCATCGCGCAGGTCAACGACGCAAAGCCTCTTCCCGCTCTCCAGCCCGTAAGCCGCGAGACTCAAGTCCGGTGTCGCGGCAAAACAGGTTCCTTCATCCATGTCTGATTGTTCCGAACTATAACTGGCCAACTCGGTCCCTTCGGGCATGCGCCTGAGAGTTATGGGTCCTCCGGCTGTGGAAGTCACCAACGTCTGCCCGTCTTTGGAGAAGGCCAGCTCCTCGCAGTGATGATCCAACGAGAATTCGCGTATCATCTGTCGCGTCGCGGCATTCCAGAGCCGCAGGGTATGTTGCTCCCGCCCTGATGACGAATAGGCGGTGGTGGTGAATGCCAGCAGCGGTTGAGTGGGCGAAAAGGCGACGTGGATGTATTGTTCGCTTTCTGCCAGCCGCGCCAGTTCTTGCCGTGTCCGTAAATCCCACACGGACACACCGCCTTTGTCACGCGCGCCCATAGCCAGCCAGTGGCCGTCGGAAGAAACGGCCAGCGAATAGATCTCGCTGGGTTGCTGGCACAGGGTGAACAAAGCATCGCTGCGGCATTGTTGCCAGAGGTAAAGCCATTCCCAGCCGCGCAAATCTCTTTGGCCGGGCTGCGGATGCTGCCGCTTGAGCAGGTTTTGCAAATCACCCACGTTGTTTTCATCCAGCGCCTGCTTGGCCGCATTCATATCCGAAGCGTAGGCGCGCTGACGCGCCTCCAACTCCTGCTTCTGTGCTTGCACGCGCATTTGGGCTTCTTTCGCCTCGGCCAGTTGGGCGGCTTCCTTCAGCCCTTGCTCATGGTTGCGCGCTTCAACCGCTCCGTGTTCCGCGCGTGTGGCCCGGACCGCCTGCCAAGTGCATACGATGGCGCCAAGGACCAATACGGCGCTCGTCACCGCCGCCGCGGTGAAGGCCAGCTTGTTTCTACGCGCCATCTTCTGGAACAGGTAGAGTCGGCTGGGCGGACGGGCCAGCACCGGCTCGTTGTTCAAGTGCCGCTGGAGATCGGAGGCCAGCGCGTTGGCTGTCTCGTAACGCCGCGTCCGGTCCTTTTCCAGGCACTTCATCACAATCCAGTCCAAATCGCCCTTGAGCAAATGGACCAGCTTGGGCGGATCGGAAGAGCGGCGTTTGGCCGTGGTTGTCAGTTCGTCGCCCTTGAGTGTCAACAAGCGGGTGCTCGGGCGCACCGGCTCCTTCTCGCGGATCATCTTGCGCATGGCATCAAGGCCCGAGGCCATCAGTTCCTGGGCGTCGAAGGGCGTGCTGCCGATGAGCAATTCGTAGAGCAATACCCCCAGACTGTAGATGTCGCTGCGCGTATCAATGTCCAGCCCGCTCATCTCCGCTTGCTCCGGACTGATATAGGCCGGCGTGCCGACGAACTGGTGCAACTGTGTATAGACCGTCGCGTCAGTCAGCCGCCCTTCCGTGGCCTTGGCGATGCCGAAATCAATCACCTTGGGCACCGGCACGCCGTCGTGCAGCGTGACCATGATATTGGAGGGCTTGATGTCGCGGTGGATGATGCCCTTCTGGTGCGCGTGCTGGATGGCATGGCAGACCTTGATGAACAGATCGAGACGTTCCCGGGTCGAGAGCTGATTCTGGTCGCAGTATTCGGTGATGCGGATGCCGCGGACCAATTCCATGACGAAGTAAGGACGCCCAGCCTCCGTGGTTCCGGCATCAAGCACTTTGGCGATGTTGGGATGGTCCATCATCGCCAGAGCCTGCCGCTCCGCCTCGAAGCGGGCGATGACCGCCTTGGTGTCCATGCCCAGCTTGATGACCTTGAGGGCCACGCGGCGGCGAACCGGCTCGGTTTGATCGGCCACATAGACGGCCCCGCAGCCGCCCTCGCCCAGCTTTTCCAGCAGCTTGTAGTGGCCCACCATCTTGCCGACGGCGTCGTCGGCCGGGTTGTCTTGGATGCCGGCTTTGATAGTCTTGACGGGTTGGCTCTCCGGTTTCGGCGCTTGGGGTTCAAGGAAAGAATCCGTGGCGTCGTGCGCGGCGAGCAGGGCCTCAAGGCGCTGGCGCAAAGCGGGGTCGCCGTGGCAGGCGACATTGAGGAAGGCGGCGCGCTCGGCGCCAGTCAGTTGGGCGGCGGCCTGAAACAGGGCTGCCTCATGCTGGGGGTCGGGCTTCATTTCGGGATTGGATGCGTTCATCTACTGATACATGCGCGGTTTGCCGGCAAAAAGTATGTGGAAATCTTCGACAGGCCATTATCGGACCGGTGGTCCGCCAGACCGCGCGCCCGTCATTTCCACGCGGAGCCAGGCGCGGGCGTAAGCCCACCACTGCTTGGCCGTGGGCACAGCAATGCCCAGCACCTCGGCGGCCTCCTCGAACGTCAGCCCGGCAAAGTAACGCAATTTGACCAGCTCGGCTTTGCGCGCGTCCAGCACGGCGAATTTCGCCAGCGCTTCGTCCAAGGCCAGCAAGTCGTCATCGGGCAGCGGCGACGGAATGTCGGCCTCCTCCGTTTCCACCCGCTCCCACTGGCCGCCGCGCTTGAGGCAGTTCCGGCGCCGCGCCCGCTCCACCAGGATGCGCCGCATGGCTTCGGCGGCGGCCCCAAAGAAGTGTGCCCGGTTCTTCCAGTCCCGGCTCTGGCTGCCCGCCAGCCGCAGCCAGGCTTCATTGACAAGCTCCGTGGGTTGGAGCGTGGGACTTGGCCCCTCGCGCGCCATCTTTTGGCCGGCCACCTTGCGCAATTCTTCATAGATCACCGGGAACAGTTCGGCAGCCGCCCTGGAGTCCCCTTGCTGAACGGCCTCAAGAATGCGGGTAATTTCGGCCATATCAACAACATGCCCAAAGCGCCGCGGAATCAAATGAAAAAATGTAATATCTGAATCCCGGCCCGCGGAGGCGGGATTAGCGCAGGAAATTATACTTGAAAATGCACCGCAGCGCGCTGAACCCGTCCCGCCACCCGATCTTCTTGCCGTCGGCATAAGTCCGCCCGTGATAGGAAATGGAGACCTCGTAAATCCGCAGTCCCAACCGGCTCGCCTTGGCCACGATCTCCGGCTCAAAACCAAACCGGTTCTCCTCGATTTGAATCTGCCCCATCACCTCGCGCCGGAACATTTTGTAACCCGATTCCATGTCGGTCAGATTCAGATTGGTCGCCATGTTGGAAAGGAGGGTCAGGGTTTTGTTGCCAATGTAATGCCAGAAATAAAGCACCCGGTGCGCCCCGGACCCCGCAAAACGCGACCCGAACACCACGTCCGCCTTGCCGGTCAGAATCGGCCCGGCCAAAGTCGTGTAATCCGCCGGGTCATATTCCAGGTCCGCATCCTGGACGATGAGGATGGGCGCGGTGGCCTGGGCAAAGCCCGTGCGCAAAGCCGCGCCTTTGCCCCGGTTGGCCGTGTGCTGAAAGAGCTTGATGCGGGCATCGGCCCGGGCCAGCGGCTGGAGCGCTGCCCAAGTCCCGTCCCGCGATCCGTCATCCACCACAATCACCTCCTGCACCAGCGGTTGGGCCAGGACGGTTTGCACGACTGTGGCGATGGTGCCTGCCTCATCGTAAGCCGGAATGATCACCGCCAAACAGGCGGATTCTTGGGCGGGCGGCGAATTGGCTGGCGCAGGCATCAGCAGCGGATCGAATTCTCCTCGTTCTCACCCAATTGTGAAGCGGAGGTAATCCATAATCTCTGTTGGGACGGTAAAGGCAGGGCGAGACTCTGTCGAGCCGAAACTCGATTTCGTAAAGCCACGGCTCGACGGAGTCGCCCTACCGGCAAGGGCTGAGTCGCCACAATCCGTCACCCCTTCCAGGCGGCCAGGGCGGCGCGGTAGATCTCGGTCAGCGGCAGGTTTTTTTCCGCCGCCAGTTTTTTGCACGACTCAAATTCCGGGGCGGCCTGGGCCACGCCGCCATCCAGAAATCCAAGTTTCACCGTGACCGGCCCGTGGGGCGTCTGCACGGTTCGAAATTCCCGGCGCAGCTTCCGCCGGTCCGCCAGGCCGCGGCGCACGCCAAAGGCGCTGGTTTGCCGCAGGATCATCTCGCTGAATTGGTCCGCCGCGCCCGCCGCGCACAGGACGCTGAGCAAGACGCCGGGCCGGTTTTTTTTCATTTGGATGGGCGCGTGGAAAACATCCAGGGCGCCGGCCGCCAGCGCCGCTTCCATAAAACAGCCCAGAATCTCCGGGCTGGCGTCGTCCAGGTTGGTTTCCAAAACGGCGATGGTGTCGCTTTCCCAGTCATGCCCGCCGGCTCCGCCGCTTTGGCCGAGGATGGCGCGCAAGACGTTGGGGCGGGTCTGGTGCTCGCGCGAGCCGATGCCGAAGCCGATCCTTTCCGCCGCCAGCCCCCGCATGGGGCCGAATTCCTCGGCGAATTCCGCCAGCAGCGCCGCGCCGGTGGGGGTGATCAACTCATGCGGTTCCCCGCACTGCGTCAGGGCAATGCGGCGCGAGGCCAAGATTTCCAGCGTGGCCGGCGCAGGAATCGGAAAACGGCCATGAGCGCAATCAATCCAGCCCGTGCCCTCCACCGGCTCCGCGGCCAGCACGCGCGGCCTGCCCAGAATTTCCAGGGCCGCGCAGCCGCCCACGATGTCCACAATGGAATCCACCGCGCCGACTTCGTGGAAATGGACTTCGCCGGGAGGCAGCCCGTGGATTTTCCCTTCGGCCTCGGCCACACGCTGGAAAACGGCGAGGGCTTTTTCCTTGACCCATCCGGAAAGGCCGGCCGCCGAAATCAGGTCTTTGATTTCGGAGTAGTTTCGCCCGTGTTCATGCCCGTGATCGTGCCGGTGATCATGCCCATGATCGTGCCCATGTTCGTGCCCGTGATCGTTTCCATGTTCATGTTCGTGTTCGTGCCCATGTTGCTGCCCGTGATCGTGAACATGTTCGTGTTCGTGTTGGTATTCATGCCCGTGCTCATCTTGATGCGAGTGCTGGTGGCTGTGTGCGCGCCCGGGATGAACATCGAACTTCACGCCCTCAATCTGGCAGCGCTTGGCGCGATGGGCGTGCAGATGGTAGCCGTCCAGGGAAAGTTTCGCCAGTTCCTGTTCCACCTGGCGGAGCTCCACGCCCAAATCCAGCATGGCCCCCAGGAACATGTCTCCGCTGATGCCGCTGAAAATATCCAGATAAAGTGTTTTCAATCTTTTAGTCTCCGGGCGGGCGAAGCCAGTTCGTTGATCTGGCTGGCTGCGTATCCCGCGCCAAAACCGTTGTCAATATTCACCACCGTGACACCGCTGCTGCAACTGTTGAGCATCGCCAGCAAGGCGGCCAGCCCGCCAAAGCTGGCCCCGTACCCCACGCTGGTCGGCACCGCGATGACCGGCCGGCTGACCAATCCCGCCACCACGCTCGGCAGCGCCCCTTCCATCCCCGCCACCACCACCAGGACATGCGCGCGCTGCATCGCCTCCAACTGCCCCAGCAGCCGGTGCAGCCCCGCCACTCCCACATCATAAATCCTTTCCACCCGGTTGCCCATGATGTCCGCCGTCACCGCCGCCTCTTCCGCCGCCGGCAAATCGCTCGTCCCGGCGCAGAGCACGGCGATCACGCCGGGGCGCTTGGGCAGCGGCGCATGTTCCAGCGTAATGCACCGCGCCGCCTCATGGAAAACGGCCCGCTTCAATTTGTGGCGCACCGCCCGCGCCTGTTCAACCGAGACGCGGGTGATCAAAACGCGGCGCTCGCGGGCCGCCACATGGGCGGCGATTTCCACCACCTGCCGCGCTGTTTTTCCGGCGGCGTAAATCACCTCGGGAAAACCTTTGCGCAAGGCCCGGTGCGTGTCCACCCGGGCAAAGCCCAGATGGGTCACGGGCGCGGCCTGAAAAGCCCGCAGCGCACGCCCCGCGCTGATCTTGCCCTCGCGAAATTGTTGCAAAAGCTGGATGGCCTCGTTCGTCGTCACAAGGCAGCAAGATACACCAACCCCCCGCCGGGTCACGCCCAAAGTTTTAGCGGTGAGTTATTCACATCAGCGGGAAAGAAGTATTCACCGGGCCGCCCAATGTGCTCTGCCGCAAGGCCAAAGGCCCATTTTTCCAGGGGATAACCCGGCAGCAACTTTTTTTTAAAAAATGCTTGCAACCACCATATATGGGGCTACACTGCGTCCCACTCCACTAAATGTGGGCAGTGGGCAGCGCCTGCCGCCGATGATTGTCTTGAGTTGTAGTGGGAGTTGGCCGATTGTGAAAATCGTGCGAAATTATTACGGAATGAACAATTAACTAGAATGCTGGCTTATGATCGCTGGATCCGACCAAGTCCAATCCCCTGTCAAAACACAAGCCTCCCGGCGCCCTGAAGCCTCCTCGGCCAGCCGGCCGCCCGCGTCCGCCAAATCCCTCCCCATCGAGCGGATTTTCAGCGACGCCAATCTCAAGCCCTTCGACCAGATCGAATGGGACCGGCGCATCGCGGAAATCACCGACGACACCGGCAAGGTCATCTTCAAACAAGAAAACGTCGAAGTCCCCAAGTCCTGGTCCGAACTGGCCACCAAGGTGGTCGTTTCCAAATACTTTTACGGCGAACAGAACACCGGCGAACGCGAAACCTCCGTCCGCCAGCTCCTCCACCGGGTCTGCCGCACCCTGGCCGATTGGGGCGTTCGCGACGGCTATTTTGACCCGGCCGGCGGCGAGGTGTTTTACGATGAATTGACTTGGCTCTGCCTCAACCAGTACGGCGCGTTCAATTCCCCCGTCTGGTTCAACGTCGGCCTTTTCCATCAATACGGCGTCGGCCAAACCTCCGCCCGCGGCGGCTGGTTCACCCAGCCCCAGAGCGGCCTGGCCCAGCGCGCCCGCACCCAATACGAGTATCCCCAGGGCAGCGCCTGCTTCATCCAATCGGTGGACGACAACATGGAAAGCATCATGCATCTGGCCCACAGCGAGGCCATGCTCTTCAAATACGGCTCCGGCACCGGCACCGACCTCACCCCCATCCGTTCCAGCAAGGAAAAACTCAGCGGCGGCGGACGCCCCAGCGGCCCCCTCTCCTTTCTCAAGGTTTATGACCAGGTCGCCAACGTCGTCAAATCCGGCGGCAAAACCCGCCGCGCCGCCAAAATGAACACCTTGCGCGACTGGCACGGCGACATCGAAGAATTCATTGACGCCAAACTCATCGAGGAAAAGAAGGCCTGGGCCTTGATCGAACAAGGGTACGACGGCTCCTACAACGGCGACGCCTACGGCAGCGTCATGTACCAAAACGAAAACCTCTCCGTCCGCGTCAGCGACCAATTCATGCAGGCCGCCCTGGAAGGCAGGGAATGGTGGACCCGGCGCGTGACCGACGGCACTCCGCTCCAGAAAAAAGACGCCGCCGCCCTCCTGCGCAAAATCGCCCAGGGCGCCTGGACCTGCGGCGATCCGGGCCTGCAGTACGACGGCGCCATCCAAAAATGGCACACCTGCAAGAACACCGAGCCGATTCACTCCACCAATCCCTGCTCCGAATACGTCTTCCTCGACAACACCGCCTGCAACCTGGCGTCGCTCAATTTGATGAAATTCAAGCGGGAGGACGGGGGATTCGACGTGGAGCGGTTCAAGGCGGCGGCGCGGATTTACATCACGGCGCAGGATATAATAGTTGACAACGCCAGCTATCCCACCAAGGAAATCGCCGAAAACTCCCACATCTTCCGCACCCTCGGCCTCGGCTATGCCAACCTCGGCTCCCTCATCATGAGCTACGGGTTGCCCTACGATTCCGACGACGCCCGCGCCCTGGCCGGCGCCGTCACCGCCATCCTCACCGGCCACGCCTACGAGCAATCCGCCCAAATCGCCTCCGTCCTCGGCCCCTTCCCCGGCTACCGCGACGCCCGTTGCGCGCATGTCCCCCAGCCCCTCGGCGCCGACAACGTCGCCTCCATGCTGGACGTCATCCAATTGCACCGCCAGGCGGTGGAAGACATCCATCCCAGCGCCGAATTTGCCTGCCTCAAGGACGAGGCGCGCCGCGCCTGGAGCCGCGCCCTGGAGAGCGGGCGGCAATCCGGCTACCGCAACGCCCAGGTCACCGTGCTGGCCCCCACCGGCACCATCGCCTTCCTCATGGATTGCGACACCACCGGGGTCGAGCCGGACATCGCTCTTGTGAAGTATAAATTGCTCGCCGGCGGCGGCAGCTTGAAAATCGTCAACCGCGGCGTGGCCGACGCCCTCCGCCGCCTCCAATACTCCGAGCCGGAAATCGCCTCCATCACCGCCCATGTCGCCCAATTCGACACCATCGAGGATGTCCGCGAAAAGGTCCAGGAAAAGGACGCGCTTATCCCCTCCGGCTTGAAGCCGGAGCACCTCCCGGTTTTCGATTGCGCCTTCAAGGCCTTTCGCGGCCAGCGCAGCATCAGCTACATGGCCCACCTGAAAATGATGGCCGCCACCCAGCCTTTCATCAGCGGCGCCATTTCCAAGACCGTGAACCTGCCCAACAACAGCACCGTTCAGGACATTCAGGACGCCTATGTCCAGGCCTGGAAAATGGGCCTCAAATGCGTCGCCATTTACCGCGACGGCTCCAAACGCTCCCAGCCCCTCAACACCCAAAAAACCAACGAAGGCGGCCATGAATCCCCCGCCGGACGCCTCCAGGAATTGGAAGCCGAGGTCGGCAAACTCCAGGCCCAGACCAGCCAGCCCCTGCGCCGCCGCCTGCCCGACACCCGCTCCGCTGTCACACATAAATTTGACGTCGCCGGCCACGAAGGCTACCTCACCGTCGGCCTTTTCGAGAACGGGCAGCCCGGCGAACTCTTTATCACCATGGCCAAGGAAGGCTCCACCATCGGGGGACTGATGGACAGCATCGGCACGTTGACCAGCCTGGCGTTGCAGTACGGAGTGCCGCTGGAAGCGCTGATCAAAAAGTTTGCCCATCAGCGCTTCGAGCCGTCCGGCTTCACCAAGAACCCCGACATCCGCAACGCCTCCTCCATCATAGATTACGTCTTTCGCTGGCTCGGCTACCGGTTTGTTCCCGGCTATCCCGAGGCCGGCGCCGGCCTGCGCGCCCAGACCGAGCTGCAAATGCCCGGCCTGGACCAGGAGGTCAAAAAAAAAATAAACCGCCCGGTGCCTGAGCTGCCGATTGCCGACGAAACCGACCTCCTTCTTCGCCCGGGCCGGACCATGCAACCCAAGGGCCAGGGCAATGGCAACGGCCATGACGGCGGCGGCGGCCATTCCCAGAACCCGTCCTCGGGGCGGACGCTGGATCCGTTGAGCCAGAGCCTGGCCCATTTCCAGCAAGACGCGCCCACCTGTCCCAAATGCGGTCATGTGGCCGTGCGCAACGGCGCCTGCTTCAAGTGCCTGAACTGCGGCGAGAGCCTGGGGTGCAGTTAACCGAACCAGTGCTCATTCGATGGAAGAACCTGCTCGCGGACCTAAAAGTCAAAAACCGCGCGATGACCTGTGAGGATTCTTTGATTGCAGCCACAGCATTATTCCACGGCCACACAATCGCCACGCACCACAAACGTCATTTTGAACCGGCTGGTGTGCAAATCATGGACCCCTTGGAATAAAGCGCCTTGGCTCCCCGGCGAAATCAGTGGAATGCCGAATCCGCGGCTCGGCTTTGGCGTGTCAATCATCATTCGAGTTATCAATGCAAGCCGGGGTCACTCTGCGAGCCGTCATCCGCACCCAAATCGAAACACGCCATTTCGGCCGAGTTGCGCACAAAGATCTTTCCATCTGCAATGGCCGGATGATTCCAAGTCTTGCCGTGCAGCGCCGGGAACCGCGCCAATTCTTCAAACGCAACCGGGCTGGCCTTGACCAGCGCCAGGTCGCCATCGCCGCCCAGGATGACCAAATGTCCGCTCGCCAACAGCACCTGCCCGTAGCCGAATCGGCCGCCCTTCCATTTGCGCCCGCCACTTTCCGCGTCGAGGCAAACCAGAATCTCCTCGTCCAGACCGTAAATGCAGCCCTCGTAAAGCACCGAACTGCTGAACTTGTTCCTGAGAAAAGTGTTCTTCCAGACCGGATGCGCCTCGAACAATCCGTTGCTTTGCGTCACCTCAAAGGCCGCGCACCCCTTGCCGTATCCCGCCGACAACAGGAAACGGTTGGGGCCGAGGACAACCGGCTGCGCGACGGCGTTGAAATTGTTGACCAGCCACGTCACATGCCAGAGCAACCGGCCGCTTTCAGGCAAAATCCCCATCACACCTTGCCCGCTCATAATCAGCACCTGCCTTTGTCCCGCCAGGGTCACCAGCATGGGCGACGAATACGCCTGCTCGTCCGAAGCAGATTTCCAAACCTGCGTTCCTGTCAATTTGTCGTAGGCCACCACCGAACTCCCGTTGGTTCCACCCGGCAAGACGATCACCTTGTCCTCCACGATGAGCGGCGACGCCGCCTCGCCATAGGCCAGATCCTCCCCGTGATTTTCCGCGAGAATATTTCGCCGCCAAATCGTTCGCCCCGAACCCGCGTCCAGACACCGAAACTCGCCATTGCCGCCCATCGCATAAATCCGGCCCTCGTCGTAAGTGGGCGTGGCGCGCGGCCCCTCTCCACCCATTGGCTCCTCGAATCTGTCGGGCCACCCATTGGTCCAAAGTTCCCGTCCATCCGAAACCGCGTAAGCCGCCGCCACTTCGCGATCCCGCCGCTGTTCAATGATGTAAGCCCGCCCGTCCGCCACAATGAATGAAGAATACCCGCCGCCAATCGGCTGCCGCCAAATCTGCCGCAGCCCCTCCTTTGGCCAGCGGGTGAGAATCGGTTTTTCGTCATAGTGCCCGTCACGATTCGGTCCGCGAAAACCTGTCCAATAATTCGTTCCCCCCCGTGCCGTTGCCGGCGCAGAATTCGCCGCCGCCCAAATCGCCCGTTTTGCGCGGTTTTCCTCGAGCATTTTGTAATCCGGCAATGTTTTTGACAGCGTCAGCGCCGGCAGATACCCCCCGCGCCATTCCACCGGATCAATTCCCGCCACAAAATACAACAACCCAAGAATGATGGCAAAATACGGCGCCGTATAAACCAGCGCGAAAATAGTCCCCAAAACCTTCCGTCCCCGCCCAACAAGAGGGGTTCGCCAAAGCAGCACAATGCCCAGGGGCGGCAGCAAATAAGTCGCCGCCCGGATTGCCTTTAGACTTTGAAATCGTTTCGCCATCAAAATGATCCAGCCAGACCAGAGTCAAACAGAACCACCAACCTGGTCCCATCCAAGATATGCCACACTCCAACCTGGAAGAAACCCACAATCGAGTAAAAGCGACTTTTCATCGCTCACCCGGGGCCGGGCGGGAGGTTGCCGGGGCTTTTTTTGACGCCTGCCGCAAGACCAGCAGGTTGGCCGCGATCACCAGGCCGCCGCCCAGCAGCAAATGCGCCCCAATGACCTCGTTCGGATAATTGACAGCGGCCAGCCGGGAAAGCCACGCCGGGACGAACAGCACCAGCACGCTGGCCAGCAGCGGCTCGCAGGCATAGATCAGGCTCGCCTGGGTGGCGGACATGCGCTGCTGCCAATGGTTCATCAGCGTGTAGGGAACCAGCGTGCAAACCACCGTCAGAAAAACCGTCAGGGCCGCCGCCGGCCCGGAACGGCAAACCGCCGCCCACTCCCGCGGCCCGCCGCCCGTCAGCAGGGCCGCCGGCAAGACCAGCAACGCCACCACCGCAAACATCGCCAGCGTCACCGGCACGGCGCGGCCCGCCGCAAACAAGGGCCGTTCCAGCCAGAGAATTTGGCCCGTGAACAGGAGCGAGGCGACGAGGGTCTCCGCCTCCCCGCGCCCGAGACGAAGGTCCGAGGCATGGAGATCGGCCAGCACCGCCACCCCTCCCAGCACCATCGCGCAGCTTATGGCCAGCGTTTTGGACGGCCACTCCCGCCGCTGCCAGGCCACCACCACCGGAACCCAGACGCAATAGCCCTGCGTCAAGAATGCCGAAGTGGACGCCGCGATGTGGATGACCCCGTCCATTTGCAAAAGGATTCCGATCCCGCCAAAAAAGCCCAGTCCCGCCCCCTGCCAGATTTCCAGCCGGGTGAAGCCGGCGAAATCGCGCCCGCGCCAGACGGCCAGAGCCAGCGCCGCCACGGCAAACCGAACCAGCACCGAGACCGCCGCCAGGAACAGGCTGCTGACGCCGGGAACCAAAGCGGTTTGATGCAACCCCAGCGCCCTCATCGCCGGAAAGCTGGTGGCCCAGCAAAACGTGGCCGCGGCCAGAACAACGGCCGCCGCGGCGGAATGAGGCTTTTGGCCCGAAGACATGGGCGGTTTGGTTCAGTTCCAGCGCTTCCTCCAAAGAACACATGGGCCGAACGGTTCCTATTCGCCGGAAGTGAGCAGGAGGGTTTGTTCGAGCGTGGAAACGCCCTCGCGCACTTTTTCCAGGGCGACCATGCGCAGCGTTTTCATGCCCTGCTCGATGGCCACCTTGCCGATTTCCTGGGCGCTGGCGCGTTTGATGATCATTTTGCGGATTTCGTCCGTCATGGTCATCGCTTCGATGATGGCCAGGCGGCCGGTGTAGCCGGAGTTTTTGCAGCGCTCGCAGCCGCGGCCGCGATGAAGGGGCGCGCCCTCAAAGTCCGACGCGTTGATCCCCAGGTCGGAGAACATTTTTTCCGGATAGCTCACCGGCTCCTTGCAATTGTTGCAGATGCGGCGCATCAGGCGCTGGCCGCAGGACAGGATGACGGAGGAGGAAATCAAGAAAGGGGCGATCTCCATGTCGTCCAGGCGGGCAATGGCCCCGGCGGCGTCGTTGCAGTGCATGGTGCTCAAGACCTGGTGGCCGGTCAGGGCGGATTCCACCGCGATCTCCGCCGTTTCCGTGTCGCGGATTTCCCCGATCATGATGATGTCCGGGTCCTGCCGCAAAATGGAGCGGAGGGCGGAGGCGAAGGTCAGGCCAATTTCCTTCTTGACAGGAACCTGGTTGACGCCGGGCAGTTGGAACTCGACGGGGTCCTCGACGGTGATGATGTTGAATTGCGGGCTGTTCAGTTCGTTGAGGGCGGAGTAGAGGGTGGTGGTTTTGCCCGAGCCGGTCGGGCCGGTGACCAGGATCAACCCGTGCGGCGCGTCCACCGCCGCCTTGAAACGCACAAAGGTTTCCGCGTCAATCCCCAGCTTGTCCATGCTGGCCGAGAGGTTCGATTTGTCCAGCACCCGCAGCACGCATTTCTCGCCGTGAACGGTGGGGAGGAAGGAGACGCGCAAATCAATGTCGCGCCCGCCCACCCGGACCCTCATGCGCCCGTCCTGGGGAAGGCGCCGTTCGGAAATGTCCAGGTTGCTCATCACCTTGATGCGCGAAGTCAGGGCGATCTGCAAATTCTTCGGCGGCGGCGGCATGTCCACCAGCCCGCCGTCAATGCGGTAGCGCAACCGCACCATCGTCTCGAATGGCTCGATGTGAATATCGCTGGCGCGGTCCTTGATGGCCTGGACGAGGATGAGATTGGCCAGTTTGATGACAGGCGCTTCTTCGCTGGAACTGGCCAGTTGGGATAGGTCCGTCGTTTCGGCCACTTCCGGCGCCAGTTCCAGACTTTCCGCGTCCGCCTCCGCTTCCGCCTGCTCGGTGGACTGCTTGATGATGTCCTCCATGCTGGTGGTGCGGGAGGTTTCCGCATTGGCGATGCGGTCCAGAATGGCCTTCTCGGAAGCGATGAGCGGATAGACTTCCAGTTTGGTGAGCCGTTTGACGTCGTCCACCGCGAGCACGTTGAGGGGATCGGCCATGGCCAGATAGAGCCGGTTGCCGAGCTTGGAAACGGGAAAGACCTTGTAATTGGTGGCAATGTCGCGGGGGATCAACTCCGAGATTTCCGGCGCGGGGGTGATGCGGGAGATATTGACCGGGGAGGTGTTCAGCACCCGGCCCATGCAAACCACCAAGTCCTGCTCGTTGATGTAGGATTTTTCAACGACCAGTTTGATGAAACGGATTCCTTCCTTCTTCTGTTTCTCCAGCAACTCCTCCACCTGCGCGGGCGTGAGCAGGCCGTCCTCCACTAGCGCGTCGGCGATGCGTTCTCCCAATGTTTTGACAGGGGCCATGGAATCACCTGAATACTTTGCCCAGGATTCTGATCAGGTCGGGGGGAGAGGCCAGGTACCAGAGCAACCGGCCTTGGCTTTTGCTTCCCAGATCCGCGGCGGCCTGTTTGTTGAAGGGGTTGCAGGTGGCGGCCAGCACCGTTTTGCTCATCCGGTCAAACGGCAGCACGCACCAGCGCTGGCAGAATTCCCGCGAACTGCTCCGCGCCAAATCCATGTCCAGTTCGTAACGATCCAGCGGAACGTATGCCAGACGCGACCGGTCGGCCAAAAGTTTCAGCGACTTGTCCAGCGGCAGGACTTGCTTCTCCGCCAGGACCTGGATGAAGGGATCCTCCGTTTTGGCGGGAGGCGCGTTCAAATTCGGCGCCGGCCAGTAGGCGTCAAAATCCGCCGCCGAAATCAACTTGCTGTCCACAAAGATCTTGCGCATCGGCGCCCGTCCGTCATCCACCTCCAGCGCGGGCGCCGCCTTCCCCCCGGCCCTCCTGGACAGGGCTGTGGCGCTGCTTTTTGGCGGCGGCGGCGGCTCCACTTCCATCGGGGGCGGCTTGTTCAGGTTGTTGGCCTGGCTTTCAATCTGGGACATGGCCTGCACGGCGTCGCGGTCTTCGGGACGGCGCTGCAGGATCGTTTCAAATTCCAGGATGGCCGAGGAAAGCTGGCCCAGTTGCACATAAGCCTGGGCGATTCGTTTGGAAGTCTGGATGACATCGTCTTCCAGGCCCAGCTTGAGATAGGCCTCCTTGAGGATTTCCAACGATTGATAGTCCTGTGGCTGCGACTGAGTGATGACCTCAAACATCTCAATCGTCTGCCGCAGTTGGGCCTCCTCGCTGGGATTTAAGGTGCCGAGCATGACGCTAATTATCCATCTTTGTCAACCAAGCCAGTTTAGTGCCGACCCGAAAAAACGCAATCTTCTTTCCTCCGTCAGAAATCGGAGCCGATTCCTGAAAGCCTTGCGAACTCGTGTTTGCTCCAATTCGGGCTGATTCTCCACCGCGATATGCGGAAACCCGGCCAAAATGATGGAGTAACGGAGTAATGGAATATTGGGTATTGTGGTTCGAAACATATCTTGATTTACCTTGATCAGCCTTTATTCAGCTTGATTTTGAAGGCCATGCTTTACACATAAATAGTTCATGGACAGCCACTTGGGTTCATTTCACTCAAAAATGGTCAAAACTGGCGGAAAAAAGCACACTTGCAACGATGGAATCATAAAGCATACTAAATTGATAGAGTATTGAATGATTGGAGACTGCGCGTGGGATGCCGCCACCGTCTGCCGGAAAAGCAGAAAGCAGAAATCCGGAATTCCCAATTTCAGCTTTTCCCCGGAAGCCCCCCCTCTCCTCCCCGCCGCCATCCCGCCATCCCAGCCTTGTCCTCACGCCGGAAAGATTAGCATGTAAGCTCGAAGAGTCAATGAAAAAATGCCGGCAAATGCCGATTCTGGCCATGTCCTCATCCTGAGCCGCTTGCGCAACTGTGTCATCCGCGGGCAATTCCGGATTCGCTTGCGGCTGGCCGCGCCGGGCCATTGGTGTTTGGCAAAGGCCAGTTGGAAAGCGAGGTGGCGGCAATGATGTTGCGTGAGTTAGAAAACCACCCAAACTATGGGTTTTCATTCCATTCGCCAGCTTCACTAGCCGCTCAAGGCAAATACTCCAGGCGGAAAAAGCCGGTGTTATAGTTCGTGAAGAAGAAGATCTGCGCATTCGTCACGGTCGTCGGCACAAATAGCCCGCCAGTCCAATTCCCCCAAGTTGCATTCAAAGTTGGGGTGAATTGGATTTGATAATTGGCATACGGAGCCAAGTTGGTGGAATTCAGTTGCCCCATCGGCAACACCATTGTTGGCGGCACGGCGGTCGCGGGCGGAGGGGCGATTTCAACCGTCGCCCCGCTGGTGTAGCCGATGCCTGGGCTACCGACGGCGATATTGGTCACCACGCCGCCACTGGATATGGAAGCGACCGCCGTGGCATTGCTGCCGCTGCCGACGATGGTAACTGCGGGAGCGGTGACGTAGCCGGAACCACCGCTGGTTACCGTGTAGCCGACGATAAACCCATTGACGTCTTGGGCTGTGGCGAAGGCCTGGGCTGGCGCCGGACTGAGCACAAGTCGGCAATCTCCTCTGTTCACCACTCCCGTGATAATCTGGGTGTAGAGGGCATTCGTGGCCGTGAAGCTAACCGGCTGGTTTGACCAATAATATCCCTCCGATAGCTGTAATTGATAATTGCTTCCAACCGTCAAATTGGAAAAGGCAAGGAAAGACATGGGCGCAAGGCTCAAGACCGGATTGAGGATATACGGCGGCGCGATGACGACAATCGGCGTGTTGGTGTAGTCAGATCCGGGATTGCTAATACTCACATTCGTGACCTGCCCGTTGCTGCTGACCATCGCGACCGCCTGGGCGCCGCTTCCGCTGCCGCCGATAAATCTAACCAGCGGTGTGTTCGTGTAGCCTAACCCGCTTGATGTCAGTGTGACACCGACTACGTATCCGTTAACCACCTCGGCTGTGGCGGTGGCCGCTTGGGCGTTGGTGTCGGCGTTGATCATCGCGGTGAGCCCCGTCCAGTTGTATTGCGAATTATTGTTCCCTGCCCAAGCGATGGTGAAATCCACATAGTCGCCTTCGTTGAGGGTCAGGAGCGTGTTGGCGAACGGCGCCACCTGCAGGTAATTTGTCAGCAAGCTCTGGAATATGAATGACCCGTTGGTGGTGACGGCCGCATACACGTCCTCACCCCGTGAGTCGTCCCCTGTAAAGTTTCCCGTGATGTCGTAGTAACCGTCCGCCGGACATGTCCATCTGACGCAAGGAATCCCCCATTGGTTGGCCCAAGGCCAGAGGAGCGGCCCTGCCTGCATGCTTGGCGCCCCATCCGATCCGGCTAGGTACCACCCTTGGTTGCCCCATTGCACGGTCAACAAAGTCATTCCAGTGACCGTGGCGGACGACTTGGCTCCGAACGACCACACCCCATTGGGGTTGTAGCTCCCGGAGTACCCGGTTTCGATATTCCATGACTGGGCCTTCGCGGCGGCCGCGACCGTGAGAAACACAGTGGCTGTTTCGATGAGGCTGAACAGTCTTTTCATGTTATTCTTTATGGTTTTGTGGTTGGTCAATTCGTCGTTTTGGTCACATAAATATTTTTCGGAACGCTCGAATTGAAGTAAAAGCAGGCTCGCGTTGCAAGCAGGAATTTCGTTGTGGGAAAATGCCGCGGAAGATACGAACCCCAATCGAACCAACCGTCAAGCCCTTCCAGGTCGTGGCGGCATTGTTCCCAATGTTGCGAGGGCAGCCGGGGCGCAATCCTGGCAACAATGACGACACGACCAGGCGCTTGTCGGGGCTGGGTTTTCGCGTATTGGCGTTCGGCTTGGCCCTCCGGCCTTTCGCAAGCCGAATGATCCGCCTTCGCCTGGCGGGACAGGCGACACGGGAACGAGCCTCCTCCTTCGATAAAGCTACGGAGGACAGGCGGGGAAACTCCGCTGGTTGGTTTTTGGTTTCCCAAAACAAAAAGGGTGTGCTTTTGCGTTTGCGGTCCAAGCCGAAAGGGATTAGTTTGCGCGTGATGAAAGTTAAGGAAAAGAAATCCGCAAAGGACCAAGTTCCATTTGACCCGATTCTTTTTGCCGTAACCGTGCCGTCCCGCCAGCCCACCGTGAAGGACCGGGCAGACGCCAAAGAGCGCCCTGACGATGCCATTGAGCCGAAAGATTACCCCACGATGGACGCTGCGGTAAAAGATCTATGACCTGCCGGCGCAGCGTTCGATTTAAGCGTGAATTCGCCTTGCTGCCGCTTGCTGTTTATTATTGATCACGACGTGGTCGTTTCATTCTCCATCGGCCCTCACAGCATCGTCTCGAAATAGTACCCGCCTGATTCAAAGCGGGGAGAATGCCTTATTCAGTCCTTGATCCTCGATCAGCCAGCCGTCAGCGGCTGCAATTGGAGACAAAAAAAAGACGCCTTTCGGCGTCGAAAATGTTCCCCACGGATAGTCCCACACCTCCTGCGGCACGCTTCCCGCTCTCCTTTGGACACAATGCTGTCCGCGCTGGAGAACCCGGCCCGCGTTGCCGCGGCGGCGGCGGATTACCAGTCTGCCATCCCGGCGGCTTCCGCGTCGCGCGGTTTGACGCCGGTGTGGAATCCGGTTTCATCCTGGTAGCCGATGGGGGCTTGCGCCGCGATGACGGCGCGCACTCTGGCGACAATCGCCGCGAAAGCGGCATAAAGACCAATGGTTACTTCCGGTGTGGCTGTTTTCGTTATACTCGTCATACAAGCATACATAGCATCGGCAATGCCAAGCGGGGACTTTAGCCCCAAGACCGTCAAAAATGGCCCCCAGCCGTGTATTTTTTACTTTTTTTCGCCTCTTTTTTCCGTTTTCGGGCTTTTCCAGCCGTTTCCCGCCCCTTTTTTTGTCTCAAATCGAGGCAGTGTATTCCATAAACCGTGCAAAAACTGGCCACTTTTCCGGGAATTGCACGCCGGGGGACGGTATTCCCCTCCCCGATTTTGGCGTATCGCAGTTATTGGCCGGCTCCAGCCGAGTTTGGTTGAAGGGCTTGCGGCTAAAGCTCCGTCAGGAGCGGAATATTTGCAGCCGACAAACCGCAAAACATCTCAAGCTCCGTCAAGAGCGGCATATTCCGCTCCTGACGGAACTTGAACCCATTCCCGTTGCCCAACTACAATGATTCCGCGCCTGACGGCGCTCACGGATGCCGCCTTGGATTACAATCAAGGCAAGTCTGTTTTGCTGAGATGCGCGCCCTGATTTTGGCGCGCAAATAAAACGATTTGCTTTTTGGGGCGCGCATGGTATGACAAGAGGCCGATCCCATACAGGACGGAAACAGCATTTAAAATTCATTATTTATGTCACAGCATCGAAGTCTGCGCGCCGCCACCACCTCCGGCGCCAAGCGCAATGTCTTGAAACGGTTTGAACGCGTCGAGATTCTCAAGAGCCGCGGCCAGTGGAAGACCGGTGACCGCGTCACCGGCCTGCGCAAAACCAAAGCGGAGGCGTGACGCCGAGGCGGATCGCGGACCGCGGATTGAAAGCCGGGGTCGTGGGGCCGGCCCATTCGCAGTCCTCCATCCTCCATCCTCCATCCCCAATCCGCCATTGAGCCTGTGGTTCGATTGCAAAAGATTTTGGCGCAGGCGGGCATTGCCTCGCGGCGGGCCAGCGAAAGGATCATCGCGGCGGGCCGGGTGGCCGTCAACGGAACGGTGGTGCGGGAAATGGGTGTCAAGGTCGAGCCGGGGCGGGATCAGGTGGCGGTGGATGGGCGGGTGGTGGGCCGGAAAGCGCGGCGTTACATCGCCCTGCACAAGCCGCGCGGCTGCCTGTGTTCGCGGGCGGCGGATGAGGTTCGCCACCGCATCGGCGATTTGCTCCCCAAGGAATGGAGCGATTTGTTTTCCGTCGGACGGCTCGATTACCAGAGCGAAGGGCTGATTTTTTTGACGAATGACGGCGATTTTTGCTTGAAATTGACTCATCCCCGCTATCGCATTACCAAGACCTATGTGGCCACAATCGAAGGGCGGGTAAATGCCGAGACGTTGAAGAAGTTCACCCAGGGCCTGGTCAGCGGCGGGGAGAAATTGCAGGCTGCGCGCGCGCGGCTGATCTCGGCCAACAATACGAGCAGCACGGTGGAACTGGAATTGACGGAGGGAAAGAACCGCGAGGCGCGGCGGCTTTTCGAGGCGGAAAACTTGACGGTGCGGCGTTTGCAACGGGTGCGGATCGGGCCGGTCAAACTGGGCGAGTTGCCCGCGGGCAAATGGCGGGTGTTAACAGAACCGGAGATAAAATCTCTACTGCAAAATTTATGAAATCGAACTTCTGGCTTTTGGGCGGGCTGGCCGGGCTGGCCGCCGCCTCTGTTTTCGCGCAAGTTCCGGCCCGCGATTCCAATTCGCCCCCCGTCTCGCGCAGCGTCACCGGCCCGCTGGCGAAAGACCTCGTTTTGGATCCGCCGGGCGCCGGCACCGTAAAACTCGAATCGCTCCTCGTCCGCTCCCAGCCTGCCTTCGCCGGCGATGTCCTCGCCCATGTGGCCAAAGGCCAGACGGTCACGGTTCTGGAGCAAATCACCCTGGCCAAACCCAAGCTCAATGAACCGGCCAATTGGGCGCGCATCCTCCTGCCCACCAACACCGCCGTCTGGGTCTTTGCCGATTATGTGGACACCAATTCCATGACCATTTCCAGGCCGCGCGTCAACGTGCGGGGCGGGCCGGGCGATTTCTACGGCATCGTCGCCCTCTTGGAGAAGGGGGCGCGCGTCAAGCAAGTTCGCCGCAATGCGGACTGGATTCAAATCGAGCCGCCCGCCAATGCCTGCGGATTTGTCGCCTCCGATTATCTGACGATGCAGCCGCCCGCCGCTCCTCCGCCTGCGGCAGTCGCGGCGGCGGAGCCACCCGCCGCCGCGGCTCCTGAAGCCGCCAACCCCGCCCCGGCCGCCGCCCCGCCCGCCGCCCCGCCCGCCACCGCGCCCGTTGCCGCCGCCCCGGCCACGCCGGAGCCGGTGGCGACGCCACCCGCGAACACGACTTCTGAAGCCACCAACGCCGCTCCGCCCGCCGCCGCGCCCATTGCCGCCGCCCCGGCCATGCCGGAGCCGGTGGCGTCACCGGCCACAAATGCGGCTCCTCAAGCCACCAACACCACGCCGGCCCCGGTGGACGCGCCGCCGATTGTGGCGCCCGAACCCATTGCAACCGGGCCGGCGGCAACCCCGGCGAATCCCGCTCCGCCCGCCGCCGCCGTTTCCGCTGCCGTCGCGGCCGCAACTCCCGAATCGCCCGGCATTGACCCCAAGCCGCGGATCGTGACGCGCGAGGGCTACGTCCGCAAGGCGCTGAACGTCCAGGCGCCGGCCGATTATGAATTGCGCGACCTCAATTCCGGGAAGCTCATCGAATATCTCCAGCCCGGCGCCGGGGACAAGAATTTCAAGAAATACACCGGCCTTCGGGTTTCGGTGACCGGCCCGGAGGCGCTGGATCGGCACTGGCCAAAAACGCCGATTCTCCAGATTCAAACCGTTGACCTCATGCCTTGATGCCGCCCGGCAATCTCATTGACGGCCGGGCCTTCGCTGAACAGATTCATCAGGAGACGGCGCGGCGGGTGGGCGCGCTCCGCGCGCGCGGCCTCCAACCCGGCTTGGTGTTTGTCCGCGTGGGCGAAGACCCGGCGTCGCGGGTTTATGTTGGGATGAAGGAGAAGGCCAGCGCGCGCCTGGGCATTTCCTCGCGGACTTGTGTGCTGGCCGAAAACACGCCCGAAACCGAACTGCTCGTTTTGCTGGCCCGGCTCAATGCCGATGACGCCGTCCACGGCATCCTGGTGCAGGCCCCGCTGCCCGCGCAGATTTCCCAAACCCGGGTTTTTGCCGCCGTCGCGCCGGAAAAGGACGTGGATGGATTTCATCCGCTCAACATGGGCAAACTGCTGCTGGGGGCGGAGGACGGATTTCGCCCCTGCACGCCGGCGGGCATTCACGAGTTGCTGATCCGCGCCGGGGTGGTCATCGCCGGGGCGCAAGCCGTGGTGCTGGGCCGCGGCAACTTGGTGGGCAAACCGATGGCGGCGATTCTGTGCCAGAAAGCCCGGCATGGCGGGGCCACTGTCACCCTCTGCCATTCCCAAACGCGCGACATCGCCGCCCATTGCCGGCGCGCGGATATTTTAATCGCGGCGATGGGTTCGCCGGAATTTGTCAAGGCCGGCATGGTCAAACCCGGCGCGGTGGTGATTGATGTGGGAGTCAGCCGCGTGCCGGACCCCGCAGCCAAAGACGGGACCCGCCTGGTGGGAGACGTTGATTTCCGGGCCGTGCAACCCATCGCCGGCAAGATCACCCCCAACCCGGGCGGTGTCGGCCCCATGACCATCGCCCTCCTCCTGCAAAACACCGTCCACGCCGCCGAAATGGCCGCCGCCCGGATGCAAATGAGATTCGCGCCACCTCCAGATTAAGGCGCACTTTCCCAATTCCATCACTCCACCACTCCACCACTCCATCCCATGACACCCACCAGAATCCTGCCCGACCTGCAATGTTCCCTCCTCTGCGAAGAAGTCCGCCAGGAAATGAACGGCAGTTTCCTGCTCATCGGCGTTTTCCACGCCGTGCGCGTGCCCGAAGTGCCCGTGACCGCGCCCCGTCTTTGCCTCTTCAACCGCTGGACGGCCGGCTACGGCCAGTTCATCGAAACCATTCGCCTGATCGCGCCGGACCAGATGACGGTGCTGCGCAAGCACGAGTCCAAATTCTCTTTGCAAGAGGTCACCCAGCACGCCATCAACGTGGTCCTGCTGGGCGGGGTCAAATTTGAAATGGCCGGCCCTTATTATGTGGAGGTGCTGGTGGATGACGTGATGAAAATTCGCTATCCCCTGGTCATCCACCTCGTCCCCCCGCCCCCAAAGCCCGCCGAAGGCACTAAAGCATGAATGACGCCCGCCAAAACCCCGAAACCCGCATCGCCCTGTTCCAGCGAAAGGAAGTCCGCCGCGCCATCCACGATAACGAATGGTGGTTTGTCGTGCAAGATGTGGTGCTTGCCCTGATCGAGTCACGCGATCCCAAGCAGTACATCCAGCGGATGAAACAGCGCGACCCGGAGTTGGGCAAAGGGTGGGCACAAATTGTACATACCCTTTCCATCCCCACCGATGGTGGCCCGCAACCCATGCTTTGCGCCAATTTTAATGCATTATGGCCCGATAAAAGCGGTTGGTGGAGAAGTTGGTCGCGGCGCCGTCGGTAAAAGGGGACACTATGAAGGTGCTGACGAAATTGGTCAATGTCTCCCAGTTGGTTTGGAGCAGAATCGGAGAAACCTGAATCATGTAGTTGGAACCGGACGGACCGGAGACCTCCAGGTTGAAACCGCGGGCCGTCCAGACTGGATTACCGAGCGCCAGTGTGACTGTTGGCGCCCCAACCACAGAGAGCGTGTAAACGGTCGAGCCATAAGTTTGCTGCCAGTTGACCCGGGAGGGCAGATAGTAGGCGGCAAACGCGCCGCTTTCCGAGCCGTAAGTGATCAAGCCAAAGGCATCACCCATTTGCGGCGTGTAGCCATAGAAGACCACTCCCAGCGCCCCCGTCAACCCGGCTGCGCCCGACAGGTTGAGCTTTCCGAAAATGTTCGTGCTGGTGATGGCGAAATTGAGGGTGCCGTTCGTCAGCGAAACCACGCCGCCCAAATCAAGGGCGCCGTTTTGGATGTTGACTGTCCCGGTGTTGTTTAGGGTGACCTGGCCGTCCAGGGTGGTCGTGCCCGTGTGCCCGGACTTGAGGAAAGTCCCAAAGTTGTCAAAGACCGTCCCCGCCCCGCCCAAATTGGCCCCGTTCCATGTGTCGTCGCTTTGCTCATTCCACAAACCGTAATTGTAAATCTGCGGCCCGGAGCCGGCATAGATCGCCGTGTTGGTCCAGTTCACCGTCCCGTTGTTGGTCAGCCTCCAGCCGACAAGGGACACATAGTTGCCGGCGGCATTGAAATTGAGCACGCCGCTGTTGCTCACCGTCATGGCGCCGGACAAAGCGCCGCCAGTGCAGGTCAGCGTCCCCGCCAGCCCGTTGGTCCCGGTCAGTGTGCCCCCCGTCAGTTGCACGCTGGCATTGGTGATCACGCAGTCCAAGGTCCCGCCGCCTGCCAGCACCACCTCGCCGGTACCGCTGAAACTCGATCCGCTCAGGAAATTGTAACCGGCGTTGAATTGCATCGTCGCGCCGCCCGCCGCGCTAAAGACCCCGGAGCCGCTGCTCGTCCCGCCACCTCCCGCCTTCAGCGTCCCGCTCTCCACCTCCACCGTGCCAGTGTTGTTCAGGGTGACCTGGCCGTCCAGGGTGGTCGCGCCCGCGTGCCCGGACTTGAGGAAAGTCCCAAAGTTGTCAAAGACCGTCCCCGCCCCGCCCAAATTGGCCCCGTTCCAAGTGTCGTCGCTTTGCTCATTCCACAAACCGTAATTGTAAATCTGCGGCCCGGAGCCGGCATAGATCGCCGTGTTGGTCCAGTTCACCGTCCCGTTGTTGGTCAGCGTCCAGCCGACAAGGGACACATAGTTGCCGGCGGCATTGAAATTGAGCACGCCGCTGTTGCTCACCGTCATGGCGCCGGACAAAGTGCCGCCAGTGCAGGTCAGCGTCCCCGCCAGCCCGTTGGTCCCGGTCAGTGTGCCCCCCGTCAGTTGCACGTTGGCATTGGTGATCACGCAGTCCAAGGTCCCGCCGCCTGCCAGCACCACCCCGCCGGTGCCGCTGAAACTCGATCCGCTCAGGAAATTGTAACCGGCGTTAAATTCCATCGTCGCGCCGCCCGCCGCGCTAAAGACCCCGGAGCCGCTGCTCGTCCCGCCACCTCCCGCCTTCAGCGTCCCGCTCTCCACCTCCACCGTGCCGGTGTTGTTCAAGGTGACCTGGCCGTCCAGGGTGGTCGTGCCCGCGTGCCCGGACTTGAGGAAAGTCCCAAAGTTG
>Ga0326727_10008184_pt1 | contig 26797 bp, 21 predicted proteins | sample MB2enrmetagenome_FD_207643 | JGI IMG/M metagenome (GOLD analysis project Ga0326727, IMG submission 207643) | Lab enriched peat soil microbial communities from McLean, Ithaca, NY, United States - MB29MY | ecosystem: Environmental > Terrestrial > Soil > Wetlands > Peat | place: USA: New York...
ACCGGGCGCGGGAACGCGCCCGGCTGGAATCAAAGCCGGCCGTGACTGCCGTCGCACATGCAGGGATTTGCAGTGTGCTTGCATCCGCAAAAATAGACAGTTTTGGATTCGGTGGCCTCGTATTTCAAGGGCGTGAATCCGGTTCCCTTGTGGCTTCCATCGCAAAACGGCTGGTTGGCGCTGCGCCCGCACGCGCACCAGAAATAGGTTTTGTCGGCTTCCACGGCGACGGGATAAGGGCTTTTCTGGGCAATAACTGGCTCGGGCATGATGATGGCTCCTTGCTTGGGGATAAAAGGTTCCTGACCAGGAATATACCCGATCGAGAGGCAGCCGACTCAAGCGCCACCCCAAAGCGCATTACTTTGGCAGCGCTTTCGTTCCCGCGATGTGAAGAGTGACTAATGGCGTGTTCGAAGATGGCTGCCCACCGGCAATGGAGATGGCGTAGTCTCCCGGGAGAACGGCGCGGTTGCCTTTTTCGTCCACCTCGCTCAACTGCCGCGGCGTCAGCGTGAATTGCACGCGCCGCAATTCTCCCGCGCGAAGATGAATTCTCTCGAATCCCTCCAGTTCCACGCGCGGCGAAACCGCGGTTTGAGGGGGCTTGACGTAGAGCTCCACCACTTCGTCGCCGTCACCTGGGCCGGCATTGCGCACTTCGGCGGTTACCGTGACGGAGTCGCCGGCGCGGATGGTGGCGCTGCTCGCGTGCGGTGCGGCATAACTGAAGCGCGAGTAGCTCAAGCCGAATCCGAAGGGATACATGACCTCGCCCTTGAAGTAGCGATAGGTTCTGTTGCTCATCGAATAGTCAGTGAATGCAGGCAAATCGCTGGTGGTGCGATAGAAGGTTACCGGCAAGCGTCCGGCAGGATTGTTCTTGCCGGCCAGGGTTTCTGCAATCGCGTCACCGCCCTCCTCGCCGGGATACCACGCCGCGAGGAGCGCATCGGCGTGCTCATTGACCCACGGCACGGCCAGTGCGCTGCCGGCCGTCAGCACCACGATCAGCGGCTTGCCCGTGGCGCCCAGCGCTTCCAGCAGTCGCTCCTGCGCCGGAGGAAGTTCAATACTGGTGCGGTCGCCGCCGTCGAAGCCATCGACATGCACATTCATCTCTTCGCCCTCAAGATTGGGCGAGAGCCCGACAAACGCGACGATGGCGTCGGAGTTCTTTGCCGCTTGAATGGCCTCGCCGAGCAAACTGTTGGTAGGCGGAATCCACTCGAGATCGACCATGCGGTCGTTGGGAGAGTGCACGTACTCGATGCGGATGGCATGGGGCTGCGTGTCAGAAAAACTGAGGTGCGCATTGGCCGGATTGCTGTGGCTGTCCATGACCAGCCTGCCGTCGATATAAAGCCGGATGCGGTCGGCCTGCACGAGTGAAGGGGCAGTCGGTCCACCAGCTCCCACGGCCATGAACGGCCGGGGGCCGCGCACGCTCAGCACGTAATCGCCGGCTGCAGGCGGCAGCAACTCGCCGGTCCATCGCACGGAGAATGCTGTCGAAGGAAAATTCGCTATCGGAGGCACACGGTTCCAATCGAAATTGATCCTTGCGTCCACGCGCACCATCATCGGCGCGCCCGCAAATTGCAGGTTGTCGAAGTACTCGCCCTTCAACCCGGCGGCTTTGATTGGGGAATCCGTATGCAGGTACGCCGAGGGAATGGGCGCCGCGGTGCCATCGGCCAAAATCGATCCCGGAGCGTAGAGGACGTTGTCGCAGCCGAATTGCTTGCGCAGCCCATCGAGCGGGGATACGGGATGTGCTGCGGTTCCGTTGTAGTTGCCTTCGATGGACTCGAGCAAATCCGCGGTTGGACCGACAACGGCAAGCTTGCGGACGGATGGCTTCAACGGCAATGTGCCGTTGCGATTCTTGAGAAGCACGATCGATTCACGCGCCGCTTCGAGAGCCAGTTCGCGATGCGCCGCAGAATCGATCTCGGAGTATGGAATCGCGTTGAAGGGTACGGCTGCTGGTGGATCGAACATGCCCAGCCGCATGCGCGCCGTAAACAGCCGCGTCACGGCGGTGTCGATCTCGGCTTCGCTCAGCAAATGATCGGCGACGGCCTTGGTCAACGCCTTGTACGCCGAGCCGCAATCCAAATCGGTCCCGGCTTTGACCGCGTCGGCATCTCCCTGTTCCGAACTGTTTGCAAAATGATGCCCGCGTTCGATATCGGCAACGGCATCGCAATCGGAGACCACGTAGCCGTTGAATCTCCAATCCTGGCGCAGGTGTTTCTGGAGCAACATGGAGTTTGCGCACGCCGGCGCGCCATCGATGGCGTTATAGGCGCACATGATCGAATCCGCGTGACCGTCCACGATGGCGGCGCGGAACGCGGGGAGATAGGTGTCCTCGAGATCGTGATCTGAAACGTCGACGTTGAAGCCGTGGCGTGACGGTTCCGGTCCACTGTGCACCGCGAAGTGCTTGGGCGTTGCTACCAGCTCCAGATATTTGGGATCGTCGCCCTGCAGCCCTTTGACAAATTCCACGCCCAGGCTCGCGGTAAGAAACGGATCTTCGCCAAAGGTTTCCATGCCGCGGCCCCAGCGCGGATCGCGAAAGATATTGATGTTCGGCGACCAGAAAGTGAGGCCTGCGAAGCGGCTGCGATCGTTGTTACGAATCGCCTCGTTGTACTTGGCGCGGCCCTCCACTGCGATCACGGCTGCGATGCGGTGCATGAGTGCGGTATCCCAGGTAGCCGCCAGGCCGATGGATTGCGGAAAATTCGTGGCAAAGCCGTTGCGCGCCACGCCATGCAGCGCTTCGTTCCACCAGTTGTAGGCAGGCACGCCCAGCCGCGGAATGGCGGGCGCTACATCCTGCATCTGGCTTACTTTTTCCTCGAGCGTCATGCGGCTGACGAGATCTTTGGCGCGCGCTTCGGGCGCAAGGGCGAGATCGAGATACGGGCAGGGCGCCGCACCGCACGATGCCTGCTGGTCTGCCACGGCCTGCTGTCCCAATGCCGAAATCCACGCCGGACTGAGTAAAGTAATTGCCGCAAGTAGGATGGCTTGTCTTGTCATGATGGCACTCTGCCTTAGTCGTTTCTGGCCGAAGACTATCATGCCCGGCGAGGGTGCGGAGTTGGACTTTGCGACACGGCGTGACGGTGCGCACCGTGGGTTGTGAATCGATATCCGTGACGAGATGGAGTGGATCAAGGAACAGAGCGACGCTTAGCGCTTGGCGCGCATGCTCGATGCGCGAACTACAAGTTGCGGAGCGACCAGCGCGGTTTTGCGAGGCACCGGCGTTTTGCTCTCCGCCATCTTCAGCGCCTGCGTCGCCGCAATCTTGCCGATCATCTTGCTGTTCTGGTCCACCGAGGTGAGCGGCACGCGCAGGAAATCCGAGTAGGAAAGATTGCCGCATCCCACGACTGCGACGTCCTCAGGAACGCGCAATCCCGCATCGAAGATGGCGCGCATTGTGCCCAACGCGACCGGATCGTTGAAACAGAAGATGCCATCCGGACGCTGCTTATGCGCCAGCAGCTTGACCGTGGCCGCGTAGCCCGCTTGATCGCCCACATGGTCGCCCGAAGGCCCGATGGAAACAATATGTCCCGCCAGCGGCGCCATTTGGTGCGATGCCAAAGCCTGCTTGTACCCGTTCAGACGACCGATGGCGGTGCTGATTTCAGGACCGCGGATGTGCGCAATGCGGCGACAACCCTGCTCGATCAGATGCGTGGTGGCCAGCACGCCGACTGCGGTATCGTCCACGCCAACGAAGTCCGACTCGAAGCCGGGAAACTGCCGGTCCAGCAAAATGTAAGGGACCTTTTGCTCCTCGATGCGCTGGAAGCTCTCAACCGTCCACTGCGACGAGGCGATCAGCATCACGTCCACGCGCCGCGCCAGCAACTGCGCAATCTCTTCCTGCTCCAGAGCCGGGTCTTCGTCGGACGACGAGATGAAGAGACTGTATCCCTTGCGGCGCACCTCGACCGAGATGCCTTTCGCGATTTGCGCAAAGAACGGATGGAGCAGGTCGGGCACGACCAGGCCGATGGTCCAGGTGCGGCCGGTGATGAGCGAGCGGGCAGCGAAGTTAGGCTGATAGTTCAGCTCCTTCATCCGCTTGAGCACGCGCTTGCGCGTCTGCTCGCCAATGTCGGGATGGTTGCGCAGGACTTTGGAGATGGTGACTACCGACAGACCCAAATCCTGCGCTATATCCTTCAGCCGCGCAACCATGCTTCCAGAGCCTCCGCGCCGCGTCCCATTCCCAACGGGAAATAAGATATCAGATGATCTTAGTGTACATGTCAGGGACGGAGCAGGAGGGCCGGAGTGGCCGGGAAACAGGACGCCGGGAGGCGAGTTGGCGCAGCAAGGGCTTGCCACGCCAGTTTCATTCGTAAGGCTCCTACCTCAAGTGGTAGGTCACCCCGGCGGCGAAGCCGGAAGGATTGAGCGTGTGATGTTGTAAAGTGACGGGGCTAAGAAAATCCGGGAAACCCTCATACGTATAATCGCCGCGCAACCAGATGTGGCTCCAGAGTTTGAATTCCACGCCGCCGCCCATCGCCCATGTGGTCCGCGTATCATGAACATACGTCGCCGTTGTCTTGTGCGGCCAGCTTAAACCGCCAAACCCTAACTCGCCCTTCGCATAAGGCGCCAGGCGATGTCCCAGGCGATGCCAATGATAGACGTAAATTACGCCGCCCTGACCGACGAAGAACTTATAGGCGGGCGCGGGATGCGGGCCACCGGCCATCATCGAATAGCCTTCCGCGGTGACTCCCAATCCATGCCAGAACTCATCAACAACCCATGCGGACGGGCCGTATCTCTTGATCTGCCCCCAGTCGCCCTTCCAGTAATCGACGCCAGCGCCAACGCTGAGCTTCGAATTGCCGCCGGAAAGCGCCGCGGGTTTCACTTGAGCCACAACTGGCACACAGCACAGGAAGATCATGACGACCGTAAGCAATCGTAAGCGCATTCCAGAAAACTCCCAATGAATCAAAGTCACTCCTACGGTCGTACAAACCGTTCGTGCTTGTTCAACAGCTGCTTCGTCAACCCACTAACATCGTGCATATAGGACGTACGCATGCAGCTACTCCTGACACTTACCGAGATAACCGTTTCCCTAACTCTCTCTGCGACACTCAATCTCCCCATCTCTTTCGGAGAGATATTGCTAGCTAACGCAGACAAGCTGCAGAGTCGTTGATTCGGGTACCCGGATCCCAATACTCCTCGCCAACGGTTGATATTGCGGAGCGGAGCGCAGTGACGCCAGGATAGGATCAACCGCAAATCCCAGACTCCAGAGGGATCCCTCGCAATAGGACTCCTTCAGCCAGTGCACGGCAGTAGCGTGATCGTTCAAGCCCAGCACAATGAGGGCAAGGGAATAAGCAATGGCCGTGTCTCGCCCTGCCGCCGAGCCCGTCAAGTTGTGAAGAATGTGGTCCGCATCCTGGTTGCGTCTGGTGACCGCATAGCAGTAACCAAGCGCACCCTGCAACAAGCAGTAATGGGGACAATGGTCAGGCCAACGAGCCGCCAGGACCCGCAGCAGCTCAATACCCTTCTCAGGATCGTTTAAACCGACGATTGCAAGCGCTTCCAATGCGTCGAGCAGAGATCCTGTGGGACCGGCACGCCGGACTTGCGCGATCAAATAACGGGCCGCAGCAGCGTCGCCAGCCAAATACTCAACCCAGCAACGGAGGATCATGGCGGGCGCGCTCAACGGATATTGCTCCGTGAAACCATGCAGCAAGGCAGCCGCATCGGCGAGTTGCCCGTCGGCGATGTGCAACAGCGCGCGGCCAATGACGGCAGGTCCGAAGTTCGGCCGTTGATCCATTACGGCATCGAAGTCGCAGCGCGCGCCGTGCCGGTCGCGCTCAAGGACCAACCTGACCCAGGCTCTTGCGGCTCGCACTTCGAGCTGCTCGGCATTGATCTCCGTAGCCTGCTGCAGCGCAAATCTGGCTGCAGTACTGCTTGATGAAATCGTAATATTGTCAAATAATCCGCCAGCTATAAGGGAAATGGTGATGCCGGCAAATGCGCCTGCTTCCTCAGGATTACTATCAATCGCTTCGCGGTAAAGCCGAGTTATCGCGCTGAGATCCGAGGCGGAAAGAGTGTTCCACATCTTGTCCGCAACGGCCAGAAGCTCGCAAGAACGATCATGCCGTGCAGTGGTTAAGGGGAGGCTAGCAGCAAACGCGCTGGTCCCGGTGATCTTCGCAATGAAAGGAGCCATATCAAGCAGCTTCGGCGCGCCTGAACGCTGATGATTGCCCGCAAGGGAATGACTGTGGCTGCGCAGCCAGACGTCAAGTTCATCGACGTACGCAAAGACTCTTCCTGACCCGCTGCCGACACGGCGTACAGGAAGGCTGTATTCCGAGAACCATCTTTGCGCAGTGCGAGAACTGCATCCGAGATAACCAGCAACTGCTTTCCAGGAGTCGAGCCTGGTATGCGGGCTAAATCTCAGTGTCGCTGCCTGGGCCACTCATTGCCTCCTGGAGAAACAACGTCGCTATACCTGGGTTGGATTATATGGAGACACTGAATTCCGCGGAAGAACTTTTGATGCTCTTTGACAGACTTTAGTAATGAGGAATGGCCTTGAATCGGCTCGCGTCTTAGTGAGTGCACACATACAGAGAGTTCTGACCAGGACGATGAAAAGTGGCGCGCAGGACTGTATATAAGCACACATACTGCGCGATGGCGCGCGAATTGTCATCGTCTGTCGTGTTTTTGCGCGGAGTTCTGCCGCACGCTACACGCAGCATGTGAAGTCAGGGGTTACTTTAGTAGCGTTGACATTCAAGTCGCACGGAAAGAGGATAAGGACAGCATTGGATCGATTTGCAACACTGCATCCGGTAGGGATGCTAAGTTGCAGATGGCGAAGCCCTAAGCAAAAGACAGAGCACGATCGGGTAAGAGCTCTTTGATCGAGTCCGCGTCAGAGCACAAAGCGTTTCCCAGAATGCAAGCCCGTACAAATCCATTCACTGGCCGACGGCGACGCGCTGGCGCCAGATTTCAGGACACACCATGGCTACTCCCCGCATCGATACGTGGAAAGAAGTCAACATTGCGCATGCAACGGCTTCAGTGGCGCGCGAGAGGTACGCACCGGAACGCAATTGGTACGCAATCAGCACCTTGGCGCGCAACGAGCAATCGGTTGCACGGTATCTTGATGCGAACCAGATTGAATCCTTTTTGCCAACCTGCGAAAGCGTCCGACGCTGGAGGAACAGGCAGAAGGTTACGGTCGTGGAGGCTCTCTTCCCAACTTATGTGTTCGCACGCATTCATAAGTCGGAACAGTCCTCTGTGCTGCGCTCCCCGGGCGTGCGGAGGATTGTAGGCAACCACAAAGGGCCTATCGCGCTTCCCACCTCTGAAGTCGAGTTTCTGCGTACACGACTTTTGAGCAACAGTATTGAATCCTGCAAAGAACCCGCGATTGGCGAAAGAGTTCGTATCTGCAAGGGTCCGATGCAGGGGCTTGAAGGAACATTGATTCGAAAGAAGAGCGGACTGCGTTTTGTGCTGACGCTGGAGCTTATCAACCAGAGCGCGGCACTCGAGGTGACCGCCGACGAACTTGAGCCGATTTCGTCGTAACACCATCGATCTGGTCAGCAATGCCCTTCCTCCTCAGGTCAAATCTGAGCGCTCGGGCCGCACCCGAGGCCCTGCGGCTGTCATTGTGCAAACAGTGAAGGCCAAAGTCCTCCCTTCCAGGAAAAGCAGTTGAGAAAAGAGTGGCTCGAAAGGACCTAAGTTACATGGTGACACCCAGAACATCCGATGTTCACGGACGAATTATCCAGGCCGCTACCGTGCTGTTTGCGCGACAGGGCTTCCACGGTACCAGCACGCGCGAAATAGCGCGCGTGGCGGACGTGAGCGAAGTGACAATCTTCAGATACTTCGAGCATAAGGACGATATATTCTGGTCGGCCCTTCATTCCAGCTTTGACTCCATCCGCGCTCGGCTTGAATCACTGGATCGTTCGGCTCAACGCGACAACCCGGAAGTGATGCTACCCCAACTGATTAGCTTGTTAGTCGATGTAGCCACGTATTCGCCAGAGATGATTCGCCTTGTGGCAGTTGCACTTCTTGAGCTGCGCGGTAAAGCGGAGGATCTGTGCCGGGAGAATCTCACGCCACTGTTCGCGGCGATTTCGACCTACTTATCCAAGAACATTGAGACCGGAACGGTCCGCAATCTGAATCCGGCGATAGTCACAGCCGCGATCGCACTCACGGTGGTCGTACAGCCGGAGCTCTCGAAACTCATTGATGGAAACGGCCTTTCGCACCTCGGAAGCCGCGAGGCGATCGATGAATACTCTTCGTTCTGGCTTGATGTGCTGGCGCCTTCGACGACATAGTCGTGAATTCTATTGCCGGTTTCGTAGTTTCACTCCATTTTTATCTGAAAAGGGTCGGAACATTATGAGCACTGTCGGGATTAACGAATCGCAGCTTCTCATCAAGCATGTCGAAAGCCAGGCCAATCGCACGGCGGCTGAAGGCGAGATCTCGTTCGGAAGCCGCTTTGAGCGGTTTCTTACGACTGCGGAGATCCTTGCAGACTGGCTCACAGTGCTATTCGCAATGAATTGCGGTTATGCGTTTTATCACCTCTTAGGGTTTGGAAGAACGTTCCATTATACGGCTGCTACGCTCTTCTATATCTCGGCTGCGATAGCCGCCTTCTATGTGCTGTTGCTCGACAGGGATGGAGCCTATCGCTCGAGCAACAGCTTGCTGAGAATCAAGGAGACAGAAAGGTCTCTGCGGGTATCATTCCAGGCGTTCGTCCTGATACTGCCCATAACGTTCTTCAGCAACTACGCGTTTCTGCGATGGGTGTTTCTCATCGCTATGCTGTTTGTACCGCTGCTGCAGGCAATTGAGAAGCAGCTTCTGTTCAATGTTCTGCGCGCGTTGCGGGCGCGCAACGTCGGCGTTCAGCGAGTGCTTGTTTATGGCGCAGGCACAAGCGGCAGGCGCGTGGTGTCGGCAATCCTGCGCGCTCCGAAACTCGGCCTTACGCCGGTGGCGCTTATCGATGACGATCCGGAACTCAGAGGACAGGAAGTGTTTGAGTATGCGTATCGACGTGGCCAATCGGTTCAAGTCATTTCCGGTCCAGTGACCAGAGAGCTACTGCGGCGCTATCAGTGCGGGATGCTGGTGATCGCGATCCCCAGCCTTGGGCGCGAGAAGTTCTCCAGCGCGGTGCAAGCGGCGCGGTCGTCGGGCGTGCGCCTTGCGTATATCCCTGGCCAGGCTATCGCCTCAGATTACTGGACGGAATATGCCGACATCGATGGCATCCTGCTCAGCGTTTTCGGGCAGCCGGCGCACCAATGGCAATACGAGGCGATCAAGAGAGTCTTTGACTTCCTGGCTGCGATCACCCTGCTTATCCTGCTTTTTCCGCTGTGCCTGGCACTGGCGCTCATGATCCGGCTTGACTCGCCGGGACCGGTTCTGTTCAGACAGCAGCGCGTTGGCAAGAATAGCAAGTTGTTCACACTCTATAAATTCCGTACGATGGGCGTAACCGCGCCCGCATACCAATTCTCGCCTACGGAGTCGAACGATCCCCGGATCACGCGGGTGGGGCGATTCCTGCGCCGCACCAGCCTCGACGAACTGGCGCAACTGATCAATGTGGTGAAGGGAGATATGTCGCTGGTAGGGCCGCGTCCGGAGATGCCTTTCATCGTTGAGCAATACAGCACAGCGCACACCCAGAGATTGCGCGTGAAACCTGGAATCACCGGTTTGTGGCAACTGAGCGCGGATCGTGCATTTCAAATTCACGAAAACATTCAATACGACCTGTACTACATTCGCCATCGCAGCTTCTTCATGGATTTCGCAATTCTGTTGCACACCATGATCTTTGCGATGCACGGAGTCTAAGTCCGAGGTTGGCGTGCCCTGCGCATGCCGAGCGTGTGCCGGACTGATTCGTTGATCGACGGTTGTGAGGAGAAAAGATCGCATATGGCTACCGCTACGATAACTGACACTTCAATGAAAGCTGCATCCGGACTAGCTCAGCGCATGAATATCCTCGGCGTTGGAGTTAGCACGATCGACATGAATGACGCTGTGGAATTAAGTGATTCACTGATTCGCTCCGGAAACAGGAGTTATATATGCGTCACTGATGTTCATACGGTGATTGAGGCGCAGTCCGACAGTGCGCTGCGGTCCATTCTGAATCACTCATTCCTGACCACTCCGGACGGAGTGCCGCTGGTCTGGATTGGCAGGCTGCTGGGGCATCGCCGGCTTCGCCGCGTGTACGGCCCGGACTTTCTGATGGAAATGTGCAAGGTGTCAGCGGAGCGCAAGTACCGGCACTTCTTTTTTGGGGGGAAGCCGGGCGTAGCACAAAGCCTGACCGCAAAACTCACGGAACGTTTTCCGGGGCTTGAGGTTGTGGGCACCTACACTCCACCCTTCCGGCCGCTGACCCGCGACGAAGAGCAGGGGCTCGAGCAGATGGTGCAGGAAGCGCAGCCCGACATTCTCTGGGTGGGACTGGGTTCTCCAAAACAGGAAAGATTCATGGCGCAGTTCTGCGGCAGACTGGATGCCAAGCTCATGGTCGGCGTTGGCGCCGCATTCGACATTCACTCCGGAGCAGTGAAGGAAGCGCCCCAGTGGCTCAAGAACATGGGGCTGCAGTGGCTGCATCGTCTTGCTCAGGAGCCGCGCCGCTTATGGAAACGCTATTCGATTTGCATACCCAGCTTCATCTGGGGGATCAGTTTGCAGTTGCTCGGCATTCGCAGATTCAGCATCGGCGCATAAACGCGCGCGCTGGGCGCGATGCGAGAAATGATGAGCTTCTGCGAGCAGGATAGTGAAAGTCTGCCGCAGAAACGTACGCCCCGGGATGCGCTGGGCGCCAGTGCCTTCCCTAAACACGCTATGTTCATCGCCCCAAAACGAGTCCCCCGGAGATTGTCAATGCAAGTCCGCTGGGAAGCGTGATCCTAACTCATTCCGGCCAGCAAGTCGACCGAAAGGCAACCACGTCTCATGTCGTCTAACATATCGTCACCATCACAAATAGGTTTCACTTCACCCGGTGCGTTGGGGGCGTCCATGCCGCATAACGCCGATTTGGAGCTCCGGGATCTGGTTCTGATTTTCAGAAGGCGAAAGGGCATTATTGCCGCGGCGCTCGCTGTGGGCATCGCCCTCGCCGCGGTGTTTCTCTTGCTTTCGCAAAAGCAGTACAGCTCAACCGCGACCATCGAGATCAACAAAGAGAACAGCAACGAGTTAGGCATGGTCGATCTGTCAGGAATTGAATCCGGTCTGGGTGGGGACAATGAGATCAACATGGAATTGCTGACTGAGGAGTCAGTGATTCAAAGCGACAACACCGCGCTCAGCGTGATCCAGCGGCTCGGACTCGAATCGGTGTCTCCCTATGCGATACCTGCCGGTGACGACAAAAAAAATTCAGGTTTGGCGCAGGAGCACGGATTGCCTCTGGATAAGGCGCCCCTTCGGCGCGATCGCATTCTGCACATGTTCCGATCGAGATTGCACGTGTCGCTCGTCAAAGGCACCCGTCTGATCAACATTACTTACACTGACACCGACGCGGCGCGAAGCACCGTCATCGCCAACGCCGTGGTTGAAGCGTACATGAATGAATACACAGAAGCGCGGTACCAGGCTTCGTCGAGGGCTTCTTCGTGGCTGACCAACCAGCTGGCAGATCTGAAGGATCGAGTGGCGGCGAGCCAGGCGAAGGCCGATCAGTTCCAGCGGGAGTCGGGCCTGACAGGCATGACCTTATCCGCCATTGGCCAAAAGCCGGGCGAAACGTCGGCGGTGCCATCGTCGGATAATGTTCCGCTCGAGCGCCTGCTTGAACTCAATCGCGACTTGACGAGTGCGGAGGTCGCGCGCATTGCGAATGAGGCCGTGTACCGGATGACGGAAACACAGGACCCCGATGTAGTTCTGGGAATCGGATCGACCTCATTGGCAAGCAGCCTTGGACCGAATTCACCCCTGTCGCCCGGCAGCTCGGACCTCACGCTTTTGCAGCAGCTCCGTCAGCAGCAAGCGCAACTGAAGGTGCAGATGGCTGCATCCAGCGTGAAGTATGGCGACATGAACCCCGCTATGACGCAACTGCGCAATGAAGAGCAGGCTCTGGATGCGCAGATCGCGCAGGAGCTCACGCGGATTCGCACTCTGGCCAAGAATAATCTGTCGCTGTCCACTCTTGCCGAGCAAGGCATCCAGGAACAGGTGAGCAAGCAGGAACAGAGCGTGAATACGGTCGCGGAAAAAGCAGACCAGTTGGTCTTGCTCCAGGAAGAAGCGTTATCGAGCCGCGAGATTTATCAGGACCTCTATGCCAAGCTGGAAGAGGCCAGTGTCACCGCGGGAATCAAAGCATCCAACGTCACTCTGGTGGATCCGGCGCGGGTTTCCGCGCATCCTTCCTCTCCGAAAGGGAGGCTCGTTCTCGGCATGGGCGGCTTGCTAGGACTCGTGCTGGGAATTATGGCTGCCTTTCTTTGGGATTACTTCGATGATTCTATCGTTAGCCTCGAACAGGCAGAACAGATCAGTGGGCTGCCGGTGCTCGGAGCCATTCCGGACTTCAATCAGAAGCAAGGTGGAATAAGCCGGTATGGATTTACTTCGCGATCTCAGGAACCAGGCGACGCGAAAGAGACGTCCTGGCTCCTGCGGGCGCCACGGTCTCACATTGCTGAAGCGTATCGATCGCTGCGAACCGCTCTGCTTTTGAGCAGGGCGGAAAAGCCACCCAAGATCATCCTCGTGATGAGTGGTTCCCCGGGCGAGGGCAAGTCGACAACCTGCCTGAATACGGCCGCGGCATTTGCCGTTCAGGGAGACAGGGTCCTTTATGTCGATGCCGATATGCGCCACTCGCGGGGCCAGGATTACTTTCATTGTGCAAACGACGCCGGCCTGAGCAATTGCCTTACCAGCGGCATGCCTTTTGAGAAGGCCCTGCGCCCATACCCCGGCATCGATACGCTCTTTCTGCTGCCCGCAGGGCCATATCCGCCTAACCCTTCGGAGTTACTGGGGTCAAAGCGGTTTGTCGATCTGCTTGAAGAGCTGAAGACGCATTTCGATTACATCTTCATCGACAGCCCACCGATCCTTTTGGTCACAGACGCACAATTGCTTTCGTTGCGCGCTGACGGCATTATCTCGGTCGTGCGCTCAAAGAAAACCACGAAGCGCGCCCTGCAGCGCATGTTATCGATGATGCGCACGCCCGGAGCTTTGTCTCTAGGGATTGTGGTGAATGCCCTGAGCGCGAACTCGGCATCTTACTCAGGTTACGGGTATTACGGGAAGGAGAGCGCTAAATATGTCGAAGGTCAGGAATAACATCCAGAAGCCGATGCTTCGCGCAGTTATGCCACTCATAGTTATGCTGTGCCTGTTGACGTCTGCGGACGTCAAAGGTCAACAGTCACCCGTCGCTGTTCCAGCGAATATCGCCGAAACTTCCAGCAACGCGACGCGACGGCCGCAGGCCTCAAACGAAACTGAATTGCAGTCCGTGCCGGAGGGTTTTGAAAAGCTCCACCTGTCGCCGGGATATCTGCTGCAAATGGACGTCTACGACGTTCCCGAGATGTCGACGGAGCTTCGCATCGATGCGCAGGGATCGGTGACAGTGCCTCTCGTGGGCGGCGTTCACGTCGAAGGTGACACGGTGCCGGAGGCGCAGGAAGCCATTGCGAAGGCGCTTGTGGAAAAGAAGATCCTTAGGAATCCCCAGGTAACGATCAATGTCCTGCAATTTTCATCCAAGTACGTTTCGGTGCTCGGCGAAGTGCTCAGCCCGGGACGGTTGCAATTGCTGGCGCCGGAGCCGCTGGAGAACGTGATTGCGTTGGCCGGAGGCGAAACGATATCGGCCAGCAGCGATATCGAGATTCAGCACCCTGGCGAGAACGCCGAAGTTACGATCAAACATGTCGCCTATGTGCAGGGCGGTGACTTGACAACGCTGCAAAGCGCCCAGGTGGAACCGGGAGATACCGTCCTGGTGCACCGTGCGGGAGTGATTTATGTCCTTGGCGCGGTGAATCGTCCCGGAGGGTACCTGATGGTAAATGGTGGCTCGTTGAGCGTCATTCAGGCGGTTACTCTTGCCGGAGGAATCACGCTGCAAGCCGCTGCAAAGTGGGCTGTGATTGTACGCAAGCAGGGCGATGGATATGTGCAGTTCAAGGTGCCGCTGGGGGCCATGGAAACAGGTGGAGCGGCCCCGGTCCAGCTTCAGGCGAACGATGCGCTATATGTGCCGGTAAGCACCTGGAAGGCGGTCCTGGTGAACGGCTCCAACGTCCTGAGCGCTGCAACCTCTGCCGCCATTTATCGCGCGCCATAGCTGCGCAGGCGATAGGCAGCCTACGCCGTTGAAGAATGGTTCCTGTGAAGATACGGGGCTTTCCAGTAAGTGTTATGAATATGGTTTCGCGGATCGTCGACAAGATGGCGTCTGTGCTCATCGCCCAGATCGCAAAACTGAATTTGCGAAGCTCCGGCGTGGAAATGGGCGCCAGTATCACCCTTTTGGGCCGGCCCATTGTCAGCCAGGCCTCCGGCTCGAAGATTCAGATCGGGGACCGCGTGGTGCTCTGCTCCGACAGCACGAAAACGGCGCTCGGCGTCAATCACCCGGTTGTTCTGAGGACGTTGTCGCCGCAAGCCAGGATTGTCATCGGAAACGACGTGGGGATGAGTGGCGGAACAATTTGCGCGGCGCAATCGGTCACCATCGGAGCGGGCACATTGATAGGGGCAAACGTAACCATAGCGGACACGGATTTTCACCCGCTCGCACCTGTGGAACGGCGTTACTCGCGCGCCGATGTGGCAGTTGCACCGGTCGTGATTGAAGAGAATGTCTTTATCGGAACGGACTGTTTGATCTTGAAGGGCGTTCACATCGGCGAAAACTCGGTGATTGGCGCAGGTTCCGTCGTCACCAAAAGCATTCCGGCAAACGTAATTGCGGCGGGCAATCCTTGCCACGTAGTGAAACCGCTGGTCGGAGAATTTGCGGCATCAGCTTCGGTGGCATCATGAAAATCGGGTTTGCCGGGCCAGCTTCGCTGCATTTACTCGCCGACCATGTGCGCAATGGGCAAGCCCTGCCTTCAGGATACGAATTCCCACCCATGTCCATGTGGACGCTGCAACTCCTTGCGCGTGGACATCGCGTGGTGCTCTTCACGCACGCGCCGGGAATTGCAAAACCGCAGAGTTATTTCGGAGACCGGCTCACGATTCACATCGGGCGTCAACGCGCGCGTGGCAGAGCGCGGGATTTCTTCGCGCTGGAACGCCGTGACCTGGTTGAGATGATGAAGGCTGACCCTTGCGATATCATCCATGCGAACTGGACCTATGAATTTGCGCTGGCAGCCCTGGACAGCGGGCAGCCCGTATTGGTGACCGCACACGATGCGCCGTTGCGAGCGCTGCGATATTTCCCCAATCCTTATCGCTTCATGCGTCTATGCATGGCTTGGCGCGTGGCTCGCCGCGCTCCTTATCTCACCGCTGTCTCCCAGGATACGGCGGGACATATTCGCCGTTATCTGTTCTACAAGCGGCCCATCGCAGTCGTGCCCAATGCGCTGGCGCCCGAGGATTTTGAACTGGGACGTGCCCGGCAAGATCAGCCTCGCCGCGGCGTTTTCACCGTGGCGTCTGTTTTGACGGGATGGATGGGCCTGAAGAACGGGCCGGCTGCTCTGAGGGCGTTTGCAATCCTTCGCCGGTCTGTGCCGGGTGCGCGCCTGCTGCTCTTTGGACGTGACTACGCTCCGAGTGGACCGGCGGAGACGTGGGCCCGGCAGAACCAATTGAATGCCGGAGTGGAGTTTGCAGGACCGGTGCCAAATCGGAGCCTTCTGCGGCGCCTTGCGCAGGAAGCAGACGTCCTATTGCACCCTGCGCTCGAAGAATCGTTCGGTATGGCCGTGGCAGAAGCCATGGCGCTCGGCTTGCCGGTGGTGGGAGGCAAACACTCCGGAGCCGTCCCCGCGTTGCTTGAGTACGGAAGTGCGGGCGAACTTGTGGATGTGCGATCCCCAGAAAAGATTGCCGATGCTCTTGCAAGCCTTGCGGCCGATTCCGCTCGGCGACAGCGACTGGGCGCCCGCGCATTCGAGTCTGCGCTGCGGCGATTCAATAGCGATGTGGTGTTTAAGCAGTATGAAGAGATTTACATGAGGATCACACATGGATCCAACGTGCGTGAAAGCTCGGCAGCTCGCCCGCTCTCTCCCGTTGAATAACCCATTGGATGAACTTCGACACACGATGAATATGAAATCGATATTCGAAAAGTTATACTTTTTCGCAGTGATATGCGCAAACGTAACTGTCATTGCCGCAGTATTCGGCGGGCACGCGGCCCTTAATGCCGGAGACAGCGGATCTGCGCTTTCGAGTGGGAGTTCGGATCCCGTCCTTTTGGCGATAAACATAGCCATCGGCCTCTCAACTGTAGTTCTCGCATTTCCGAGAACACGTCAAATTATCTATATGCTAAGCAGGCACAAGCTTCTTCTCGCATTGTATATGCTTGTTGCGCTCTCGATTCTTTGGAGTTCCGACAGGGCGTCGACATTTCGTATTGGCGCATATCTGTTCCTATACCTGATCGCCGCAGTGTATATTGCCCTCCGGTTTGACGATGAAGAGATTATCGATCTTCTAGCAAAGTCCATGGTTATACTGGGACTTCTAAGCGTGCCGGGTAATTTTCTTTTACCGCCAGATCCGTATCAGCCGGACAGTTGGAAAGGTGTCTTCTTACACAAGAATGAACTTGGAATGGCCATGGCCATCGGGATAACTGCACTCGTTGCGTCAAGGAAACGGTGGAGTCTGGTTAGAATGATGTCAATTCTCGTCTGCTCCGGCCTTCTGTATCTTTCGCAGTCGATGACGTCCATAATTGCTGTGGCTATTACCGTCGTAGTGATCATGTATCTGCGCCTAAAGCGGCATTTATCCGTTGTGTTTCTGACCTCCGTAATTGGATCGGCTCTCATGCTGTTAACTGCGGCGCCAGATCTGCAAGGGATCTTTTCATCGGCGACGAGCAGGGACCTGACTCTCACAGGAAGAACGGCAATCTGGGCGCTTGTAACTGAGAAAATTAGGGAAAAGCCAATTCTGGGATACGGGTATGGCGCCTTTTGGTCCACAGAGGCCGAATCGGTTAACCAATTCCTAGAAGGGTTTAAGCCCGGGCAGGCACATAATGGGTATCTTGAGATATGCCTTGATCTTGGAATGCTTGGACTTGCCCTTTGTGTGTCTCTTATTGCGGCGGTGGCAATCCGCGCACTTCGCCTCAATCGACATTATCATGGCCGTTGCGGAGACTGGCCATTGATAGTTATCGTACTGTTGCTGATTCATAATCTTACTGAGTCCGATCTAATGCGCAATAACATCATGTGGGCATTGTTCATAGTCGCGTGTGTCTCCTCTATGAAGGCGAGAGATGGGTGTAGGACTGCAATGATCACGGAAGGATTGCAGTCATGTGAAAGAGAGCCTGTTGCAGCATAGATCGCAGGGGTGGGCGTCATATGCATCGAGGCGCCCGCGAAGGAATAGTTCAGACAGCGAAAGGCGTATGCAAATCTATCGACTTGCGGTTCTGATGACGTCGTTTAACCGGCGCGAATCCACGTTGAGGTCGCTGGCCGCGCTCGATGGCCAGCGGCACGCGGCCGACGTTGCATTGCATGTGTTCCTGGTTGACGATGGCTCGACAGACGGAACTGCCGATGCGGTGCGATCGGCGTTTCCGGATGTTCGGGTGCTGCAAGGGGACGGTTCGCTGTATTGGAACGGCGGCATGCGGATGGCCTTTGCGGCCGCGATGCAAGAATCGTTTGATGCGTACATGCTTCTGAATGACGATACCGAGCTGTATAACGATGCCGTGGCGCGACTCGTGGCGTGTGCGCAGATGTGGATCGAGGCCGGAAGGCCTGCGATCGCCGTGGGAAGCACCGTTTCGCCGCATACCGGAGAACACACTTACGGCGGCATGGTGAAGCACGTGCAGGGAGCCCTTATTCGATTCGAGAAGATTCCGCCTCACGAATGCCTGCCCATCCCCTGTGACGCAATGAACGGAAACATTGTACTCATCCCTCGGGAGATTGCAGACGTTGTCGGAAATCTCGAAATGCGATTCCGCCACCAGTTCGGAGATCTTGACTACGCATTGCGTGCCAAGCGTGCCGGCTTCCAGGTGATCGTTGCTCCGGGTCATTTCGGCGAATGCGCAACGAATTCCCGGGTGGGAACCTGGCGCGACTCTTCACTGCCGTTGAGAAAGCGCTGGAAGCACCTGTTGTCTCCCAAAGGGGTTCCGGTTCAGGAGTGGTTTCTGTTTACACGCCGCCACTACGGCTGGCGATGGATATATTACGCACTTTCGCCCTATGTGCAGACCATCGCGTCGAGTGTGCTGTCGCGCGACGGAGCGGGCGCTCATCGCCGTGTGTCGCGCCCGGCATCCTGATTGCGCGCAGCGTGCGTCGATCCCTGACTGTAAGTTAGTTAGTGAAACCCACCATACATTACGAGGTATAAGTTGACTGCTAAATCCCGTCCGATCGTCTCGTCCGCTTTATCGGGCATAAGGTGGAACTATGTTGGCGGCATGGGCGCGAGTCTTTGCTCACTCGCCATCAGCGTGGTGCTTGCGCGCATTCTGGGGCCAAGGCCGTTTGGCCAAATCATCATTGCCATGACGATCTATGGGTTCCTGAATCTGTTTGTGGATGGAGGTTTCAGTCAAGCGCTCATTCAAAAACAGACCTTGAGCGAACATGAAGTTCGCACTACGTTTACCTGGCAGGTTGCAATTGGCATTTGCACCACGGGGGTGGTGTATCTCTGCGCGCCGCGGGTTGCGCGGATGTTTCACGATCCCTCGTCTGTCCACGTGATCCAGATCATGTCGCTGCTGATCGCGATTCAATCCACCGGGCTGGTGTCTGCGGCGCTTCTGCGAAGGGAGATGCGCTTTAAAGCGGTGCAATTTGCGTATCTTACGAGTTACCTCTTTGGATATCTTGCGATTGGAATCCCTTTGGCGTTTCATGGAGCCGGCGTGTGGAGTCTGGTTGCCGCGTGCCTTGCGCAGTGCGCCTTGAACTCCATCCTGCTTCACGCCGCGGCTAAGCACCCGCTCGCCCTCAGCTTTGCGCTGCCCGATCGCTCGACGACAGCCTTCGGCAGCACCATCATTGCGAACAATATCGTCAACTGGGGGCATTCGAATCTCGATAACCTCGCGGCTTCGACGCTGGGTCCTGTCGCGCTGGGGCTCTACGGACGCGGTTCCAACTTTGCGTACCAGCCGGTGAATACCGTCGTGAACGGACTGCAATCGGTTCTGCTGTCCTCTACTGCGCGGGTGCAGGAGAAGCGCGAGCTCATGCGCGATCTGACGCTGGCGGTGATGGGAATCGTGTTCGGAGTGCTGGGCGCGGCGTACGCGACCTTTGCGCTGACTCCAGATACCGTCATGCTCGGTCTCTATGGCGGTAAGTGGGTGGCATTGATCCCCCTCATGGTTCCGCTGGCCTTAGCCATGCCGTTTTATGGCGTTCACTGTCTTCTCGGTCCGATTCTGTGCGGCCTGGGACGGCCGGACCTCGAATTCTGGCCGCAGGCAGCGAGTTGTGTCATTGCTGCTTGCGCCTTCTTCACCGCGACGCGCTTTTCGCTTCTCGCCCTAGCGTGGGCGCTTTTTGGTGTAGTATTGATCCGCTTTGGGTCGATTGCGGGGTTCATCTTTCACGTGCTGAAGATCTCGTGGTCGAATGCGCTGGTTCTGGTAGCGAGGAGAGTTCTATTCTCGGCGTGTTTCGGCGGCGTGGCGTGGTGCGTGGATCACCTGCTGCGCATGGCCCACCTTGGGGTAGCGCAACGTCTTGCTGTCCTCTCGGTTTTTTGCGGAATCGCTCTTGCATGGTCGGTGTGGTATGCAGGAAACCTGATCTTCGGCCATCAGGCCGTGCGCTTCTTGCGCAACTACGCGGCCCATCTGCCGGCTGCGTATGTGAAGCAGTTGAATCGTCAGGCTGGAACGAGCCGGACCGTATTGGTGCCGACCTTTCAGGAAAACCATTGAGAGTAGATTCCTGCCTTAGGCGTAAACGAATCACGGAATCGCGTCGCCGGGTAAGCGAATGCGGGAACCAGGATATTTAAGGATGCGATTTGTCGTTGCAAAAAGACACGGGCGGCGCGGCAGCGGGCTGGGGAACGAGATCTTTCCGTGGGCCAAGGGATGGATTGCCAGCCAGGTTCTGAACGCGCGCCTGATTGGGCCTTCCTGGGGCTTGAACCAACGCAAGTATCAGCGGAACTTCGGCACTTCGCGGCTGGACTTTCTGGTCGAGGATGCGCTCACGCGTCTTCCCCATCACGACTTCACGGAGAGCGAGTATCGCGCAACCGGAGAGATCGATTTCGGAGCCGCCATTCAAAAATGGGCGACGGCGCGAGGGTTGGGAAAGAAGTCCTCCTATATTGTCGGCGTCGAAGGCATGTGGGGAGGGTACCCGTCGATCCACAACGCGCGCGGATTTCTGCTGTCGAAGCTGTTGAGCAGCCGCGATGCGCTGCGGAATGCCTATCAAGTTGCATCGACGCTGGATCGCCGCAAGCTTTTCGTTGCCGTTCACATGCGATATGCCCGGGATGGCTTCAGCTCGACACAGGCCGGCGAATCCGTTCGGGGAAGATTCAATATCTTCATTCCCGGCGAGTGGTATTTATGGGCATGCGAGGAGCTGAGAAAGCAATTTCGAGATCGTATTCAGTTCTGGTTTTTCACGGATCGCCGCGGCGCCGAATTCGATGAAGCGGTGCGGCGCTTCAACCCCGGCCAGACCCAGCAGCAGGGACTTACCGAATGCAGCGACTTATTGTTGATGGCCCAGGCCGATCTGCGCGTATGTTCTGTCTCTTCTTACAGCCTGGCGGCAAGCTTTCTTAGCGGCGGACCGTATCTCTGGTACGAGCCTCAACTCTCGCTCGATGGCGGAAACTATTCGCTGTGGGGGCACATCGGACCGCAACATGCGCCGTGGTCGCCGGAGTTGAATGGCCGCGGCGGCGCTCATCACGCGGAAGGCAATGATGCGGCCCTGTTCCCGGGAACGGCGATGAGAGTTGGCGATTCGCTGCCCGCGAGCCTGCTGCAGATCCTCGATCAGAAACTTCTCCTCAACGATCCCCGGACAAACCTGCTGGACTACGGATTTTTGCCGGAAGCTGCGATAAGAGCTTGAGCGGCATCTCCGCGAAATCGCGCCAGTTACAAGGCCCGCAATACAACGTCCTCCAAGACATGCAGCCATCATGCGCATTGTGATGATTCATAACCGATATCAGCAGTCGGGCGGCGAAGATCATGTGCTCCGCGCCGAGACGGCATTGCTTCGGGCGCGCGGCCACGAAGTGGAAGTGGTGGAGGAGAACAACGATGCGATCGTGCGATGGACAACCGCGACCAAAGCGGCCTTTGAATGCGTGTATTCTTTTTCGTCCGCTCGCGGCGCTGGAAAACTCATCGATCGATTCCGTCCCGATGTAGCCCACATTCACAACTTTTTCCCCCGCCTGTCGCCATCGGTGCATTATGCGTATCGCCAGGCAGGGGTGCCAGTCGTCCAGACGCTCCATAACTACCGCCTGCTTTGCCCAGGATCAACGTTTTTCCGGGAAGGGAAGGTGTGCGAGGACTGCACCCGAGCGACGGTCCCGTGGCCGGCAGTGGCGCACGCGTGTTATCGCGACAGCCGAACGGCAAGCGCTGCCGTCGCCAATATGCTCGCCATCCATCGGGCGCTAGGAACCTGGACGCGCACGGTCTCACGATTCATTACGCCGACAGAGTTCGCGCGCGCCAAGTTCATCGAAGGAGGCCTGCCCGCAGAACGAATTGCGGTCAAACCGAATTTTCTGAGCCAGGACCCCGGAATGGGAGCGGGCGAGGGAAATTGCGCGCTTTTTGTGGGCAGACTTTCGCAGGAAAAGGGCCTCGATACGCTTCTTGCCGCCTGGCGGCAGCTCCGGGTAAGAGTGCCGCTGAAGATTGTGGGCGACGGTCCGCTGGCGTCGATGGTGCAACTGGCGGCTGCCACGCTCCCGGATGTGGAATGGCTGGGAGCGCGCAATCATGAGGAGGTGCTGCGGCTGATGGCGGATGCGGCGTTCCAGGTGATTCCATCCAGCAGTTATGAAACCTTCGGCATGGTCGCGATGGAAGCGTTTGCCGTGGGGCTACCGGTCTTTGCATCCCGCCTGGGAGCATTGGCGGAATTGGTGTCGGACGGTGAGACAGGAAAGCTCTTCACCGCCGGATCGAGTGAAGCATTGGCTGCGACCGTGGAGTGGGCCACTGCACACCCCGGCGAACTTAGAACAATGCGACGCAATGCCCGCATGGCGTTTGAAGGCCGATACACAGCGGAAGCGAATTACGCACAGCTCATGCGGATCTACGCGGCAGCGCGCAATGAAAACCGCGCAAAGATGAAGGATGCGCAATGACAAAGAAGAAGAAACTCGCCATCCTGTTGAACATCATTGCTCCTTACCGGGTTCCGATCTTATCGTCTCTCGCCGATCACTTCGACACGCTGGTGTTGCACGGGGGCAACGAGCCGAACCGGGAATGGGCAGTCAATCTGCCGCACAGCTTGAAGGTGCGCAAGGCTTTCACTCTGCAGATTCCGCTGCGCAAGAAATGCGGTGTCGACGGAGTTGTCGATACTTCCTACGTTCATCTCAATCTTGGGCTCGTGGTTTGGCTGCTTCGCTTCCGGCCGGACGTAATCATCTCCAACGAGATGGGCGTGCGCACCATCATCGCAATTCTCTACGGAAAGCTGGCGCGGGTTCCGGTTTGGGTGTGGTGGGGCGGCACCATGCACTCAGAACGAAACACCGACGGGGTTCGGGCACGTTTGCGGCGCTTTCTTGTGCGGCATGTCAGCCGATGGATCAGTTATGGCATGACGAGCACGGAGTACCTGGAATCATTGGGCGTTCGGCGCGAACAGATTCTGCAGATCCAGAACTGCGTGCCGCATGAAACTTTTCAGGCCGCTCCTCAAGGACCGCCGGCATGGTTTGTCGACAGTCCGCGGCCGGTAATTCTCACCGTGAGCCAGCTGATCCAGAGAAAGGGCCTGGACAAGCTCATTGAATCCTGCGGGCGTCTGGCGTCGCGCGGCAAGCAATTTACGCTGGTGATTGTAGGCAAAGGACCGGAGAAGGATAAGTTGCTCGATCTGGCCAAGGCCAACGGAATCGAGCACTTTGAGATTCTGCCCAATCAGTCGCAGCAAACACTGAACAAGATCCTAAGAAGCGCGGACGTTTTTGTGTTTCCCACGCTGGAAGATGTTTGGGGCCTGGTGGTGAACGAGGCGCTGTGGGCGGGTGCGCCTGTGCTGTGCTCGCAATACGCGGGCTGCGCGCCGGAAATCGTCAACGAAGCGAATCTCTTTGATCCCATGTCTCCTGAAAGCTTCGATGGAGCGCTGATGAAGGTGTTCGAAGGCAGGGTTTGCCCGCCTGACCTTTCCCGGTTGCGGACCTGGCAAGAGGTGGCATCGATGATGTGCGTGTCGCTGCAGACGGGCGTCCCAGTTCGCTAACAAGTATCGGCGGACTCGAGTGCAAAGATCGCTCTGATCATTGCATTGGTCCGCCGTATTTATTTGCTGGCCTTGCCGAATCGCCTAGTTCAGGTGCTGGTCGCCAATCAGTTCGCCTGCGGCAGCGATCTTCGATGACCAGAAGGATCGTTCCGTATCTTCAGCCTGCAGATTCACGCCCGTTGAAGTGAAGCAGGGGTCAGTAAAGTCATTGCCGGTGGCAGAAACACCAGAATCGGATTTGTCTGGTGGATTCACCCATAGATCGTACGCCGTCGGTACGTTCTTCGAGTTCGGACCGACCATGCCACCCACTGTCGTGGTAATTGTATTGTTATAAAATTGCGTGCTCGAGTAATAATTCCAAATAACTACCGCATTCGCTCCCCACGCATACCAGGACCCTGAACTCGTCATGCCGCAGGAGACGATGCGATTTCCGGTGGCACTTATGTCGTGGCCTGCGGCGATGCCCACGCCAGTTCCCGCGGTGGCAACCACCTGATTGTTCTCAAACTGCACGTAAGCCGTGGGCGAAGAGCCATTGGTTCCGGTGCCGTCAGTAATGAGTGCGGTGCCGGTGTAGTGGCCATTTACGACGGGGGATGAGCTGCCCTCCATATAGTTATCGTGCACCGAGATGGGATGTCCCAGCGATCCCTGGCTGTTATAAATATTGATGACATCTTCGGTCGAACTCTGGCCAATTGTCTGCACTACCTGATTCCAAGCGATTTCAGCGCCCGCCGGTGCAGATACTCCATTCAAAATAATGAAGTGCCCAAGGCTCGGCCGAGTTGCCAGAAATCCGCCTTGCCCGTCGCTCGCGCGGTCTTCAAGATTGCTTGCATAGTTATTGGTAATCTCGAGAGTCGAAGGCGACGAAGTGACGAGCTGGACTCCGAAGCTGACGCCAATCATCGAGCAATTCTTCAAGACCAGAGACGTAACCTGGGCTGCTGCCAGGAAGATGCCCCGCTGATCTCCGGCGACCTGGGGATCGAGCGCGGTTCCGGTCACGTTCTGGATGGTCACGTTGGCGCCCGTCTTAACGCCGCTCACTTTGATAAGCGAACCACGGCTCGAGATCACTGAGTCCTGGAGCACAACCGGCTCATCGGTCTTGATGGTGACGGCGGCCGTGCTGGGATCGGTGCTGGTCCAGTTTCCGGAATAGGTGCCACCGCTGGTGATGACGATGGGGCCGGAGGCCTGCTGCGCGGTCACGGTGACCGATGCCGTCGCCGAAGAAGCTCCGCAATGGACGGTAACCTGCGCGGTCCCGGCCTGCGCTCCCTGGAACTGGCCGTTGCCAAGGCTCGAAAGCACGGAGGGCTGCGATGACTGCCACGTGCACTGTGCGCCGGCGTCATCACCGGAGACGGAGAACTGCAGTTCCTGCCACGCCTGAATGCTAGCCGTCGACGGGCTCAGAGTCGTCGTGGCGGTGGGATTGGACTGGTTGGACTGAATGGCAGCCGTGGCCGCTGACCCACCGCAACCCTGGAGCAGGAACAGAACCGGCAACATTGCGGAAGCAAGGACTACTTGCGTCGGTGAAAACGTGAATTTCAACATTGCATCCTCTCGGCACCGTTTGCGATCACTGCGTTTCAGGGGAGGAGCAGCCGTACGTGCCGGAAGCTGTTCTGTGTGTCTGAAATACGCAAGTTCTCGACGGGGGATCGATCATTTGCCCGCCTTGTATCTATCGGCTCAGCGCTTGGAAATGCCTCGCTTTGGGACACATGCGATCTAGTTAAAGAGTAGGGTGAGAATGCTTGTAAGTGAATGGCACTATTAGACTTAGGAGCGAACGCCTGTAACGCTTTTTCGGTGCGGAAGTAATCGATATTTCGCCCGAAATGACTTACTCGGGGTGATTACTTACCAAAATGGTTACTAGTGCTCGGTGGGGAACGTAACCTAGGTTGCAGGAGTGAAGTAAGTACGTACTAACTTAACTGTGTAAATAAGTTCTTGAGCTGAAAGTAGCAGAGCCTCAGCAGTCTCGAGGAGGCGTTACACGCGGAGGGCGCACGACGCGGTCCACAGTATAGGACGCGGGACGCTGGCTGCTGTAGTAGTGGCGCACCTGCAGTTCGCCGAGCATACCGATGGCCAGCATCTGAATACCCGCGACGATAAGCACGGAAGCGATGACGAACATGGGGCTGTGCCGATTCATCACGTCCATGTGCGGGTTCAAGAGCTTCATTGCCAGCAGCGTGAATGCCATGGCGCCGCCGGTGAGGATACCCAGGATGCCGAATCCGCCGAAGAAGTGCAGCGGCCGGCTCATGTGCTTGAGCAGGAAGCGAATGGTCATCAGGTCAAAGAAGACCTGGAAGGTGCGGGCAAGGCCGTAATGGCTCTTGCCGCGCCCACGGTTCACGTTGCGGATGGGTATCTCGCAGATGGACGCGCCATACCAACTGGCGAGCGCGGGAATGAAGCGATGCATCTCGCCGTAGAGCGGAATGTTCTGGATGACCTCGCGGCGATAGGCCTTGAAGGTTGTGCCGAAGTCGTGGATGGGGACACCGGAGAGCCGGGCCATCAGCCAGTTTGCGCAGGCTGAGGGAACGCGGCGCAACATGAAGTTGTCGGTGCGCACTTTGCGCCAACCGGAGACGACGTCGTAGCCCTCGTCGAGCTTTTCAAGAAAGGCGGGAATGTCGTTGGGGTCGTGCTGCAGGTCGCCGTCCATGGCCAGGATGAATTCGCCCGAAGCATGGTCGAAGCCCGCCGCCAAAGCCGAGGTCTGGCCGAAGTTACGGCGGAGCTTGACGACCAGGACGCGGCTGTCGACGGTGGCAATCTCCTCCAGAAGCTTGTACGTGCGGTCGCTGGAGCCGTCATCGACGAGAACCAGCTCGAAGGAGTCATCCACTTGCGCAATGACCTGCTTGAGCCGCGCATACAGGATTGTCACGTTTTCCTCTTCGTTGTGAAAGGGGACAACGATCGAATATTTCGACATA
>Ga0326727_10008189_pt1 | contig 26782 bp, 34 predicted proteins | sample MB2enrmetagenome_FD_207643 | JGI IMG/M metagenome (GOLD analysis project Ga0326727, IMG submission 207643) | Lab enriched peat soil microbial communities from McLean, Ithaca, NY, United States - MB29MY | ecosystem: Environmental > Terrestrial > Soil > Wetlands > Peat | place: USA: New York...
GCTTTGCCCTGGTTGCCCGCGAATGACAAATCATGGTTGTTTTCCCTGGGTTCTCAGCCTGCTCACAGCCGCTTCGCGTTGAAAAATAGTCCAAGCACATAGTCTGCCGATCACAACTGCTTAATTGAAGCAAAAAAACTAAAAAAAAGTGAAAACGCCGGGCGGGCTCTTCCCGCCGCCGCGATCTTTCGCCCTTTCCGAAACGAATGAAGATATGAGACCCGAACAGTGGAATGTTTTCAAAAAAGCCGCGCGCCTGGAAAAGCTCGATCAGGTGCCGATGGCTCTGATCATTGACAGCCCCTGGATTCCCGGTTACCTGGGGCTGAACCACATGGATTACTATCTGGACCCGGAGCTGTGGTTCCGCTCCAATCTCAAGATTCACCGGGAATTTCCCGGCATCATCTTCGTGCCCTCCTGGTGGATGGAATACGGCATGGCCGCCGAACCCTCCGCTCTGGGATCCAGGATCAGGTTCTGGCAGCACAACGCGCCTGGCCAATACCCCGTTCTCCACCGCATCGAAGACATGGAGAAACTCCCCGCCTGCGACGTGGAGGCCGACGCCTTCATGGGCCTGACCCTGCACCGCATCCGCATGCACCGCCAGCGTATTCTTGACACGGGCGAGATTCTGCCGCTGGCCACCGCGCGCGGGCCGATGTGTACGGCGGCCTTTGTGCGCGGAACGTCAGAATTTATGATTGACATCGCGGAGAAGCCGGAGTGGACGCACAGGCTGCTCGATCTTTGCACCCGTCTTATTATTGACTGGCTCAAAGCCCAGCACAAGGCCCTGGGCGCCACCGTCGAGGGCATCTTCATTCTCGATGACATCGTCGGCTTCGTCGGCGAGGAGCATTATCTCCAATTCGCCCACCCCTGCCTGAAAAAAATCTGCGACGCCTTCCCCAGGGACTGGGTGAAGGTCTTTCACAACGACGCAAAAATTGACGCCTGCCTGGATCACCTGCCCGATTGCGGCTTCAACGTCCTCAATTGGGGCAGGCAAACCGGCATCGCCGAAGTCAAGGCGCGCGTCGGCAACCGGATGTGCCTCATGGGCAACGTCAACCCGCTGGAAATCGGCGTCCGCGGCACGCCCCGGGAAGTGCGCGAGGCGACGCTGGATGTTCTGGAAAAAAGCGGCGGCCAGGGCATCATTTTGTCCCTGGGCGGCGGCGTCAGCCCCGGCATGCCCCGGCAGAACATTGAAGCGATGCTGCGCGCCCTGGCGGAATATAACGGGAAGCGATGAAGCGGGCGCCGCGCCGCTCTTACAATCGCAGCTTGAGCAACCCGACCTCCAGCGCCAGCGCCTCTTGCACGTTGGTATGAAGCTGGCGCTGCAGCCGGTCCATGACCTCCAGGTTCGCCCTGGCCTCCGTCGGGGAAATCCGCCGGGCCACCGTGCTCGCAGGCGCCGCCAAGTCGGGAAAGGACAACAAGTCGGCGTCGAGGGCCAGGCTTTGCAGCCAGACATCGCGCAACCACCAATGCAGCGCCTCCAGCAAATCCGTCCGCTGCCGCCGGTATTCCGCCTCCACCGCGGCGGCCAGTTCATCCTCCAATTTGTCCCGCATGTCCGGCTCCAGTTCGTCGTAACGTTCCAGGGGCGAGCGGGCGTTGAGCGCCTTTTCGATCGCCTCCCGCTGCTCGCCCAGCTTTTTCATGATCAGCCCCAGCAGACGGTAGCGCGCCAGCAGGCCGCTTGCGCCCGCTGCCGCCATGCCGCTGAAGGCGCCCAGCCACGCCCGGTGCGCCGCATCGAACTTCATCCCTTCGCCCCCCAGCGCCACGTGCAGGCACCGGGAAAGAATCGTCTCGAGCATCCGTTGCGGCTCGGTTGTCAAGAGCATCAAAAGCGACTTGGGCGGCGGTTCCTCCAGGGTCTTGAGGAACGCGTTGGCCGCGTGCGTGTTCAGGCGGTCCGCCGCGACGATCACCCCCACTTTGATCCGCGCCGCCGTCGGTTTCAGATTCACCGTCTGCATCAACTCGCGCATCTGGTCCAGCGTGATGACCCGCGACTTGGATTCGGGCCGCAGCCAGAGCACGTCGGGATGATTAAATTGCTCGATGCGGCGGCAACTATCGCACCGGTCGCAGCAATCCAGCGCCAGCCCCCGGGCCGAGCGGCGGGAAGGGGAGAGGCAATTGACCGTTTTGGCCAGCGTGCGCGCCATGGCCTCCAGCTCCTCCAGCCCGTTGCCGCTGAACAGATAGGCGTGCGCCAGCCGGTCGCCTTCCAGGCTGCGTTGGAGCACCTGGACGATCCGGCTTTGGTCTGGAAAATCGGAAAACATCACTCCGCGCGGCCCCTTTTCGGGCGGTCCTTCATTGCGGCTTGGGCGCCAGTTCCTTGACCGCCAGAGGAATGCTTGACAGAGGCCGGTCATCCAGCGACAGGTCCACCGAGTAAAGTCCCGCTCTGGAAAAGGTCAACTGCAGGATATTGATGACCAGGTTGCGCGAGATAAACGTGGCGTCCGGGGGAAAGTCCACCTCCACGGGCACCTGCATGTTTTTCATGATCGGCTGCCCGTCCTCATCCACGAAATTGAGGTCCAGCGTATGCCGCCCCTCCTCGATCCGGTCAAAGGCGATGCGGATGGCGATGGAGCATTGGGGATGTTGGGTGGGCAGGGCCGGCGCGTAAATGGTGTCGAAAGTGCCCAGCAAACTCAATCGGCCGTTGTAATCCGTCGCCGCGTCGCACAGTACCGCCACCTGGATCGTCATAGATTCCGGGCCATTTTACGGGCCTCCGGCCAATTGAGCAAGCGTTCAATTTAAGGCTCAACCTGCGTTAATTGGGAAGTCGAGGAAGACTGCCTAAAGCATGGGTGATCTCTGGGATGGCATCCGGCTTCAGCACCTGAATCTTTCCCTCGACTCCACGAGCGATTAGAAGAGGCGGCAATTCGGGCGTAGCGTCGGAATTGTCAAAAACCCAAAACACCGATGCTCTGGCAGCAAACCAGGGAAGCCATTCGAACGAACGGTGCCAGCGCGCCGTAATCTTGTCGGCCGGCACATCATGACCGCCAGCGCGGACGCGGTTGGCCACGCGCTCCGCTGCCAATTGAGGCGAGCGCAGGGCGACATAGATCAACGCGAAATAACCTCCAGCGGCCGCCACTTGGTTTACAACGGGGCAGTATTTGTCGGTGCTAAGAACAGTCTCAACGCAAACCGCCTCTCCTCTTTTCAGCCGCGCGACAACCTCGCCAAAAACGGCGTCGGATGCCTCAATGAAAGCGTCAAGCAAAACTAGGCGAGGAGCGTCTTGAAAGCGCCCGTAGCCACGCCGTTGAAGGACTTGGATAGTCTGCTCATCCGCATTGAGAGGATAAATGGCTGGCAGAACGTCACGGAGCGGTTCGCCGCGAACCAGAGTGGACTTGCCTGCGCCGTTGGGACCCGCGATGAGCCAGAAGCGCGGCGCGGGCATAATGTTCAGGTCTTGTCAGCGGCGCATTGCTTCCCGTCCGCCAAGGCGCGGCGTTTGGAGCGATGAAACGAGGCCGTCAAATTCTGCGTGAACTCCGGTGACTGTATCCGTTGCTTCTCGCGCTCAAGGCCTGGGTCCGCGGCTATGAAAGGCGCGACCGGCGTTTCGGCTGATGCCGATTTTGATTTGTTCACCACTCCAACCATTTTGTGTAACCAATCTATTGCATTCCTAGCCGGGAGTCAAGCTGTTGGACACCGTCGGGCGGTTCCTCAACGCAATTCTCGGATGTCAGCCGGACTTACGCCGGGGCTGTGGCGGCTTCTTTTTGCTCTTCCTTCTTTTCCGCAGCCTTCTCCGGCTCTTTTGTCTCCGTGGCGCCGGGCTTGGCGGTTGGGGCGGGAGCTTCGGGCACCGGAACGTCCACGAATTCAAGAATGGCCAATTGGGCGGCATCGCCCTGGCGCTGGCCCAACCTGACGATGCGGGTGTAGCCGCCGCGCCGCTCTTTCTGGGTCGGGGCGATTTCGTTGAAGAGGATTTTGACGGCCCGCTCGTCCTGGTGCAGACGGGCCGAGGCCAGGCGGCGGTCATGCAGGGTGCCGGCTTTGCCCAGGGTGATCATTTTTTCGGCGACGGAACGGGCGGCCTTGGCCTTGGCGAGGGTGGTCTTGACGCGGCGGTGTTTGATGAGGCTGCAAACCAGGCTGGCCAGCATCCGGTTGCGATGCTGGCCGGTGCGGCCCAACTTGGCGGTGCGTTTGAGATGGCGCATAAGAGTCCGGTTATTCGGTCTTGTTTTCCTCCTTGGGCGTTTCCAGCAGCGCGGAATCAATGTTCATGCCCAAAGAGAGGCCCAGGCTGGCCAGCTTGTCCTTGATTTCATTGAGGCTTTTCTTGCCGAAATTGCGGTACTTGAGCATCTCCGCCTCCGTTTTCATGGCCAACTGGCCGACGGTGGTGATGTTGGCGTTGTTCAAGCAATTGGCCGCGCGGACGCTCAACTCAATCTCGTTGACGCTCATGTTGAGGAGCTTCTTCATCTTGGCCTTCTCGTCGTCCTGCTTGGCCTCCGTTTCCTCGAATTCCACCGCGTTCTTGTCGTAGCCCACGAACACGTCCAGGTGGTGCTGGAGGATGGCCGAGGCCTGCGTCAGCGCGTCATCGGGCGAGATGCGGCCGTCGGTCCAGATTTCCAGCAGCAGCCGGTCGTAATCGGTCCGCTGGCCCACGCGGGCGTTTTCGACGGCGTAACGGACGCGGGTGACAGGGGAAAAGAGCGAATCAATGGCAATGACGCCGATGGCCTGGTCGGGCTTTTTGTTTTCGTCGCCGGGGCAGAAGCCGCGGCCGATCTTGACCTCCAGTTCCATTTCGAATTTTTTCTTCTTGTCGAGCGTGCAGATGTGCTGCTTGGGGTTGACGATTTCCAGGTTCTGGTTCAATTCGATGTCCCCGGCGCAGACCTCGCCCTCTTTGTTGACGGAGAGGAGGAGGGTTTGCGGATCGCGCGAATGGGCCCGGAAAAGAATCTTCTTGAGATTCAGGACGATGTCCGTCACGTCCTCCACCACGCCCTCAATGGTGGTGAACTCATGCATGGCGCCATCAATCTTGATGGAGGTGATGGCCGCGCCCTCCAGAGAGGAGAGCAGGACCCGGCGCAGGGAGTTGCCGATGGTGTGGCCGTAACCGGTTTCAAAGGGTTCGGCGATGAATTTGGCGTAGGTTTCGGTGCCGGTTGCGTCTTCCTTGACCAACCGCTTGGGCATTTCAAAACGTCCGAGTCGTACTGGCATAACTTTCCTTTCAACAATTTTAATCTGGCCGCTCCGTCTGTTCCCGCCGGCGGAGCCGCCCGTGTAATTGTCATGTCCCGCCGGGGCGGGACGGGTTTATGTGTCAGCGGGAATAAAATTCTACAACAGCCTGTTCGTTGGCGATGGGCTGGATTTCATCGCGCGTCGGAATCCGCATCACCACCCCTTTGAAGGCCTCCTTGTTCAAGGAGAGCCAGTCAGGGACGACCTTGCTGGTGGACAATTCCAGGTTCTTGGTGGCCAACTGGCGCGAGACGTTGCTCTCGCGCACCTCCACCACGTCGTTGACCTTCAATCCGTAGGAGGGGATGTTGACCTTGCGGCCGTTGACCTTGACGTGGCCGTGACTGACCATTTGGCGGGCGGCGGCGCGGGTGATGGCGAAACCGAGGTGATAGACCACGTTGTCCAGCCGGGTTTCCAGAATTTGGAGCATTTGCTCGCCGGTGACACCGCGCCGTTTGAGAGCCCGTTCATAGACGCCTCGAAACTGCCGTTCCATCAGCCCGTAAAAGTAGCGCAGTTTCTGTTTTTCAATCAGGCCCAGGCCGTAATCGGTGTGCTTGCGGCGGGACTTGGGGCCGTGGACGCCGGGGCCGTAATTGCGGCGTTCCAGGTATTTGTCCGGGCCAAACATCGGGATGCCGAAGCGGCGGCTGAGTCGGGTGCGGGGTCCTGTGTATCGAGCCATAAGAAGGGTAAAGTGATGGGGGCGATCAGACGCGGCGTTTCTTGCGCGGCCGGCAGCCGTTGTGGGGAATGGGCGTGACGTCCTTGATGGTCGTGATTTCCAGGCCGATGGCCTGCAAGGCGCGGATGGCCGATTCGCGGCCCGATCCGGGGCCTTTGACATGCACTTCGATTTCCCTCATGCCGTGGGACATGGCTTGGCGGGCGGCGTCCTGGGCCACCTGCTGGGCGGCGAAGGCGGTGCTTTTGCGCGAGCCTTTGAAGCCGACCCGTCCGGCGCTGGACCAGCCCAGCACGTTGCCGTGCATGTCGGTGATGGTGACGTTGGTGTTGTTGAAAGTGGCCAGAATGTTGGCAATGCCCACGGCGATGTTCTTGGAGCCTTTGGCCTTGATGATCTTTTTGGCGTTGGCGTCTTCGGCCAGCAACTCGGCGGCGGTGGGCGCGGCGACGGCGGCGACCGGGGCGGCGGGGGTGTCGCCAGCCGGCTTCTTGGCGGCGTCGGTCGTGGACTCGGCCCCGGCTGCCGCGGCTTTTTTCGCAGGCTCGGGAGCTTCGGGTTTGGCGGCCTTGCCTTCTTTGCCCTCTTTGCGTTCCTTGCCTTCTTTGGCGGGCTTGCCTTCTTTGCCTTCTTTGCCTTCCTTGCCTTCGGCCTTTGGCGCGGGGGTTTTGACTTTTGGTTCTTCAGCCATAAATGAGAATCAATGGATGCCGGTCTTGGCGTTGGGATTGCGCTGCACGCCGACGGTTTTGCGCGGGCCTTTGCGGGTGCGGGCGTTGGTGGAGGTGCGCTGGCCGCGAACGGGCAGGCCGCGCAAATGGCGGATGCCCCGGTAGCACTTGATGCTCTGGAGCCGCTTGAGGTTCAGTCCCAGCTCCCGGCGCAGGTCCCCTTCGATGACGTATTTGCCGTCCTGGATGGCATGGACGATCTGCGAGAGCTGCTGCTCGTTGAGGTCCTTGGCGCGCAGGCCCGGGTCTATCTGCGCCTTGGCCAGGATGACTCGGGCATTGGAGGCGCCAACGCCGTAGATGTAGCGCAGAGCGATTTCAATCCGCTTCTCGCCCGGTATTTCCACTCCGACAATTCGTGCCATAAAATTTGATCAGCCTTGTTTTTGTTTGTGGCGCGGGTTCGTGCAAATGACACGGACGACGCCCTTGCGTTTGACCACTTTGCAATTCTCGCAAAGTTTTTTTACCGATGCTCTCACTTTCATAAATTCAATCGCCAGTTGTCACGATACTGCCTTTGGAAAGGTCGTAGGGCGACATCTCCACCTTCACGCTGTCTCCCAGGCATAAGTGCTGAGACTCCACGTGCCGCCGGCCCGATACATGGGCCAGCAGCCGGTGCCCGTTGGACAGCTCGACCCGGTACAAAGTAGCGGCCAGGATATCCACTATCCTGCCCTCAGCTTCAATGGCATCTTTGCGGGCCACGTCAAAATCTCCGGTTCGCCTTCTGTTACCAACACGGTGTGCTCAAAGTGAGCCGATAGTTGACCATCTTTTGTCACCACTGTCCAGCCATCCTTTAGCACTATCACCTGCGGCAATCCCGCGTTGACCATCGGCTCGATGGCCAGCGTCATGCCCGGCCGTAATTTAGGCGATGTCTTCTCTTTTTCAACGTAATTTGGCACCTGCGGCTCCTCATGCACCGTGCGGCCCACACCGTGGCCGACAAACTCGCGCACGATGCTGAACCCGTTGCTTTCGACGTAGTTCTGCACGGCGCGGGAAATGTCCACCACCCGGTTGCCCGGCAGTGCCTGCGCAATCCCCTCGTAGAGGGACTGCTCGGTCACGTCCATCAATCGTTGCGCGCGCACTTCGCACCCCCCGACTGCCACCGTTTTGGCCGTGTCGCCGATGTAGCCGCGATAATAGACCCCGATGTCCAGGCTGACAATGTCGCCAAACTCCAGCCGGCGCGGCCCGCCCAGGCCATGGACGACCTCCTCGTTGACCGAGATGCAGATTTGGCGCGGGAACTTGCGATAGTTCAAAAACGCGCTTCGGGCGCCGTGTTCCCTCATGCGGGCCGCGGCGAAGTCATCCACTTCGCCGGTGGTGACGCCGGGTCGGATGAAGGCGGCCACCTCCTCCAGCACGGTGCTGGCCACCTCGCAAGCCGGACGCATCGCTTCCAAGTCGCGCTCCGTTTTTAAAATGATCATTTTGGCGGCCACCGGCGTCAGGCCCGGCCCAATGGGAGCCGGGCTGCAATTTAGAATCGGCCCTTGAGCCGGCCTTTCTTCAAGAAGCCGTCGTAGTGGCGCATGAGCAGATGCGACTCCATCTGCCGCATGGTGTCGAGCATGACGCCGACAATGATCAGCAGGCTGGTGCCGCCGAAGAATTGCGAGACATTGGTCGGGATGCTCATCCAGTTGCCCAGGATGATCGGGATGATCGCGATCACCGTCAGGAATATCGCCCCCGCCAGAGTGATCCGGCTCATGGTGCGATGGAGATAATTGCTGGTGGCCTGGCCGGGGCGCACGCCGGGGATGTAGCCGCCGGATTTCTTCATGTCGTCGGAAATCTGCAACTCGTTGAATTGCGTGGCGACCCAGAAGTAGGAGAAAAACAGAATCATCCCGCCGTAAAGGGCCAGGTAAAGCAGCGAGCCTCGCTGCAACTCGTTGGCCAGTTCGTCGAAGACCTTCATGTTCGGGTAGGTCCGGCCCAGGAACCTGAGAATGATCGAGGGGAACATCAGAATGGCCGAAGCGAAGATGACCGGCATGACTCCCGAATAATTCACCCGCAAGGGCATGAACGAACTGCCGCCCGAATACATCTTGCGCCCCACCACACGCTGGGCGTACTGCACGGGGATTTTCCGCTCGGCCTGTGTGACCGCCACCACACACGCGATGACCGCAAAGAGCAGCAGCAGCAGGGCGATCAAATGAAAGAGGTTGTAACGCCGCTCGCCCAGCGCGCCCGGCGTCAGGAACATGTCCACCAATCCCTGTCCGGCCGCCGGCAGCCGGGCCAGGATGCCGATGGTGATGACCAGCGATATGCCGTTGCCAATGCCCCGGTCAGTGATCTGTTCGCCCAGCCACATGAGCAAGATCGTGCCCGTGGTCAGAATAAAGGTCGTTTGAATCCGATACCACCAGAGCGGGTAAAGATCGGTCCTGACCAATTGCTGGGTGAAGCCCGGGAAAACCGCCCCGGCATGTTCCCATCCCACTGCCATCACCAACCCCTGCGCCAGACACAGAAAGAGGGTCCCCACCCGCCCGTATTGAATGAGCTTGGAGCGGCCGCCTTCCTCGCGCGCCAGTTTGCTCAGGGTGGGAATGACCGCCTGCAGGAGTTGAATGATGATCGTCGCGCTGATGTAGGGCATGATGCCCAAAGAGCCGATGGCGCAATGCTCGAAGCCGCCGCCGGTGAACATGCTGTACATGCCCAGGATCCCGCCGCCGGCATTTTTGCCCGCGGCCGATTCCAAGAAGTTGGCCAGGGCCGTGCCGTCCAGTCCCGGACACGGGATGAGGGAAGTCAGCCGGCAGATCCCCAGCACCAACAGCGTGAAGAGAATGCGCGACTTCAGCTCCGGTATCTTGAAGCAGTTACTGAGAGTATTGAGGATGGAGGTGAACATTTACGTCAGGACTGGGCCGGTTTGCCGGCCGCTTTGGCCGGCTCTTTGCCTTCGCCTTTGGCCGGCGGTTGGGTCTGGATCAATTGGCAGGAGCCTCCCAGCTTCTCAATCTTGGCGCGCGCGGCGGCGCTGAACCCATGCGCCTTGACGGTCAGCTTGCGCGTCAGTTCCCCGCCGCCCAGGATTTTGACCCGCTTCAGGCGGCCGTTGGCCAGGCCCAAGCCGCGCAACGCCGCCTCATCCACCGTCGCGCCGTCCTCAAAGCAGTTGAGCGCCTCCAGATTGACCGGGATGTAACGCAGGGCAAAGCGGGCGTTGTTAAAGCCGCGCTTTGGAATCCGGCGGATCAAAGGCATCTGGCCCCCTTCAAATCCAATGCGAATGGAACTGCCCGAACGGGCCGTCTGGCCCTTGCCGCCGCGGCCGCTGGTCTTGCCGTGGCCGCTGGATTCGCCCTGGCCGAGGCGCTTGCGCCGATGCTTGGAGCCGGGACGCGGTTTGAGATCGTGTAAACGCATAAAAATCAGGCTGTGGCCGTGGGTGGCGCCGTATCAGAAGGCGGAGCCGGCGGCGGAGGCGGAATTGCAGCCGCAGGGGCAGGCGGAATTGCAGTCGAAAGTGGAGCCGGTGGCGGGGCCGGAGACTCAGCCGGAGGCGCAGCGGAAGCTGGAGACACAGACAGAGCAGGAGGCGGAGCCGCAGATGCCGCCGAAGGTGGAGCGGGTTGTTTGGCCGGCGCTGCAACCGGGGCCGTGACTGGCACAATGACCGGGACCGGGCGCGGTTTCACTTCCAGGCCGCGATCCCGGTAAATATCCTCCCGCAACCGCAGTTGTTGCAGTCCGGCCAGCGTCGCCTTGACGACGTTGGAGGGGTTGTCCGAGCCGAGCGATTTGGTCAAAACATCCTTCAGTCCGGCCGATTCGAGCACGGCGCGGACGGTTTTGCCGGCGATGAGGCCGGTGCCCGGGGAGGCCGGGCGCAGCAGGACTTTCGCGCCGCCGTAATGGCAGAGCACTTCGTGCGGAATGGTGGATTCCTTCAACGCGATGTGGACCATCCGCTGCTTGGCCATGTCGCCCCCTTTGCGAATGGCCTCGGAAACTTCCACCGCCTTGCCCAGGCCCACGCCCACCCGCCCGCGCTTGTCGCCCGCGACCACCAGCGCGCTGAAGCTGAACCGGCGTCCGCCTTTGACGACCTTGGCCGAACGGTTGATAAAAACAACTTTCTCGCTCAACTCGGAGGCTGCGGCGGCTTCGGCGCTCATCTCGGCAGTTTCGGTCGAAGCGGGCCGGGCGCGCCGCGATCCGCGCATGGGGCCGCGTCCGGCGGGTCGGGCATTGCCGGGGGGATTTTTATTGATCTCGGGCACAGTGTTCTTTCTTCAAGCTGGGTTAAAATTGCAAACCGCCTTCGCGCGCCGCGTCGGCCAGGGCCTTGACTTTGCCGTGGTAGCGGGCGCCGGAGCGGTCGAAAACCACTCGTGTGATGCCTTTGCTCTTGGCGGCCTGGGCCGCCAGCGCGCCGATTTTCTTCGCCCCGGCTACGTTGGCCGCCAGCCTTGGCCCCTCCGGCGCCCGCTGGGCAAGGGTCGAGGCGCAGGCCAGCGTCACTCGAGCCACATCGTCAATAAACTGGACCAGGATGTGCTGGTTGGTGAAGCGCACGCTCATGCGCGGCCGTTCCCGGGTGCCGGAGACTTTTTTGCGCACGCGCCAGTGGCGCAGCGTCGCCAGCCGTAATTTCTTGTCGGCTCTCATGCTTATTGCACCGTCTTGCCTTCCTTGCGCCGGACCTGTTCGCCGGCATAACGAACGCCCTTGCCCTTGTAAGGCTCGGGCCTGTAGAAACCGCGGATTTCCGCGGCGACCTGGCCCACCATTTGTTTGCTGGGCCCTTCGATCGTCAGCTTGGTGTTTTCCTCCACCGTGACTTGGATCTGGTCGGGAATGGGATAACTGATGGGATGGGAATAGCCCAGGGCCAGGTTGACCTTGTTGCCTTGCACGGCGGCTTTGAAACCCACCCCCTGGATTTCCAGCTTCTTGACAAAACCCTCGCTCACGCCCTTGACCATGTTGTTGATAATCGCCCGGCTCAAGCCGTGCAGCGCCTTGGCCCCGGCGTCCTCCCCCTGGCGGCTGACCAGCACGTTGGCGCCCTCCAGACGGGCCGAGGTGCGCGCGGGCAGATCAAAGTCCAGTTTGCCCTTGGGGCCTTCCACCAGGACCTTTTGGCCTTTGATCTCCACTTTGACCTTCGGCGGCACCGCCACCGGCAATTTTCCAATTCGCGACATAAATTGAGTTTTTTCTCCGCTAATACTGCCATCTTACCAAACTTCGCACAACAATTCGCCGCCGACGTTTTTCTTGCGCGCCTGCGTGCCGGTCATCACTCCCTGGGAGGTCGAGACAATGGACGTGCCCAGCCCGCCCCGCACCCGCGGCACCTCCTGCGCGCCCTGATAGCGGCGCAATCCGGGGCTGCTGACCCGGCGCAGGCCCTCGATGACGCTTTTGCGGCCGCTGTACTTAAGTTTGATCCGGATCATCTTGAAGGGCTTGCCTTCGACGGCAACCTCCGCCACGTAGCCCTCCCGCTGGAGGAGCCGGGCGATGCTTTCCTTCAACCGGGAATGGGGCACGTTGACCTGCGGCAGCAACGCCCGGCTGGCATTGCGGATGCGCGTGAGCATGTCGGATATCGGGTCGCTCATAATTTTACCAACTGGCCTTTGTCACCCCGGGTATCAACCCCTTGAGCGCCGCCTCCCGGAAGGTCAGGCGCGAGCAACCGAATTTGCGCAGGTAGCCGTGCCGGCGGCCCGACATGGAGCAGCGGTTGACCACCCGGCTGGGGCTGGCGTCCCGCGGCAATTGGCTTAACGCGGCGTAGTCGCGCTTGGCTTTAAGTTCGGCGCGCAGCGCGGCGTACTTTTTCACCGTCTTGGCTTTTCTTTTGTTGCGTTCGATCCAGGCTATTTTGGCCATATTGGGTATTGGGTTATTTTGCCTCCGCGAAGGGCATGCCCATCATCTTGAGCAAATCCAGCGCCTCCTCGTTGGTCGCGGCAGTGGTCACAATCGTGATGTCCATCCCCTGCGTGCGTTTGATCTTGTCCAGTTCAATCTCCGGGAAAATGGTCTGCTCGCTGACGCCCAGCGTGTAATTGCCCCGCCCGTCGAAGGACCGGGGCGAGAGGCCCCGAAAGTCCCGGATGCGGGGCAGGGCCGTGGCGACCAGCCGGTCAAAAAACTCATACATCACCTCCCGGCGCAACGTGACGCGGCAGCCGATGGGCATCCCCTCCCGCAGCTTGAAATTGGCGATGCTGTGGCGCGACTTGTTGATGACGGGTTTGCGCCCGGTGATCTGCGCCATGTCGCGCGCGGCGTCTTCGACCGCCCCCTTTTCCAGCGAGGCGCTCACGCCCATGTTGAGGACGATTTTTTCCAGGCGCGGTATCTGGTGGACGTTGGTGTACTTGCGCTTTTCGCGCAACGCCGGCCGCACCTCTTCCATGTATTTCTGGTAAAGTCTGGGTTTCATGCTCTTCAAGCCTCCGCCCCCTCCGTTGGCGCCGGCGCGCCATGGCGCTGGTCATATTTGGAGGCCAGCATCACGTTGGAGATGTGAATGGTGCCTTCCCGCTCGATGATGCCGCCCTCCGGCTTCTGCGGGTTCTTGCGCGTGTGGCGCTTGATCATCTTAAGCCCCTCGACCAACACCCGTTGCTTCTTGGTCTTGACCTCCAGTATCTTGCCCCGCCGTCCCAGTTCGGACCCGGCGATGACGACCACCTCGTCTCCTTTTTTGACATGTGCTTTGGGCATAACTAGATGACCTCCGGGGCCAGCGATATGATCTTCATGAACTTCTTGTCCCGCAATTCCCGCGCCACGGGACCGAAGATGCGCGTGCCCCGAGGGTTGTTTTCCTTGTCAATAATCACAATGGCGTTGCTGTCAAACCTCAGATACGACCCGTCGGCCCGCCGAATCTGCTTGCGCGTGCGCACGACCACCGCGTCCACCACCTCCCCTTTCTTGACCGTGCCGTCGGGGGCCGCTTCCTTGATGTGGGCTTTGATGATATCGCCTATATGGGCGTAGTGCTGGTTGCGGCCGATCACACCGATGGCGGCGGCCCGCTTTGCGCCGGTGTTGTCGGCCACGTCAAGGATGGAGCGTACCTGTAACATAAATCCTGGCTAGGCGGCCGCCGCGGGCGCCTCGGCCGCGTGTTCCACCACTTCTATCAGGCGCCACCTCTTCAACTTGGAGAGCGGGCGGGTCTCCTGGATGAGCACCAGATCGCCCACCTTGGCCTGGCTCTTCTCGTCGTGCGCGTAAAACTTCGCGTAGGCGGTGACGACCTTCTTGTACCGCGCATGGGGGAAGCGGCGCTGGACCCTGACGACGATCGTCTTGGCCATGTTGGCGGCGATGACCCGGCCCAGGCGTTCTTTGCGCTTTCCGCGCTCCGTTGCTGTGGCTTCCGTTGGTGTGGCTTCTGGCATAGCGTCTCAGGCCGCCTTGTGGCGGAGTTGGGAAACCCGGGTTTCCAGCCGGGCAATGTCCCGGCGCAGCAGCCGCAGCCGGGCCGGCTTCTCCAATTGGCTGCTGGCCTGCTGCAATCGCAGATTGAATATCTCCTGGCGCAGGTCCCGGCTTTTGGCCGTCAGTTCCTGCGTCGTCAAATCTTTTATCTCGCTCATTTTCATCGCGTCTTCAGGCCGTCGGGTGACGGGATATAAATTTGGTTTTGATCGGCAGCTTGGTTGCCGCCAAGCGCATGGATTCCCGCGCCACCGCCTCGGGCACGCCGTCCACTTCAAAAAGCACGTTGGCCGGCCGGATGACCGCCACCCACGATTCCAGCGGGCCTTTGCCCTTGCCCATCCGGGTTTCCAGCGGTTTCTTGGTGTAGGACTTGTGCGGGAAAATGCGAATCCACACTTTGCCCCGCCGCTTCATGAACCGCGTCACCGCCACGCGCGCCGCCTCAATCTGCTTGCTGTGCAGCCAGCAGCGCTCCAGCGATTGCAACCCGTATTCGCCGAAGGAGACCGAGGAGCCGCGATGGGCCAGCCCGGTGCGGCTGCCCCGGTGCATCTTCCGGTACTTCACTCGTGCGGGACTCATTGCCATATTACGCTCTCTTCTCCAAAAGTCTTCGGTTTCAGGCGCTGGCCGGCGCGGACGCCGTTTCCGCCTTTTGTTTCTTTTCCACCGGCGTGTCGCCCCGGCATATCCAGCATTTGATGCCCAGCTTGCCATAGACCGTGTTGGCCTCGGCAAAACCGTAATCAATGTTCGCCCGCAACGTGTGCAAGGGCACCCGCCCTTGATGATACTTCTCCACGCGCGCTATCTCCGCTCCGCCCAGCCGCCCTCCCACTCGCACCTTGATCCCTTCGGCCCCGAAATCCATCGCCACTTGCACCGCCTTTTTCATCGCCCGCCTGAAGGAGACCCGCCGTTCGAGCTGGACGGCCACATTTTCGGCCACCAATTGCGCGTCCACCTCCGGCTGCTTGATCTCCTGGATGTCCACATAGACTTCCTTGCCCGTCATCTTGCTGATTTCCTCCTTGAGCTTGTCTATCTCCGCGCCTTTGCGCCCAATGACCACTCCGGGGCGCGCGGTGAATATGGTGATCCGGCACCGGGAGGCCGCCCGCTCGATCTGAATCTTGGATACCGACGCTCCCTCCAGCTTGGTCTTGAGGATGTCCCGTATCTCCCGGTCCTCCGCCAGCAGTTTGCCGAACTCTTTTTTCTCGGCGAACCATTTGGAGCTCCAGTCCTTGTTGACCGCGACCCGCAGCCCGATTGGATTTGTTTTTTGGCCCATAATTTATTCGTCTGACAAAACTATTTTCACGTGGCAATTGCGTTTGATGATCGCGCCGGCGGAACCGCGCGCCTTGGGAGTGAACCGCTTGATCCCCCCTGCCGTGCCGGCCAGGGCCAACTTGACCCGCAACTTCTCCGTCTGCAAACCTTCGTACCCCGCCTTGTGGGTCTTGAGGTCCTCCGCGTTGGCCATCGCCGACTTGAGCGTCTTGGCCGCCACACGCGCGCCTTTGCGCGGCACCACCGCCAGCACCGCTTGCGCGTGCGCGGCGGGCATCCCTTGTATCTGGCGGACGACTTCGCGCATTTTTTGCGCTGACATCCGCACGTTCCGTGTAATGGCTTGCACTTCCATAATTGCTTATTTCGCCTCCGCCTTGGCGGTGTGCGCCCCGTGTTTCTTGAACGTCCGCGTGAGCGAAAACTCCCCAAGCCGGTGTCCCACCATGTTCTCCGTCACGAACACCGGGTTGAATATCTTGCCGTTGTGGACGTTGAAGGTCAATCCGACAAAATCCGGCGTGATCATCGAACGACGCGACCACGTCTTGATCGGCGTCTTGGACTTCGCCGCCTTGGCCTCCTCAATCTTTTCGGTCAAGTGCTGGTCCACAAAGGGGCCTTTTTTAATGGATCGTCCCATATATCTATTTGTTCTTCATCGGCCGCCCATCGCGCCGGACCACGATGAATCGGTTCGAATACTTGCGTTTGTGCCGCGTCCGGTACCCCTTGGCCAGCAATCCCCACGGCGAGGTCAATTGCTGCCAGCCCCCTCCGCTCTTGGACTTTCCGGCTCCGCCGCCGTTGGGATGGTCCACTGGGTTGCGCGAAACGCCCCGATTGATCCCCCGAATCCCGCGATGGCGCGACCGCCCTGCCTTGCCCAAAACGATATTCTCATGCTCCACGTTCCCAATCTGGCCGATGGTCGCATAACAGGTCTCATGCACCCGCCTGATCTCCCCCGATGGCAGCCGTATGAGCGCGTATCCTTCGTCCCGCGACATCACGCTGGCCGCCCCGCCCGCCGAGCGGACCATCTGCCCGCCCCGCCCCGGCGTTATCTCGATATTATGTATAGGCAGCCCGACAGGGATCACCTTCAGCGGCAGGCTGTTGCCGATTTCCGGCGGCGCCCCGGGGCCGCTGATCAGTTTCGCCCCCACCTGCAATCCATTGGGCGCCAGGATATAACGCTTCTCTCCGTCCTTATACTGCAAGAGCGCCAGCCGCGCCGTGCGAATCGGATCATACTCGATGCCCGCGACCTCCGCCTCGATGCCGTGCTTGTCGCGCTTGAAATCCACCATCCGGTAAAACTGCTTGTGCCCGCCGCCAATGCCCCGCGCCGTCACCCGCCCGTAAAAATTGCGCCCCCCGGTCTTCTTGCGAATGCTGATAAGACTCCGTTCGGGGGAATGCTTGGTAATCTCATCGAACGACGCCACCGTCACGTAGCGTGTCGAAGGCGTTAGCGGCCTGAACGTTTTAACTGGCATAAATTCTTATATGTAACGGCTCCAAGCGGCGACGGCCATCATTCCTGCGCCCAGCGGGGCGATCAGTTCTCGGTCGCGCCAACGGCCGCCCGTTTTCGCCATTAAGCGAAACGGAACGAGCAAAATAACAGAAGTTTATCCGGGCGCAAGTGTTTTTTTGATCTTTTTTTTACCGCTACCCCTTGCCCGCTTTGCCCAACCGCGCCAACTGCCTGGGCGTCATCAGCCAATGCAGGCGGGCGCACTGGCCCAAAAACACCTTCTCCGCCGAGAGCTTGCACAGCCCCGCCTTCTTCAACCTTATCGCCAGCCCATCCCCGCCTGAAAGCAGCGTCGAAACCAGCCGGCTCAACAACGGCTCGTGCCCGACCAGCACAATCCCTTCGGCGTCGGCGAAGTTCTCGGCGATCTCGTCAATGATTTCTTTCGGGTCCGCCTCCGGGACCAGGCGGCGGGTCTCGATCAGTTTCGGTTTCTCATACACCTCCGCCAGGATTTCCGCCGTCCGCAGCGCCCGTGCGTAGGGGCTGGTCAGGATGGCGTCGAAGGACAATCCCAGCGCCAGCATCCCCCGCGCCACCTCAAATGTTTGTTCCTCCCCCTCTTTCGTCAGCGGACGCTTGCTGTCGGGACGCCACTGCGAGCCGGGCGGGTGCGCCTGGCCATGCCGCAAGATAAACAGGTTCATAATCTCTTCCTCCTAAACATACCCCGCCTCGCGCCTCAGAAACTGGCCTCGGCCGGGTTCGCCGACGAATTTGCCGTTCCGCGCTGCCACTTGCCCCCGCACTGTCACCACGTGTGGCCGGCCCTCAATCTTCATCCCCTCAAAGGCGTTGTAATCCACATTCATCCGTTGCGTCACGGCGGAAATCTTACCCCGATGCGCCGGATCATAAACGACCAGGTCCGCGTCAGCCCCCGGCTGGATGGTCCCCTTGCGCGGGAACAACCCGAATAGCTTGGCCGCCTGCGTGCTGGCCGTGTTGACAAACTGATGCAGGTCAATCCGCTTGCGCTTGACCCCGTAAGTAAAGTATAAATTGATCCGGTCTTCCAGCGATGGAATTCCGTTGGGGATTCTGGTGAAATCCTCCTTCCCCATGTCCTTTTGACCCTTGAAATCGAACGGCGCGTGGTCCGTCGCCAGCGTCGAGATGAACCCCTTGCGCAATCCGTTCCACAGCCTCTCCTGGTTGTGCTTCTCCCGCAGCGGCGGTGACATCACATATTTGGCCCCCTCGAAGTCCGCCCTCTCCGCATCGGTCTTGTCGCGCAACAGATACTGGATGAGCGTCTCGACCCACACTCGCACGCCGCGGGCCGAACCGCGCAACGCTTCCTGCAAGGCCTCCTCGCAACTCAGATGCACGATGTACACCGGCGCGCCCGTCATCTCGGCAAACGTCATCAAGTGATGCACCCCTTCGGCTTCCACGGCGGGCGGGCGGCTCCAATAGTGGTATTCGGGGCCGCTTTTGCCCTCCGCCAGCAATTTGGTTTGCAGTTGGAGGATCAGGTCGGCGTTCTCGCAATGGGCCGTCGTGATGACCCCCAGCCGCCGGGCCAGGTCCAGTGTTTTGTAAAGCTCCTCATCCGTCAGTCCCAGCGCCCCCTTGTAGGCCAGAAACACCTTGAAGCTGCTCACCCCCCGTTTGACGATTTCGCGAAAGTCCCGCTCCGCCTGCTCATCGTAGCGCGTCACGCCCATGTGAAACGTGAAATCGCACGCGCTTTTGCCCTCCGCTTTCCCCAGCCACAATTCAAAGGCCTCCAGCGGCTTTTCCGTCCGACCCGGACAAATCATCTCGATAAATGTCGTCGTTCCCCCGACCAACGCCGCCTTGCTGGCCGTTTCGTGCGTGTCCTTGGCGAACGTTCCCATGAAGGGCAGATAAATATGGACATGCGGGTCAATGAACCCCGGAAAGACATATTTGCCAGAGGCATCCACCACCTCCGCGCCCGGGGGCGCCGCGATGTTTTTATCAATGCGCGTGATGGTTTCGTTCTCGCAATAAATGTCGGCTGCGTAATGTTCGCCGGCCGTGACGATTTCGCCGTTTTTGATTAACAGTGGCATAAGCAATTACTCCATCGAAAACTCCTGCCGCAACGCCTTCATACCTATCCAACCCCGCGTCCCGGTTCAAGCATGAACCCGCTCTTGCGGCAGTCAAGGGCGCATCCCGGTTTTTTGGGTGCGGTTTCCGGCTCTTAATCTAATAATCTAATCCCGGTTGCCCGAAGAAAATCAGAAGTCAATGCACTTGCCGTTGAAAAAGAACTTTGAGAATTCTTCATTGGTCCTTTAAGGTCAATCCTCATGGCTGCCGCGCCCGTAAGAGTCCTGCTCATTGATGACGAAGAGAATTACCTGATTCTCTTTCGGCGTTTGCTGGCTAAGGCGCCGGAGAAGACGTTTACCGTTGATTGGGCGGCCAGTTACGAGGAGGGCTTGGCCGCCTTGCGGGAGAACCGGCACGATGCCTGTTTGCTGGATTACCGGCTGGGGCCGCGCACGGGCCTGGATTTGCTGCGGGAGGCGATGGCGCGGGGCGTGCAGACGCCGATCATCATTCTGACCGGATTGGAGGACCCGCAGGTGGACCGGGAGGCGGCCCAATTGGGGGCGTCGGATTTTTTGATCAAGGACCGATTGGAGCCGGTGATGCTGGAGCGGGTGATCCGGTATTCGGTGCAACAGGCCGCGGCGCTCCAGGCGCTGCAACGGAGCCACGAACGCTTTCGCCTCCTGTTCGAGCGCAGCCTGGACGCGATTTTGATTTCCACCGACAGCGGCCGGTTCGTGGAAGTCAACGGAGCGGCCTGCCGGCTGCTGGGATTGAGGCGGAAGGAATTGCTGGAAAGGAAATGGAGCGACCTGCCCTTGATGGCGCCGTATCAAAGCCAGGAGCGGCTTCCGGCGGGCCTGGACGAGCTTTGTCTCATCAAGCCCGGCGGCAAACGGTGTTTCATCGAGTTTACCTCCACTGCGCTGGCGCCCAACCTCAATCTGAGCATTCTGCGCGACGTGACGGAGCGCCGCGTCTTGGAAGACGAAATCCAGGAAATCAGCGAGAGGGAACAGCGGCGGCTGGGCCAGGACATGCACGACGGGGTGGGCCAATCCATGGCGGGCATTGCTTTCCTGGCCAAGGTCCTGCAACAGAAGCTCCAGAGCAAGGGCCTGGCCGAGGCGGAGGACGCCGGCAAGATTGCCAGTCTGACCAACGATGCCCTGGCGCAGACCCGGCGCCTCTGCCGCGGCCTCTGCCCGGCGGTGCTGGACTCCAACGACATTCAAGCCGCGCTGGAACAATTGGCGGAGAACCTGTGCGCCCTCTTCTCGGTCGCCTGCAAGTTGAGATGCCAACCGGAGATTCAGATCAGCGACAACGCCGTGGCGGTCCATCTATTCCGCATCGCGCAGGAGGCGGCCACCAACGCCATCAAACACGGCGGCGCCAGGAACATCTTTATGAGCCTGGAGTCAGAGAACTCGCGCCTGATCTTGAAGATCAAGGACGATGGCAGCGGCTTCGCGCCGGTGGAGGCGGGGAGGACGGGGATGGGCTTGCGGGTCATGCATTACCGGGCGCGGATGATCGGCGCCACTCTGAGCGTGCGCCAGCGCAAGCAAGGCGGGGTCATCGTCACCTGTTCGGCGCCGTGGCGTCGAAATTGAAGATTCTGTTTTGGCGCCGTTGCGCTTATGGTGGGAGGGCATGAGAGATAGCGGAAGCCGGCGGTTGAAATGGTTGATTTGCGCGCTGCTGGGCGCGGCGGTGCTGGCGGCTTTTTGGCCAGTGCTGAATTGCGGCTTTGTCAATTTTGACGATGCCGACTACGTCACCGATAATACCGATATTCAACACGGGTTGAACTGGCGCTGCGTCAAATGGGCCTTTACGACCGGACACGCGGCCAATTGGCATCCGCTGACCTGGCTCTCGCACGCCCTGGATTGCCAGCTCTACGGCTTGCAACCGGCGGGCCATCACCTGAGCAGCCTGCTGTTGCACCTGGGCAGCACCGTGCTGCTCTTCCTGCTGCTCAACCGGATGACGGGCGCGCTCTGGCGCAGCGCGTGGGTGGCGGCGGCCTTCGGGCTTCATCCGTTGCGGGTGGAGTCGGTGGCGTGGGTGGCGGAGCGCAAGGACGTGCTGAGCACGTTTTTCTGGATGTTGACAGTGTGGGCGTATCTGCGCTACGCGGAGAATTTCAAATCTCAAATCTCAAATTTCAAATTCTTTTATGTGCTGGCACTGCTGTTTTTCGCGCTGGGATTGATGGCCAAGCCGATGCTGGTGACGCTGCCCTTTGTTTTGCTGCTGCTGGATTACTGGCCGCTGGGCCGGCTGGAATTGGGGCCGCGGTTTTCCTGGCGGCTGATCGTGGAGAAGATTCCCTTTCTGGCGCTGGCTCTTTGTTCGAGCGCCATCACTTTCGCCGTGCAAAGCCGACTGGGCGTCGTGGCCTCGCTCTCGACCATTACACTGGGGGAACGGATGGCCAACATCCCCGTGGCTTACGCGCGCTATTTGGGGAAGATATTCTGGCCGTCAGGGCTGGCGGTGTTCTACGGCTACAGGCACCGGAGCTTTTTCGAAGTGGCCGGGGCGGCAGGCCTTCTGGCCTTGATTACGGTATGGGTCGTGCGGCAAGTGCGGGCGCGGCCATATCTGGCGGTGGGCTGGTTTTGGTTTTGCGGCATGCTCGTTCCGACCATCGGACTGGTGCAGGTGGGCCACCAGGCGATGGCAGATCGCTACAGCTACCTGCCGAGCGTGGGAATTTTTCTCATGGCGGCCTGGGGGATGGGTGAATTTGCCGCGCGGCGGCCGGCGCTGCTCAAAGCGGCCGGGGCGGCCGGGGCGCTGACGGTGGCGGCTTGCCTGGTGTTGACGCCCCGGCAGATACCGGTTTGGCGGAACTCCGTGACGCTCTTCGCGCACGCGGCCGAGGTGACCGATGAAAACTACATGACTTGTTACAATGTCGGGTGCGCGGCGATGGACCAGGGCAACTTTCCCCGCGCGCAACGGTGTTTTGAACGGGCGCTGAGGGTCATTGACAAAACCGCCTCGAAATCGTTCCAGGCGCGGGCGCACAATAACCTGGGCTGCGCGCTGCTGGAGCAAGGGCAGATTCCGGGGGCGGTTACCAATTTTGAGAACGCGCTGGTCTTGCAACCGCAATTCCCGCAAGCGCTCTTCAACATGGGCCGGGCTTTTATGGCCAACAACCAGCCCGACGTGGCGGCCGATTGCTTTCAACGCGCGCTGACCCTGGACTCCGGCGCGGCCCAAGTCCATTACAAGTTAGGCAATGCCCTGGTGCAATTGGGCCGGCCGGCCCAGGCCATCACCCAGTATTCCCAGGCCTTGCAACTGCGTCCAGGCCTGGACGAGGCGGCCAACAATCTGGCCTGGCTCCTGGCCACTTGCCCGGACCGCTCCTTGCGCGACGGCGCCCGGGCCGTCAAGCTGGCGCAGCAGGCCAGCGAGCACAGCGGCGGGCGGAATCCGCTCATTTTGGGCACGCTGGCCGCCGCATACGCGGAGGAGGGAAAATTTTCCGACGCCGTAACCGCGGCGCAACGGGCGCGTCAATTGGCCCTGGCCCAAACCAACACGGCGCTGGCCGCGGTGCTGGAATCCCAATTGCGGCAGTACCAGGGTGGCAAGGGAGGTTCTCATCCATGAGGGAGCCGGGAATCCGGTGGCAAAAGTGGCTGGTGTCCGCCTTGCTGGGGGCGGCGGTGCTGGCGGTTTTCTGGCCGGCGCTGCATTGCGGCTTTGTCAACTATGACGACCCGGCCTACGTCACCGAGAATTGGCATGTCCGGCACGGCTTCAACGGCCAAAGCGCGCGGTGGGCTTTGACCGCGGTTGTGGCCAGCAACTGGCATCCGCTGACCTGGATGTCGCATATCCTGGATTGCCAACTCTACGGTTTGCGTCCGGCGGGCCATCACCTGAGCAGCGTGCTCTTGCACTTGGGCAGCACCGTGTCGCTCTTCCTGCTGCTCAACCGGATGACCGGCGCATTGTGGCGGAGCGCGCTGGTGGCGGCGCTCTTTGCGCTCCATCCGCTCCGGGTGGAATCGGTGGCGTGGGTCTCGGAGCGCAAGGACGTGTTGAGCGCGTTTTTCTGGATGCTGGCGGTGGGGGCGTATCTTCGGTACGCGGAGAATCTCAAATCTCAAGTTTTGAATTTCAAGTTTTTCTATGTGCTTGCGCTGTTTTTTTTCGCGCTGGGATTGATGGCTAAGCCGATGGTGGTGACGCTGCCCTTTGTGTTGCTGCTGCTGGATTACTGGCCGCTGGGCCGTATGGAATTGGGGCCGCGGTTTTCCCGGCGGCTGTTGGCGGAGAAAATTCCGTTTTTTGTTCTGGCGGCCGCCTCCTGCGCCGTGACTTTCCTGGTGCAGCAGAGCGCGGGCGCGGTCGCGACGCTCGCCCGGTTTCCGCTGGCAGCGCGGCTGTGCAATATCCCGGTGGCCTACGCGCGCTACGTGGGCAAGAACTTCTGGCCGGTGGATTTGGCCGCGTATTACCCATACAGGGCGTGGGGGTGGGGGGAGATCGTCGGCGCGGCATTATTGCTGGGATTGGCCACGGGTCTGGTTCTTTGGCGGGGGCGGGCGCAGCCGTATCTGGCGGTGGGTTGGTTTTGGTTTTTGGGAGTGCTGGCGCCGGTGATCGGCTTGGTGCAGGTGGGCGGGCAGTCGTTGGCCGACCGTTACACGTATCTTCCCAGCGTCGGCCTTTGGATCATGATTGTGTGGGGGTTGCACGACTTGGCGGCCAAAGCTCCGATCTTGCGTGCGGCGCTGGCCGCGGCGGGTTGTCTGGCGGTGACGTTTTGCGGGCTGCTGGCCCGGCATCAAACGGGAGTGTACCAGGACAGCCAGACGTTGTGGGAGGCCAGTTTGCGCAGTTATCCCGATTGCCTGGCCGCTCATAATAATCTGGCCAAGTGGTTTCTGGATACCGGCCGGCTGGACCAGGCGGCCGCGCAATGCCAGGAAGCGCTGGCCATTCTTCCGACGGACCCCACCGCCCCGAACATTCTGGCGCTGATCCATCTGCGGCAAGGGAAGGTGGATGAAGCCATCGCCGAGAGTCTTCAATCCATCCGGTTCCAACCGCGCAGCGACGGGAACCGGCAGACGCTGGGCCGCGCCTATTTGGGGAAGGGCCAGTTCGCGCTGGCGGCGGCGGCGTTCGAGGAAGCCGTGGCCCTCAATCCATCGGCCGCCGAGGCGTGGTGCAATCTGGGCTACGCGCGGCTGCAATTGGGGCAGGTTGTGGAAGCGACCGTTGCGTACGGCAAGGCGCTGGATTTGGCGCCCGATTACGCGCTGGCCCACAATGACCTGGGCAATATTCTCCTGCGCCAGGGGCGCGAGGAAGAGGCGATGAGACATTTCCAGCGCGCGGTGCAATCAGCGCCGGATTTTGCCGAAGCTCATTACAACCTGGCGGGAATCCTGGCGCGGCGCGGGCGGCTGGACGAAGCGATCGCCCACTGCCAAAAGGCGCTGGAAATCCAGCCCGATCTGGCGGCGGCCCGCCAACAGCTTGCGGCCTTGACGGCGGCTCGGGAAAGGAACAATGGCCGCTGAACAACCCATCAGCCGCGCCCGGCTGGCGCTCCAAGCGGCGGTTTTGGTCGCGGTCGTTGTGCTGGCCTATCAACCGGCCTGGCAGGCCGGCTTCATCTGGGACGACGACGTTTACGTGACGCACAATCGCCTGCTCACGGCGCCGGACGGGCTGAAGCGGATTTGGTTTTCGCTGGATTCACCGTCGCAATACTTTCCGCTGGTCTATACGGTGTTGCGGCTGGAACACGCCGCCTGGGGGCTGGCTTCGGGCGGTTATCATTGGGTCAATATTCTGCTCCACGCCGCCAACGCCCTTGTGCTGTGGGGATTGTTGCGGCGCTGCCGCGTTCCGGCCGCCTGGCTGGCGGCGGCGCTCTTCGCACTTCATCCCGTCGAAGTCGAATCGGTCGCCTGGGTGACGGAATTGAAGAACGTGCTCTCGTTGTTTTTCTGCCTGCTGACGGCGTGGGCGTGGGTGGATTTTGCGGAGGATCGGCCGGGCCGGTGGCGGTTCTACGTTGCGGCGCTGCTGTTCCAGGCGCTGGCGCTCTTTGCAAAGACCACCGCCTGCACGTTGCCGGCGGCGCTGCTGCTCATTCTCTGGATGCGTGGAGAACGCATCGGCTGGCGGCGCGCGTGGCAGGCGGCGCCGTTTTTCGCAATGGGATTGATCATGGGATTGGTCAGCGTGTGGTGGGAACGGCACCACCAATACGCCGTCGGGGAGACCTTCGCCATCGGGTGGGTGAGCCGTCTGCTGATCGCCAGTCGGGCGGCCTGGTTTTACGCCGGCAAGCTGATTTGGCCGGCGGACCTGTCCTTCAGTTACGCGCGCTGGCACATCAATCCGGGCGACTGGCGGCAGTACTTCTGGCTGGCGGCTTGCGTCGCGGCTGCGCTGGCGATGCGGCGGGCCAACCGCGGCGTCAAAACGGGCGTGCTGATTTTCGTGGTGACTCTTGGGCCGCTGTTGGGCTTCATCATGCAATACGCCATGCGCTATTCCTTCGTGGCGGACCACTACCAATACGCGGCCAGCATCGGCCTGTTGGCGCTGGGGGCGGCGGGCATTGACCGGGTGCTGGCGCGTTTTGAAGCGGCGCGGCCAACGCTCAGGCCCCTGGTCTATGCGGCGTTGCTGACGACGCTGGGCGTCCTGACCTGGCGCCAGTGCCGGAATTACGCCGACAGCGAAACGCTTTGGCGGGCGACACTGCGAAGCACGCCTGGCGCCTCGATCGCCCATAACAATCTGGCCAACGCGCTGCTGGAGAAGGGAAAAGTGGACGAAGCGATGCGCCTTTCGGAGGAGGTCCTGGCGGCCAATCCCAAGGACGCCGTTGCGCAGAACAACCTGGGTTTCGCCCTGCTGGAGAAGGGCCGGGTGGAGGAGGCGATTTCACATTTGCAAGAGGCCATTGCGGCGCAACCCAACGCGCCGGATTCCTATTACAATCTGGGCCGCGCCTTTTTGAAGAAGGAGCAATTCGAGGCCGCCGTCACCAATTTCCAAACGGCGGTGCGTTTGAGGCCGGACTTCGCCAACGCCTACTGCAACCTGGGCTTCGCCTTGCTGCATACAGGCCGCCTGCCGGAGGCCATCACTAATTACGAGAAGTCCCTGGCGCTGGCGCCGGACTACCCGCTGGCCCACAACGACCTTGGGGGCATCCTCCTCCGGCTTGGAGAAACCAACGGGGCGCTGGCTCATTTTGAGCGCGCCGCCGAACTGGCGCCGGACTTTGTGGAAGCTCATTACAACCTGGGCGGCGTCCTGATGGCCGCCGGCCGCCTGGACGAGGCCTTGAGTCAATATGAAAGAGTCGCCCAACTGCGTCCGCGGTTGACTGAAGCCCATGTCATGTTGGGCCGGCTGGCCGCCGCCTACGCCCGCTCCGGCCGCCTGGACCGCGCCGCCGCGGCCGCGACCCGCGCGTTGGAACTGGCCCGCGCGGCGGGCGAAACCTCCCTGGCTGGGAGTCTGGCGGCACAATTGCAAAGTTATGGCGAGGGACATTAGATTGTTTTCCTAATCTTAATCATAATCTTAATCCTAATCCTCGTTGATTGAATGGGAATGAAGATTAAGATTAGATTCTTAATTTTAAAATCTCATTAAAATATCTCTCAGATGTTGGCTTCAGGCGGCCATTAAAGCAATGACGTCATCGAGGGCTTTTTCGACTTTGAGGTAAGCCTTCTCGAA
>Ga0326727_10008190_pt1 | contig 26781 bp, 27 predicted proteins | sample MB2enrmetagenome_FD_207643 | JGI IMG/M metagenome (GOLD analysis project Ga0326727, IMG submission 207643) | Lab enriched peat soil microbial communities from McLean, Ithaca, NY, United States - MB29MY | ecosystem: Environmental > Terrestrial > Soil > Wetlands > Peat | place: USA: New York...
TTACCGCCTGCCTGTTATAATCTCGCTCGGACATGGTTCCTTCTCCTTTCTGTTATGTTGTCTTGCCTATTCAACTTTAACAGATCGAGAATACCATGTCCTCACTCTTCCTTATAGTAAGCTGTATGCGTTAGGCCGAATAGTTTCATTGCCGTAATAAACTCCAAATGCAAATCGTGATAATTAAAATTAGAAAAACGAGGTTGTTATATTTTTATTGCATATCAGATAGGAGGTTTTTATGCCGATCCATCTATAAAATATGACATGATAAACTGCGAGATAAAACACCGTAAATATATCCTTGACATACAAGACGAATTTCTTATAATATCAATAGAGTGCAAACAATTTTCTATCAAAAAACTATGTTTTTTGCAGAGAGGGGAATCAAAAAATGAGGAATAACTTGATCCGTGCATTTTTAGCAATTGCTTTTTGTACCTTCCTATGCGGGTCTGCTTTAGCACAACAGGCTAAGGTAGAAGGTTTGAATTTCAAATTGGGCGATGATGTTAATACGGTAAAAACCGCACTACACACAAATGTTGACCCAGAGCCTATGGATGAAGACTCTGTCTCATCTTTTAACCTCAACAGGGGAAAGACAGTCATTCACTTGCGAACGAAAGGCATCCAGGTTTTTTTCAGTAAGAAGGGTGTTGTCGAAAATATTCGGATTGAGGCACCATATGAAGGATCCATCGCGGGAATCAAGATTGGCGATTCTGAAACCAAGGTTCGAAGTGTGATGGGTAAGCCTCTTAAAAAGCCCTGGGCATTTGGTGCAAACCAAGCATTCTTATACGCTTTGGATGACACAGCTTATATACGTTTTGATATAAATGAAACGGATGGTGTTCAGTCGATTTATATCAATAAGTAGCTTGCAAGACACTTGCTTTTGATAACCGCTTTGGGTCGATTTTGGTCAATCGCCCCATCATCGCAGAACTTCAGAACTTGCGTGGGGTCACGTTAATTGACACGCATGACAGACAATTACTATTGGTAATCTTCATATCTGCTTGTTAGAATAGCTCAAGGATTTGCAGGAGAAATCAAGCATCTAATCAAAATCTACTTTGAAAAATCCCTCGCTGATAAAACACCCTCAGGACATTGGAACTTTAAATTTTTTACTCACGAATAAAATACCCCGAAAAAAATTTTCCAGAAATAGATTCGAAGTGGACAAAAAAAATACGGAAAAAATTTCCGAGTGCACTTCCTATCCCGTTTTCGAACTAAACACCTACCCTCCCCCCTACTATGGAGGGTCATTTCCAAGGCGATAAAAATGGAGGAAAAGATTAAAATAGGTAAAATTATTTTGCAGAAGCGGTTCAGCCTGGGGAGCTGTATGGGGCTCCAGGCATTGACTCAGAAAATATTTAAGAACACTTTTAACTAAACCATACCTCTTTTATAATGTGGGGCTATTTGTATTTTTAGTGGGTATCAAATTTGTCTATTAAATGTAACCCATTGATTTTTTTGGTACCCCTGGCGCGATTCGAACGCGCGGCACACGGATTAGGAATGCTAACTTGAATTAAGGCGATTTCCCATCATTTTTAATGCCTTACATATCAATAGCTTGCAGAGACCAAGTTGGATTACGTTAGGTTTTGTTGGTTTATTTTCGGTTAAGACAGTTACATTTTAGTTACATCTACCGTGGGATATAGATCAAAACCACCTACCCTCTTCTTCCTGCGTCTCCCGTGTCTGAGCGCAACCATAACGAAATTGATCCTCTTCATTTTGACCTCCTTAATATTGGGTTAAATTGGGTTAGATTTTAAGGCCCAAAATCAACCTAAGTCTTTTTAGCCACGAGTTTTTTTGCGTAATTCTCTGAGCTTTTTATGGGGTCCTGAGCCTTCCTCATTTCATCGTTTTCGCTGGCAACTCTGTCCTCGTTTAAACCATTGCGTACCATACACATCTCGTGGAATGAAAAATCAATAGACATTTTAAATACTTCCGTTTTTATTTACAAAAAGACCCGTTAGCCGGGTGTTAATTGTTAAACGTCATGACCTCAGGACATAAGTATTTGTTGTTACAGGGTTTCCCGTTTCATCCTGGCCCAGGTCTCCGCTGACAAGTGTAGCTAGCTTGAGTCTGATCATTTCTCGTGCAACGTTGGCGGCATACCGATAGATACAACCATCATATCTCAGTCTGATCCGAACTATCGCCTACCCCGTTTCTTCGCAGAAATCCGGCAACTGCCGCCTTGGCGCGCCCCGGTGGGGATCGAAACGGTATCTCAACATGGATTTGCTTTGGAAACAGGAATTGAACCAGAAATTTGAACTGGAAGAGGCAATCTAAGACCTGATGAGGCACTGCAAAAAAAAGCGAAAGATCATTGACACTACCTAATCGAATGCTCCTTACGAGTCGTGCATCTGAGGTTTATTTCAAAAGTGAAGATTACTGAATTGTAATCTTCCACAAATCTTACAAAATAAAATACTTCAAAGTACTATCTATTTTTGTCTTTCTGATACCTTCTGGAGAGCATCAAGAAATCCGGGATGAATTTGAAAACCTAAAGATTGCGCTTTATAAACATCATTCCATGCTTTAGAATATTCCTTGTTTAAATAATAGATTACAGCCCGATTATTATAAGCTTTTGCAAAGCCCGGATTGATCTTGATCGCCCTGTCATAATTACCAATTGCCTGCCTATAATCGCCAAGACTTTTATAGGCATTACCCCGGTTGTAATAGGCATCAGCATGACTTGGATTGATCTTGATCGCCCTGTCAAAATCCTCTATTGCCTGCCTGTAATCGCCAAGATCGTTATAGGCATTACCCCGGTTGTAATAGGCATCAGCATGACTTGGATTGATCTTGATCGCCCTGTCATAATTACCAATTGCCTGCCTGTAATTGCCAAGATTTTTATAGGCATTACCCCGGTTAATATAGGCCCCTTCAAAGCCCGGATTGATCTCGATCGCCTTGTCAAAATCCTCTATCGCCTGCCTGTAATCACCAAGATCGTTATAGGCAACACCTAGGTTGTGATAAGCCACGCTATTATGATTAGTAACTTTAAGGACATGCTCAAACAGCTTGATGCCGTTCTGCCAGTACCCGACTTGCGTCCATGTGATAATACAAAGGCATAGAATGCTAAATATGGATAATGTTAAAAATATCTCTTTCTGGTAACGCCATTGTTTTAAGAGTTTGGGAACACCCCATGCCACCATGATGAATAACCCTATTAGGGGGATATAAGTGTATCGGTCCGCCATGGCAAAACTGCCGATCTGCACAAGGCCGATAACAGGTATAAGGGTGCCCGTATACCAAAACCAACCCACTGCTAAATACGGCAACCTCCTTACCATCCAGATAACAGCTAGGGTGACAACTATGAGGAGTAATACTGACCCCAAAACCTGCCAGGATATCCACAACCCCGGATGAGGATAATAGACGGCAAGATTAGTCGGCCAGATCATCTTTCTTATGTAAGTGACATAGGAGACAAAGGCATTCGCAACACGAACACTCATTGGCAACGCTTCAATCGATTGAACAGCTCCTTCTTTTTGTTCGGCGATGCAGGTTACGATACTTGAAAGGATTGCTAGGATAAAAAAGGGGACTTTTTCCCAGAGAAGAGGATAGATCCATGCCCATTTATATTCAGGATCGGCTGGTTTCTTCACTTCCCATGATTCCTTTACAGCGTGCTGCTTTTTGGATTCCCCTTTTTGTTTATCAGAAGTCACGAGCTTAGACACTTCAGTCTGGCTTTTGTGGTCTGATTTTATTTCCTGAAAACGCTGAAGGGGCCAGTAATCCAGAAGCAGCAGGACAAAAGGGAGGGTCACCAGCATGGGTTTCGCCATCAGGCCTAAGACAAAAAATAAAAGGACATAAAAGTATCTTTGAATTCCCGGACGTTTAACATAATAAATATATGCTCCCATGGTGAGCATCCAGAAGAAAGAAGAGAGAACATCCTTACGTTCTGCTATCCAGGCGACAGACTCTACATGGAGCGGATGTATCGCAAACAGGCAGGCTACAAAAGCACTTTGCCAGATTGTCTTTGTCATTCTTTGGAGTATAAGAAACAAGAATATGGAGTTGATAATATGGAATAGAAGGTTTGTAAGGTGATACCCATGTGGATGTAGGCCAAAGATTTGATAGTCAATTATCAAAGATAACCAGGTGACTGGATGCCAAAAACCACTTTTTTCTGCTAATTCGGCAGAAAAGGCATCCCCGATGCTCCTCCAGTTTAGACCAGATTGGATATAACTATTTTCGTAGACGTAAATATTATCGTCAAAGTTAATAAAGTCGCAATCCTTAACTGGCCAGTAAACAATGATTATAAGGAATTCAAGAGCCACACAAATGTAGATCAGAAATAACTTTCTATGTACTTCTGGGATAATTGACATGATTTTTGAAGAGGACATTACTGTTGTTCTTTCATATTCATGTTTAATCGATAAATGTCTGCATTGCTGAAAGAGAATATATATATTCTATCACTTAAGAACCATCTCTTTTTGAGGAGAGTTAATATTGTCTCTTGACAAGGCGCCTTTTAATGGGTGACTGAAGCAATGATTGATTAATTTTAAAAAATATGCGATATTACAGCGAATAATAATTAAAGTACTAGGATGGATGCGCAGATGCATGTTTTTGGAGTAAGGAAGATACTTGTCTGGGCACTGATAGTTGTGTTGCTCGGTACTCTTTTAACATACTTGATCGCTCGGGTTGTTATCTGTTCTGATAAGGATAACTCTGCTGTACGATGTGCCAAGGATTTTTACTACATTCCTGATGCCGAGTTGGAGCATTCAGTGTTTTTCCATAAGAAGGGCGAAACCATCATATTGGGGTGGAGCGTATGCCTAGGAAATACAAAGTATACATCTCCGAAAGACGGTTATTATTGTATTCTAAATAGTTCTGATAGAATTACATCAAAATGTAAGGCGGGATTGTGTGGGTGGACTACAACTTCTTTCAAATGTGATCCTCATAGCGCTCTGCATGGTCGTTGGAAATACATCGGTGAAGTGACGACTCCCGTTTCTTCTGTTTCAAACCAATCATGCCAGTATAAAAATTGCGTCGGATCCTGGTCTGTATTCAAGGAGGAAGGCGAGGAGAAAAAATGAGACGGAACGGTTTTTCTCTTGTAGAGTTGATGATCGTTATTGGTATTGGGGGTATTCTTTTGGCTATCACAGTCTTTTCATGGACGCGTATGGTTGTTAATAGTAATTTAAGGTCAGCAGCAGCATCCATGATGTCAGACATCAACATGTACCAACAGCAAGCATCCTCATTTTACGGGAAGATCACAAGTGGCTCCTGTCTTTATTCAGCCACGATGCAGATTACAGATGTCCCGTGTCAGCCTTGCCAGAGTTCAACATGCAGTGGAACATGCAAAGGACCATATCAAATGGCAATTAACACGTCTTCCAATAATTATACCATCGGAAGGTGGGACCCCAACACCTGTGCCTATGATATCGTAGCAACAAAGAGCTTCACGACTTTCGGCACTGGGAGTATTTACATAGCGAGTACAAACGCTGTTAATAGTGTGGTGACATTCACTTTGAGGGGCATGGTAGATTCATCATCTTTTCCAACCTCCCCACCACCCCCCCCCATACTCATAACGCTGCAAAACAATCGTACATCCCAAGCGACAATAACGATCCCTATTATGGGTAAAAGCACTGCCAGTTTTGCTATGAAATAGTTCAAGCTTATTATCAAAAGCTGTTCCGACTCTGCTTCTATCCTTCCTACCATCAGAAGGGGTTCGTGAAGTTCGGGGAGTGGCTATCGCACGGTTTTCGATGGTAATACTCAATATCATGGCAAATTTTATAATTTAAATATACCTAAACACTAAAGGGGAGTTTCCGTATCAGTACGCGCACACATTGTTGGAAGGATATTCTCAAGGATCCTCAAGTATGAGCCAGCTCTAAGTTCATATAGGATCACGGCCTAAATATTAGCATTTGTTAGCATTTTAACGGGTATCAATGTGGCTTTGAGGGTGAAGGGCCGTGCAGCTGTTAGGGCAAGATACTCGCCAAAAGTGGCAGGGACAGGTGGGCCAAGAATGCTGCATAATGCTGCTATTCAAGCAGATATTTCTGAGTTGCAAAAGCGCATTGAAAAAAGACATTTATTATAAAAGAGCGAATCCTGCGGCAGCTGGTTTTCAAATCCTGTGTGGACTAATAAATGATGAGGATTCCCAGGCCAAGAAGCAGAATGCTGAAAATGAGTTCGGCCACTAGAGGGTTGCTGTCCTCATGGATTTATGCCATGGTTCATCGGTATGACACTTGTTGAATAGACCAGATTTCTCGGTTGTTTGGTTGTCGGGTCGATAAACTGGGTTTGAACGGCTAGGGTAATAAGGATCCGGCGAATATTAGGGATAGGCGACCCGTTGCCTGTGCCGTTCAACGCTAACGTGGGGTATATTTCTTGTCCATTTGCCTGGAAATAGCGGAAAACAGCCCCATATACACCATTTCCATTCTGTATCACCGTATTATTCGTGACTAGGACGTCTCGGGGGTTGCTGCCGACAGCCGCTCCGAGGAATGACTGGGCACCGGATCCGCCGGTTATACAGTAGCCTGCCGGGTTCGCTTCACGTGTTATTTGCAGGTTTGAAGTGTCGTATGCATACCGTATGATTTCATTTTGGTAGCCTCCTATTAATGGTTCGGTGTTGGGGCTGATATACATCTCAATGGTCAAGCTGGTAGGCGTTGCCTCCTGGATTCCCTTATAGGTCGGGTTAGATGTTGCAACTAAACTATTGCTCGGAGGATTGGTCGGTTTGACCCAGATGCTGTTATTCAGAGTGCTGTTATAGGATGCCATTCGGATATCCATGGCCATCTGTTCAAGAGCCGTCCTGGCATCCTGCTGTGCCGTTACTTTTCCTCCAATGCCAGATGAGGATCTCTGGGCCGAATTGATAGCGGCATAAATTGCCAAAAGCATGATCATGCCGATGGCCACAGCGCCAATGAGTTCCACTAAAGTGAATCCCTTGGTCACGGGTTGATTTCGCACCAAAGAGGCGTTGGATATATTTACACTCCATGGTTTTTTGGTGTTCATTCTGTCCCTCTCCCCTTCCTTCATGTATTCCTTCAAGTTCCTTCCCGGTGGACGTTTTCTGATCTGCGCTGGACTTAGTTGTTTCTTAACGTTCTATAGAGCCTATTCATGGCCACCGTGTTGACGCAGCAATGCCGCCACGTCCTTGTTGCCATGTTGCACTGCCAAATACAAAGGCGTTATGCCATTGCTGTCCTTGGCATTGACCTCGGCCTTATGGGCCAGCAGCAAGGCTACCACATCCTTGTGGCCAAAAAACGCAGCTCCGTGTAAAGGCGTTTGGCCGCTATTGTCTTTGGCATTGACCTCGGCCTTATAGGCCAGCAGCAATGCTGTCACGTCCTTATAGCCACCAAACGCAACCCCATGTAAAGGGGTTCCGCCGTTATTGTCCTTGGCATTGACCTCGGCCTTATAGGCCAGCAGCAATGCCACTACGTCCATGTGGCCATTTTGCGCCGCCAAATACAAAGGCGTTATGCCGTTGCTGTCCTTGGCATTGACCTCGGCCTTATGGGCCAGCAGCAAGGCTACCACATCCTTGTGGCCAAAAAACGCAGCTCCGTGTAAAGGCGTTTGGCCCTCGTTGTCTTTACTGAAAACAAAATTAGGATTGTCTTTGAGCAGCGCCCCGACCTTCTTCAAGTCACCATTCTTGGCTGCGTGATGAATCTCGCCACAGAAGGCGAGGCTGCTCCAGGCTAACATGACCAGCGTGAAGACGGTGAGGCATGGAATTAGTGAGTGGAATAGTTGGCTAAAGAAAGAGTGCACTTTATTCATCGTTCCTCCTAATTGGTTTGGTTGGATGCGCCTTCTTCCTATCTGATGCAGTTTTGGAAATGTTTGTAATTGATAGTATTTACAGGAATTATTGTCAAGGACAGATCTTTCTCGGTCTGTAAATAGTGTTTGCTTTAATCGCCATTTTATTCAATTATATCATATAGTCTATTATCAATGAGGCCCTAGGTTGACTAACCGAAAAGCCGGTTCCCCCACCGGCCATGGGCCTCAATTACACCTGGGGAGATTGCGAGGGAAGACAATGAATGTAAACGAAGCAGATTCGTTATACCGGTGTGGGAAACTGATCGCAGACTTTGCAAATGGCGAGAATACGGATCAGATTCTGCAAGATTACATAGACAACCTTCAAACAGCATTCAATTTTTCCCGCGACTTTAAAGAACAAGCTCTAATGCGATTACCCACAATGAAGATGTTCCTTGGTAACTTGACAGAGGATGAACATGATCTTTTTGAATTGATCGTAAAAAGAAATGAAATGTTTGAATCCTGTAATAAGGGCTTTAACTATTCACTTAGCCATATTGAAAAATACGATCCCAAAGAAAAAGTTTTCACAATGGTGGAGCGGCACTTTGTGGGAGATCCTGACGATTATGAAACTGAGACATTGATAATCCCAAAGGCAGAAGTTCAAGATTATGTTGCTAATACTGCTGACACTCGTTTTCGTGATCAATTAAAACGTGATTTAATGGCCTTGATCAAGCTTTATGATGAAATACAAAAGATTAAAGCGAAGGCAACAAAACGGTATCCCGAGATAGAGAAAATCGCCGAAGAGTATCCCGCTTTTTCTAAAGTCCACAATCACATAAAAGAATGGCAGGCAAAGCTTTTAGACGTACTTTCACAGATTATGGCAAATGAAAACATATACGATACAAAAGGTTTTCAGAGTATTTTATCGCAATACAACATGATTCAGAAACAAAAAACGGTTGTTGATAATCATGAGTTGAAAGATATTCCCCAATTTAATGAGACTTCACTTATTGAAGAGGATTATAATTCGCCTGACTTTAAGGTGAAGTTTTTCGACGAACCTCTTAGTCATTGCCTTGTAAAATTTATGAAGCGCGATGGGTACTCAGGTCAAAATAGATTTAAAATCTGTCCGTACTGCAAAAAGTTATACAATGCCAAGGACATGAAGAGATGGACACGTTGTTATTCAAATGATTGCCACAAGATATATGAAAGCGAAAAGAAACAACGACAATGGCAAAGACAAAGGCAAAGACAAAGGCAAAGAGACGACGATCCTGATTAATATATGTAATTTCCCCCTGTCATCTTCTATTTGATCTGATCTCTTGAGATAAATTCCCCCCAGAAAAATAGTTTTTTGTCCCTCGAATTATCGTTCTCCCCTGAAAATCAAGGGAGATAAGTTATTGAAATCATTGATTATCGGATGGACTTCTTCGACCTACTTGTGATAAGGAGAAGATAGGATTTATGGAGAACTGGATCAAGGAGGCATACGATGAGATGCGGTTATGAAAAACATAGATCACCGAAAGAAACGATCATAGCGCAATGCCTGCGCTGTACCGGGAACCGCAAGCAGGAAGTCGTGTCGTGCGATGGCAATGATCCGGCTTACCATCAATGCGCTTTTCACCCTTACAGGACTGGGGACAAAAGGGCATCGGTCAAAGTCATGAGGCAATTCTGCCTTCAATGCATGTCTGGCAGTAAGGAATTCGTCATGGAATGTACGACAACGGATTGTCTAATTCATCCTTATAGGTTCGGCAAGAACCCGACAAGAGCGGGTATAGGCGCCAGTAAGGATCAGATGACTTCAGTGAGCCAAAAAAGGAGGACCGTGAGCCGAAAAAAAGCGGCCTAAATTAAACGATCGGCACACGGGCCAATAATGGGTGGCTGGGCCACGTAACTTGGAGAAATAGGAATGGAAAAAACGGCTATATATCAACACTTCAACGGCAACTATTATCCCTTTTATGCAAAGTACCTCGTGGGTACGATAAAGAGAAATGGGGATGAACAATGTACGGCACTATGCCCGCTGCATGATGACAGAAGCCCCTCGTTTAGTTTTAATACTAAGACGGGAAAGTATTTCTGTCACGGTTGCAAGAAGGGCGGTGATGTGTTTCGGTTTTATGCCGATTTGAAGGGCCTGGATCAGCACCGGGATTTCTCACAAATCCTAGAGGGTATAGCACGAGATTTTGGAATATCAGACAACAAGAATGACCCGGGGCTGAAACTGAAAATCGTTAAGGCATATACGTACCGAGACATTGACGGCAAGATGCTGTTTCAGGTCTGTAGGTGTGAGCCGAAAACATTCAGGCAGAGACGTCCAGACCCGGACAACAGGGATAGATGGATATGGAAACTTGATGACGTAAAGCGCGTTCTATACCATTTGCCGAAGGTTTTGAAGGCCCTGGAGATTATCATTGTCGAGGGTGAAAAGGACGTGGACAACGTTTGTGAGTTAGGTTTTACCGCCACAACCTCCCCGATGGGGGCAAAGAAGTGGATTCCCGAATATAGCGAATATTTGCGGGGTAAGGATGTTGTTTTGATTCCTGACAACGATGATGAAGGCCGGGAACACATGAGACAAGTAGCAGCATCGCTACACGGCATTGCCGGAACCATTAAATGGCTCGATCTGCCAGACTTGCCCGTCAAAGGTGACATTTCAGATTGGATAGCGACAGTCTCCACAAAAGAGGAAGCCACTGAGCGGCTGACTTTGATGATAGATGGCGCCAGCTTTTATGAACCACTTAGTGTTTGTGAAGTAGAGGAGCCATATCCACAAGAGCACAACGCTGAACCACAAATAGAACAAAGTAGAATTCCGCCATTTCCAGACATCCTATCAGGTGCAGCAGGAGAGTTTGCGACGGTTTATGGTGAAGCCCTTGAACCGCCCAAGCAATTCTTTTTCATGTCCTATCTTACTTGCTTGGGAAATGCACTATCTGGACGTCTTATTGTCAAATCTGAACTTTCCGTGGAGCCCCGTTTATATACCTTGATTCTCGGGGAAAGCGCTGATGATCGGAAGTCAACAGCAATCTCAAAAACAGTGGATTTCTTCTGCGATGCAATAACCGAATTCCCGGTTTGTCACGGCTTGGGGAGTGCCGAGGGATTGACGACGGCATTGAACAAACAGTCAGGGGAGGACAAGAGCGTCCTCTTGGTCTTTGATGAATTCAAGACTTTTGTGTCTAAAAGCCGGATCGATGGGTCCATATTACTGCCTTGCCTTACCTCACTATTTGAAGCAACTCAGTTTGAGTCTCATACAAAGACTCATAGCATTAACTTTAATAAAACCCATTTATCCCTGTTGGCTGCCAGCACCATCGACACTTATGAACGCATCTCTGATACCTCTTTCACCGCTATCGGCTTCCCCAATAGACTTTTTCTCGTAGCTGGGACCGGGCGACGCAAGCATGCATTTCCTGAGCGGATTGATTCCACCGATAGGCAACAGCTGAAAAGACGCCTGGGAGAAATTCTTTCCCATGTCGGTTCTACGCTTGAATTGGACATAGAAGACGAGGCGCGAAGGCTATACACCGAATGGTACATGGCGTTGCCCCAGTCCATACATGCGAAGCGCCTGGATACCTATGCCATGCGACTTATGATGTTGCTTGCGGTGAATGATCAGAAAACAATCATCGACACTGAAACAGTCCATAAAGTCATGGCGCTTTGTGATTGGCAATACGAAATACGGCACATACTTGACCCGGTGGATGCAGATTCTGTGGTTGCGAAAACGGAGCAGAAGATCAGGCGTTGTCTGGAAGCCAGTCCGAAAAACGACCGGGACTTGAAGCGGTATGTCCACGCTCATCGCATAGGTTTATGGGTGTATCAAGCAGCCCTTAAGAATTTACAGACAGCCAAAGAAATCATTTGGAATAATGGTCAAAAAACATGGGTGCTGGGATGAACTGTCACCACTATTGTCACCACTCCACTGGTGACACCATAGGATTATGAAATGATGAAGAAAATACCCAATGTCACCACAATAACAAGAGAGCGGGAGTTATTTTTTATACTTTATCCCTATATATATTATGAAACTGGTGACAAAGCACTTAACTCATTGAATGCAAAAGATAAAAAGTGTCACCACCAACCTGGTGACACAACTGGTGACACCGACGGGTATACGGCAATCGCCTCAGAGGTTACCGAGATCGTGAAACCGATTCTCGCTAGTATAGACGGGCAGGAGGATAAAGATTATCGATGAAGACGCAAAAGATTGCATATCCCTTGCAGAGGCCTGTGCAGGGCCTTAGGGAAGATAAATATTCAGGCTAAGGGGTAGGGACAAGGGGTAGATAATTTTAATCTAAAAAAACGGAGTTACAATTTAGTTACATGGCATCTAGAACTCACGTAGATAAAAGATTACAGAAGGAGCAACGGATACACAATCCTTTGCTCCAACGCCTTTTTACGCTTAAACAGGCTGCCGCCTATCTTGGCCGGTCTGAATGGGCGATGAGGGATTTGATCTGGAAGCAACTGATTCCAGTAGTGAAAAATAGCGGTGGTAGAAAGATTTTCATCGATATCCGAGACCTCGATGACTACGTGGAAAAAAACAAGATGGTGTATTCATAATTGGTGTTGACAATATGACAACTGTTTGCTATAAAGGACCAATGATGGGAGATCGCCTGAAAGACATTCTTAAAAGGGAGAAGGTGTCAGCCTCCCGCCTCTGTAAAGACCTTGGGCTTGATAAAGGACAAGTTTCTAAATTCCTCAATGGGAAACAGAACCTCGCCCTCGACAAGGTTGAAAAGGTGGCTGACTACCTCGGCTATGACCTCCAATGGGTCAAGCGAAAGTCATCCCGGAAAGGAGAGTGAATATGGGATGTATATACAGGCGAGGAAAAACTTACTGGGTCAAGTATTACAGACACGGCAAACAGTTTGCCGAATCAGTGCATAGCGATAAGGTTGAGGTTGCAAAACGATTGCTGCGGCTTCGTGAAGGCGAGATCTCGCAAGGCAAACTTCCGGGGGTATTGTTTGATAAAATTTCCTTCGATGAAATGGCGGATGATCTTTTGACCGATTACAAAGTTAACAAGAAAAAATCAATCGATCGTGTGGAGCAAGCCGTCGAGCATCTTGAAAAGGTCTTCAAGGGAATGAAAGTGGTTAGCATAAACACAGCAAAGATAAACCGCTACATTGAAATGCGCCAAGAGGAAGAGGCTGCGAATGCCACCATAAACAGAGAGCTGTCTGCATTAAAAAGAATGTTCTCTCTGGCCGCCAAATGTAGCCCCCCCAAAGTGAGCAGTATTCCTTTTATCTCGATCTTAAAGGAACACAATATACGCAAGGGATTCTTTGAACACAACGAGTTCCTTGCCTTGAAAGATAAACTGCCAGACTATCTGAAAGGGTTCGCAACTTTCGGCTATAAGACTGGGTGGCGGCACTCAGAAATAGCAACTTTGACGTGGCGGCATGTGGACCTTGAGAGAGGAACAGTGATGCTTGATCCGGGAGAGACAAAGAACCAGGAAGGTAGGACCCTCTATCTTGATGAGGAACTCAAATCAATTCTGCTGCAAAATTGGAATATGCGAGGGAGAGGCGGCAAAGCACTTCCATGGGTCTTCCTTAATGAGTATGGGACTGATAGGGTAAAACGCTTTGACAAATCTTGGAGCACCGCTTGTAAGGCAGCGAAGATTGGTCCACGGCTGTTTCACGATCTGCGAAGAACAGCAGTCCGTAACATGCTCAGAGCCGGAATTCCAGAGAGAGTCGCCATGATGATAAGTGGGCACAAAACTCGCTCCGTATTCGACCGTTACAACATCGTGAGCGAGAATGATTTGAGGATGGCAGCAGAAAGACAGGAAGCTTATTTAAATGCGTTATAGTTACAAAATAGTTACAATCGAGGTTTTATGGGGTAAGCCAAAATGTGTAACTAGTTGATTTTTTTGGTACCCCTGGTGCGATTCGAACGCACGGCACACGGATTAGGAATCCGTTGCTCTATCCTACTGAGCTACAGGGGCTACCGATAATAGGGTTTAAAACCTAACATTTTTTTTAGGGGCATGTCAACGCTGTTTCAGCAAAACTATTTCGTGAATACTTCAATTTCCATTTCAGGTTATTGACTCTCATTGCCTAGGGCATAAGGTCGCAGATAGCGAATAATTATTGTAAAAGCAAATCTCATGAGTAACACATTCGCGAAGTACCCAGGGTTAATTGTTTGCACAGACATCATCGTAATGATCAATTCTCAATGATTCTTGATCAGTAAAAGAAGTATCTCCCGATATTAAATCACAGCTCATTAAATATGTTATTCTTGGGTCAAGTTCGGTATGACTTATGACTTGATCGGCAGAAACTGACAGAAAACAATAACCCAATTTTTCATTAATCATTGGAGAAATGGGTTTCCAAGATTTTCTTTTCAGTGAAACCTTTTATCTGCATATCATCCGGATGGACTCCGCCAAGTGCCGCCCTGGGAATCAATCCGATCAGCTCTGACTCCAAGATCCGCAAACCGATTGTTTCCACAAGATATCGAACCCGCCCGAACACTTCCGGCATCGCAGTGATGCGGTAATCGGTCAGGTTCATTGAAACCTGAACGATACCCCTGCTCTCCAGACGTAATCCTATGGCCTTGACATGCTTCATGCCACCGCTTGACTCCCGGATGGATGCAGCAATGCTCTTCGCCACCGAAAGGTTATTAGAATCCAGGTTAATATTAAAAGCCACAAGCGGAATACGCGCTCCAACAGCCGTCGCACCCGAACAGGCAATGAATTCCACCGGCCCGGCATCAGGACAGTATTTTGGATCCCCAATCCTATCCTCCAAGGCTTCACACCCTCCCCGTCTTATATTAGACAGTTCGCACCGATTGGGATGAAGGGCGGCCTCGCCATAGAAATACACGGGGATCCGATTTTTTTCAGCGAAAGCATGCCCGAAACGGTGGGCAACTTCCACGGCATCCTCCATGGTGGCATTACCGAGAGGAACAAAGGGGACTACATCCACAGAGCCCATTCGCGGATGGATCCCCTTGTGGTATCGCATATCAATGAGCCCAATTGCTTCGCCGCAGGCCTCCATGGCGCCGAGAAACACTGCATCGGGATTTCCTGCGAACGTTACAACACTGCGGTTATGGTCCGTATCCATGCTGAAGTCGAGAATACGGATGTCCGGTACAGAGGAAAGACTGTCTATAATCCGTCGGATCTTCCCCGCTTCACGTCCCTCGCTAAAGTTGGGAACGCACTCGATGATCTTTTCTTTACTCATTCGAACAGCGCATTGACAAATTCTTCCGATCGGAACCGCCTCAGATCATCCAGATCCTCACCGATGCCTATATACCGGATGGGAATACTCAACTCCTTGGCAATTCGGATGATAATGCCACCCTTCGAAGTTCCATCAAGTTTAGTCAGTACCAAGCCTGTAACACCTATCTCATCTTTGAACATTTTTGCCTGGGCAATGCCATTCTGGCCGGTTGTTGCATCCATAACCAGCAGAACTTCATGGGGGGCTCCAGGAACCTCCCGCCCCATGATCCGCTTCATCTTCTTAAGCTCTTCCATCAAGTTGACTTTGGTATGAAGGCGGCCGGCAGTGTCAATGATCACGACGTCCGCCCGCCCAGTTTTTGCGGCCTGAATCGCATCATAAACCACGGCCGACGGATCGGCACCCGTTTGCTGCTTGACAATAGGCGCACCGACGCGCCTACTCCATATTTCCAACTGCTCTACCGCCGCAGCGCGAAAGGTATCGGCGGCCACGAGCATGACCGGGATTCCCTGCTTCTTAAATCGGTGGGCCATTTTCCCGATGGTCGTTGTTTTGCCCGTGCCATTGACACCAACCACCATAATTGTAAAAAGACCCTCTTTGGGAATCATCATCTGGGCCTCATTCTTCTGAAGGATCTCCAGCATGCTCTCCCGTAATATACGCCGCAAAATATCAGGACTGCCGAGTTCCCGGCGGCTAGCCTGCTCTTTCATTCGCTCGATCAGATCATGGGTGAAGGCAGGCCCAACATCGGCCATAATGAGAGCCTCTTCGAGTTCATCAAACAGATGCAGGTCGATCTTCTTCTCACCGAGAATGATTTCATCCACATCGGTGACAAGCAGTTTTTTTGTCTTTGCCAGGCCGGATTTAAGTTTTTCAAAAAAACTCTTTTCTCCAAACACACCGCTCATAACAACTCCCATACATCAGACTGCAGCCATGACGTGCAAGTTCGTAGTGTTAAACTATTTGCCAAGAATTCGCAAGGGTGAATCCGTTCCGGTGGTTTCGCTTTTTAGGTGGGGGTCAGTGAAGCTGGACGGAAACGAGTGTGGAAATTCCCTGTTTCTGCATAGTCACGCCATAGAGCTTGCTGGCCGCTTCCATGGACTGCTTGTTATGTGTGATCATGATGATCTGAGAGTTCTGTGCGATTTCCTTAAGAATGCCGTTGTAAAGGCTGTTGTTAGCATCGTCGAGGGCTGCATCGACTTCGTCAAGCAACACAAAAGGCGAAGGCCGGTGCATGATGATCGCAAAGATGAGGGCAATAGCCGCCATGGACTTTTCACCGCCCGACAGGAGGGTCACATTCTGGGTCCGCTTCCCCGGCACCTGAATATGCATGTCGACCCCAGCCTCAAGGAGATCCTCTTCATTTGTTAAAACCAACTCCCCCTTGCCACCGGGGAAAAGCCGGGGGAAGACCCTTTTGAAGGACTCGCTGACCGCTTCAAATGCTTCCGCGAAGCGCCTCCTGGATATACGGTTCATGCGGGTAATTGTTTTCTGCAGGGTCTGGAGCGAGGTGTTCAGGTCGGAAATCTGGGTGCTGAGAAAATCATGCCGCTCCTGAAGCTGCTCACATTCCTGGACCGCCATGAGATTGACTTCGCCGAAGGTTTCGACAGCCAATCTATCACGCTCAAGCTGTGAGGCAATTTCTATGATGGTGGCCTCATCAAGCTTCACGAACTGCTCGACAGCCTCTTGGAGATCCCGGCTGTCGGAATATTTCTCCCGTATGCCGCTGTGGATGCCTTCCATCTGGTAGGCCAACTCCCTATCGCGGATCTCCAGCTCGCCAAACTCCGATTTGATCCGCTCCTGAACTTTCCGCGCATCCCTAATCTGCTGGTCTAGCTGCCTGATTCCAGCCTCCGTTTCCTGATGCGCGTCCCGCATTTGTCCAAGGAGATCCTGTATCTGCTCCGTTTCGCCATAAAGTGCCCCGAGCTCTTTCAGACGCTCTTCCACAAGTGCATCCAGCTCGGCTACTTGACGGTCCAGATCAATGATGTCCTCCTGTTGGGCAGCTTCCTGCCGGGCAATATCTTCCAGTGAACTTTCGAGCCGGGCAACCGATACAAGATCAGCCGATCTCTTCTGTTCAGTGGAAACCAGTTGAATCCGATTCGCCGTCAGGTCCCTTTCTCCGCTTTCTATCTCCGCCTTCAAAACCTGGAGTTTTTCCTGCAGGTCTGAGAGGATATCATTGGTCTGCATTTCCATCTCTTCAAGCCCCATCAGGTCTTTGGTGGCCTGTTCTATCTGCTCCGAACCAGTGTGAATTTCAGAGCGATGACTCTCCCGCTCGTAGTCCAGGATCTGAAGCTTTTGATCAATCAGCCTTGCATTCTCCTCGAACCGTTCCAAATCCTTTCCGACACCTGCCACGCGGATTTCAAGCCTATGAATATCGGTCCGGAGCTTGTCCAGTTCATCCTCGCTGGCATTGAGGGTGCGCCTCAGGCTGCTCTTTTTTTCAATCTCTTCGCGCAGACGCCTGGAAAGCTCTTGCAACTCCGCCTCGAGCTCGACAGTCTCACGCTTGTTTTTTAAAAGGCTTTTCTCCGTGCTGCCGTTGCTGCCGCCCGAGAGGACACCGTGTGGGCTGATCATGTCACCTTCCGGTGTGACAAAGGTTCCCATAAATCCGTTTTTCCGCCATAATACAATCCCGTCATCCAGGGTGGGAATAACGAGCACATCTCCAAGCAGATAGTCGGCCACGTCCTTGAGATCGTCGGGAACTTTCACCTCGTCAATAAGGCGTACGGCTTCCTTCAGATGGCCGGCATCAACCTGTCCATATCTTGTCTGGCGCACTTTCAGCGGTACAAAACTGCCGCGGCCAAGGTGATGGCTCTTCAAATAGTCAATGGCCCTTGCTCCATCCTCCTGGCTTCTGACCAGGACATATTGAAGCTTGTCACCCAGGACAGCCTCCACTGCCGCCTCATATTGCTTCGGCACCTGGATATGATCCGCGACTAGGCCGATGACTGTCTCGGCGGACAGGCTCTCCTGCCTTCCTTTAGTCATGAGCAGCTTCACGCCATCGCTGCACCACTCGTAATGCTCCTGGACCTCCTTCATGGAGTGGTAACGCGCCGATTTTCTGCTCTCCTCCTCCCTGATCGCTTCGATACTCTGTTCCCGATGCTGAAGGCCATCCTTCATCTTCTCACAATCGGTGGCCAGTGCTTCGCGCCGGCTTTTCAACTCTAAAAGGGTCTGCTCTTTGGCCAGCAGGTGGCCACGGAGATCTTCAAGGGCATGATGGGTCCGTTCGCGCTTGAGCATCTCTTCAGAACGCTCGCGCTCTTCTTTCTCAAGCCTTACCTGGAGATCTTCCTTGCCCTTGACAAGGCTTGACAACAAATTTTTCAGTCTCGCCTTTTCAGTGACGCACTCCACATGCCGGTTTTTCTGTACCTCGATATCCCTTTGCAGATCCGACTCGCGGGCCTTGGTGGCTTCCGCCTGCCTTTCCTTTTCCGCAACTGCCTCCGACACTGATTCGATCTCTGCCTTAGTTTGTTCCAGAACCTTCCGCAACGTCTCCATCTCCGCGGCAGTCGCTTCCTTTTTAGCCACGAGTATGGCCTGATCATTCATACTGCGCTGCTTCCTCAGGCCGAGATCCTGAACTTTCCTTTTTGAGAACTCCACCTCATGCTCTATGGCGGTAATGCGGTTTTTCTTTCCGTAAAAATCTTCCTGCTGCGTGGCAAGCAGAGATTCGTGCTCGGCGACTCTCGCTTTCAGTTCCTCGTGCGAAGCATCCAACGACTGGAGCCTTGTCTGCGTCTCCTGCTCGCTTTGCAAAACGGCTTCTTTGGTTGCGGCGAGCGAGACTCTCTCCTCGTGCAACCCGGAATACTGCTGGAGGGCAAGTGCGATTTCCCCTTCCCTGATCCGCTGCTTCATGGCACGGAACTGCTCCGCGCGCTTCGCCTGTTTGGTAATAGCATTGAGTTGTGATTTCACCTCACGGAAGATATCGCCAAGGCGCATCATATTTTCCCTGGTCGACTCCATTTTGCGAAGGGCGGATTCCTTGCGGTTTTTGTACTTGGCAATTCCGGCAGCCTCTTCAATGAACTGCCTGCGGTCCTCCGGCTTCGCCTCGACCAGCGTGATCACGCTGCTTTGCTCGACGAATGAGTAGCTCCTGGCCCCGACGCCGGTATCCATGAAGAACTCCTTCACGTCCAGAAGTCGACAGGGAACTCCGTTGATGGTGTACTCGTTTTCACCTTCTCCGCGGATCGTTCGGCGACTTACCGTTACCCCTTCACAGACGGCGTAATCACCTGGAAAGGGACGTCCGTCACTGACAAGGGTAATGGCCACCTCGGCCAGGTCTACCGGGGTGGATTCCTCGGAACCGTTGAAGATGACATCGTCCATTCTGCGACCCCGGAGCATCTTCAGACGCTGCTCCCCCATAACCCAGCGAATGGCATCGGCAATGTTGCTTTTGCCGCAGCCGTTTGGGCCCACTATGGCGCTGATTCCCTGATCAAATTCAAGGACGAGCTTGTCACGGAAGGATTTAAATCCTGATATTTCGAGTCTTTTAAGCCTCATCCTGCCGATACCGAAGGAATGCCTGAATTTCCAGAAAGCGTAACAAAAGAAAGGAGCCTTGTAAAGAAAAAATACCACAAAATGTGGTTTGCAAATTTCCTAACACTATATATAGTATAGACAAGGCTGATGGTTAAATCCATCCAGATGATACATGCGCGGTGGCCCAACAAAGGCTATCACGCGTAACTTATTAATAATAATGGTAATTTCATGGATGAGACCAAGTGGGAGATTGTTTTTACTGCATCTGGAATGATTCTCGCCAAGATTGTGGCAGGCAGGCTGGAGGCAGAGGGCATCGCTACCCGGTTCAGATACGATGTCGCCGGATCCATTTACGGGATCACCGTAGACGGTCTCGGTGCTGTTAAAATTGAGGTTCCCGAAGAGGAGGCTGAGCGCGCCCGCGCCATCCTTCGCCAATCATACGAGGATTGTCTGCCGGATGGGCAAAACGAAGGGGGCTAGTTGTGTGTGGAAGGGCGGGACTCCCCTTCAAAAGATGCCTTCCAGGACCGTTTTACAACGCGGACATGAGGAACCCCTGAGCTTGCTGACAACTGAATATCCCACCCGCCCGATGAGGAGCTCACCACACGCAGCACAAAACGTTTTCTCCCCCTCATCTCCCGGCACGTTCCCGCAATAGACGTATTTAAGGCCTGCCTCCTTGCCAATCCTGGCGGCCTTGTGGATAACCTCGATCTCCGTGGGTGGAAGATCGGTCCTCATGTAACGCGGATAAAAGCGGCTCACATGCCATGGTATTTCCGTGCCAACCCCGGCAATAAATTCGGCAATCTTCCGGATCTCGCCTTCGCTATCATTGAGTGTCGGGATAAGAAGCGTCGTTACCTCGACCCAGATGTTCAGTGCCCTCATCTTCCGAATTGTCTCCAGGACAGGCTCCAGGCGGGCGCCACACCAGCGGCGATAGAAATCTTCCGTAAATGCCTTCAAGTCAACGTTCGCCGCATCCAGACTTGGTGCAATCATCTCAAGGGTTTCTCCCGTCATGAAACCGTTAGTAACAAAGACATTCCGGACGCCCTTTCCACGGGCCAAATTGCTGATGTCATAGGCATATTCGAAATAGATCGTCGGCTCTGTATACGTATAGGCAACGGTCTGAGATCCGGAACGAACCGCCCGCTCGACAACCACCGTGGGATCCGTATACCGGCCCTGAATCTCCCCCGCGTCACGGGGCATCTGCGAAATGTCATAATTCTGGCAGAATTCACATCGAAAATTGCAGCCCGCCGTGGCAATGGAAAAGGACTTCGAGGAGGGGTAGACATGGAAGAGGGGCTTCTTTTCAATTGGGTCAACATTTTCAGCAATCAGTTGGCCATAGACGAGCGAATAGAGTGTTCCGCCGCAGTTTTCCCTTACCCCGCAAATTCCCCGTTTGCCCTTTTTGATCTTGCACCGGTGTGCGCAAAGGTAGCACTGCACCTGCCCATCGGACTTCCTGTCATAAAGCATGGCTTCATGAAGGGTCATGCATCCCCCTGACAGCGCCGGGTGCTGGTTGCTGGTTTTTCGCCTTAACCGACAGCGGATCACGGATCACATCCTGAACGAACCGGTACGTGAATGTTACCGGAAAGGACAAACCGATGAAAGCCCCGAAGGGATTTTTCATGACAGGAATTTTTTCCTCAAGACCGGCACAGACCGCGTACAGGCCTGCGGGCAGGAAAAGCACACTGCCCCATTGTGTACGTACTCCTTGCAGCTGGCTCCGGACCATCGCCACCAACTCGCTGACATGAAAAAACCGCGCCTTATTATAGATGGATTGATGTAACATTCCCCTGAGCCGTCTCTGGATACCTATCAGGGAGAGCTTGTTTAATACACCGATGAAGATTCGGCCGCGACAAACGCGGATGGCTTCCTGGATGGCCTTGCCGGGATCATCTGCGAATTCAAGGGATGTGATGAGGGTAACAATATCGAATTCATTGTCTGCAAACGGCAGATCCTCGGCGTAACCGAGACGCAGGTCGGCGTCAGCCCCCAGCTTTTCCCGGGCCTGATCCAGCATGTACGTTGACGGGTCCAAGCCCGTCACATAGCAGCCCTTGTGCTTAAAAAGAAGCAGGTAAGAGCCCGTACCGCATCCGACATCCAAGAGGCGCTCACCCGTGCGCGGCTCGACCATCTCAAGGATCAGGCTTCTTTCCCTCGCATCCATGTAGCGACCCACCGTGGTGTGGTACCATTCATCATAAGTGCGGGCCACGTCTGCATCGAAGGCAACCGGCTTTTTCACCCTATCCTCCAATCGAGGGCATACCCCTCATGCATTTTCTCGGGGATATGCTTTCATGTCCTTCCCCATGCAGCGGAGGTTTCTTCGCGATGGCTTCCCGCATCAACGCTTCAATATCATCATCAGAGCAGCCGCCACGCAGGGGGGTCTTCAGATCCACCTCGTCATCTGATAGGAGGCATGCCCGCAGATGGCCGTCAGCCGTCAAACGCAAGCGGTTGCATGATCGGCAGATGTGCTGGCTCACCGGGCTGATGAACCCGATCTCCCCCATGCTACCCTCAATCCTGTAAAGCTCCGCCGGCCCGGATGTGCCATCTCCCGTCCCATTGATCGCATTCAACTGGTAATGACGGCGGATCACCCTCAGGATGTCGCTCGTTGGAAGATAAGCCCCTTCCCTCCAGGACTGCGCATAGCCCACCCGCATCAACTCGATGAATCTTACCTGATACGGCTTCTCAAGGGTCATCCTCGCAAAATCCAAGATTTCACCATCATTGAGGCCGCATATGGCTACCGTATTTATCTTGATGGGAGAAAAACCGATGCGGTGAACATGCTCAATGCCCTCTAAAACCTGCTGTATATCGCCACCCCTGGTGATGCGCGCATATTTGTCCGGATTGAGCGAATCGAGGCTGACATTGATCCGCCGGATGCCTGCGGCGTAAAGTTGTGCCGCGTAATCACTGAGGAGGATCCCGTTGGTCGTCAGGCTGATGTCCCTGAGTTGGTCGATGGCGTTCAGGGAAGAAATGAAAGGAACCACGCCCCGCCGCACCAACGGCTCACCGCCGGTGACACGAACCTTGGCGATGCCCAACCGGACAGCTACCGAGGCAATGCGCAGCATCTCCTCATAGCGGAGAATGTCGTCATGCCCGATGCTGGAGACGCCTTCCTTGGGCATGCAATAGACGCAGCGGAGGTTGCATCGATCCGTGACGGATATCCGCAGATAATTGACATCTCTGTCATAAGGGTCTCGCATGGCGTCCCAACAGCCGGCAAACAACGGCCGGGAGAAATTGTTTATCAATTTTTAACATAATTCCGGGTATCAGGCAAGAAAGTAGAGGGGGGCAGGCGCGGGTCGAAGAATCCATCTTGACAGACCGTCCCATCTCGAATAAAAGGGCCACTTCAGTTTCTTGTGTAGCAGGGGATATCTATGAAGAAATTTCCGATCACCCGCGCAGGGTATGAAAAACTCAAGAAAGACTTAGAGACTCTAAAATCCGTGGACATTCCCCAGAATGTCCGCGAAATCGAGGCCGCAAGGGCCCACGGTGACATCACGGAAAATGCAGAATACGCCGCAGCCAAGGAAAGGCAGGCTTTCATTCATGGACGGCTCCAGGAGCTGGAGAACAACCTGGCGTGTTCCCAGATCATTGACTTGAAGGCATCGAAGGACGACAAGGTTGTTTTCGGTGTGACTGTCGCCATTGCGGATATGGAATCAGGGGACGAGATCTCATATCGGCTCGTCGGCCCCTTTGAATCGGACATCAGCCTCAACAGGATATCCGTCACCTCGCCGATCGGGAAGGCCCTGATCGGCAGGAAAGTGGGGGACGAAGTCAACGTGCGCACACCAGGCGGGGAGCGCCGCTTTGAAATCGTTGACATCACCTTTGCCGAATAAGCGGCCACATAAGAAAAGGCAGAACCATTTTGACGACCCGATAGCTTAACGTGTTGATAATGCCGTCATGATATAATAGAAAAGTCTACAAATATAAATAGTTGAATGATTTCTCTTATCAGGAAGATAATTCCTTTGAAAGAAAAAGCCTCTAACTCTTAGGAATTAGAGGATTTTCGCGTCATTATTGGACCGTTTTCAACACGTTAAGCGATCGGCTCGCCATTTTGACCCTGCCTTTGTATATGTCAATCATCAACCTCATGTGGGACAGATCGAATACTAGTGTAATAACCTTTTGGGCTTCTTCGGCCATGCCGTTTCCTTGGAGTTGTCTTTTGTGGGGTAGTCTGTGACCGGATCGAATCCCACCAACCCCTAGAACCGTGATTTCATCCCTTCAAAATTTATCTCTATTCCCTCCGCCATCTATTTCAGAATCAGGTCACTTCTGCCATTTTCGGCAAGAATCTTGTTATAGATCTCGGCGACCTTTTTGAGCTTCGGGGCTAATTTTAATAGACCCGTCGCGCTACCTTTAACCCGGATTTTCTTGCGGGTGATAGCCATGACAGGGTTAAGTTTGTTGGACCAGGAGCGATGGGCATCGTCGGCGGACAGGCTCATCGTCAGATCGGGATTTTCTGCAGGTTTTCCCGCACCCGCCGAGAGCTTGCCACCCCTGGTATCGACCCAGTAAGAGCAGTCCGGACCACTCTCGGTGTAATCAAACCAGATAAGCTGATTAACCTTCTTCAACCCTTCCGCCAACTCTGGATCTTTCATACAGGCTTCGAACATCTTCAGGAAATAACCAATCGGTTCTTTATCGTCTTTCCAATACTCCATAACAGCCTCCTTGTTTAATTAAAGTGTTTTGGTAATAAGGTTACAGAAACCAACCTCACCTCTTATATGGTTTTCATCTCTTTATAGGGCGATTCGCCCTGGCAACTACGACACTCATCGCCGTCCTTGATGGGATAGGCCTCACCGCAGGCCGGACAGGCAGCCACGGGTCCCATCTTCCTTCGTCGCAGCCTTTCCGGTTCGACACAAACGCGTTGCATGCTTAGCATCCCGTGTCCTGCTTCCTTGATCTGATCTATGAGAAGCTGAGAGTCATGCTCTTCCTTTGTCTTCAGCTTGAGAAACCATCCGTTCACCTCAGGCCACTTTTCCAGCTTTAGCATGTCCAGATAGACACGGATGCCGTTGCCGCTGGTCTTCTCATAGAGGGTGACGGCAAAGCGTCCGAAATTGAAGACCATGAGCCAGCCATTTCCGACAGTGCAGGGTGTCAGGAGCTGAACGGAATCAGGCAGACAGATGGGGGTTTCGCAGATAGCGTTGAAAAACTCTCCTTCAGGGAGATTTTTCAATGCCAAGTCGACGATGAAACCGCCGATGACCAGTCCCGGTGCCAAGCTGCCATGAAAGGATTTGACAAGGTGTATATACTCTTCATAGGAATAGGTGCCGATTTTCATGAAATACACATCCCCATCACAAGAATAATTACCGTCCTAGTAGATCAGTGCGAGGCGCGGTTCACGCGCTGCCTTGACAGGTAATCCTGCTGAGGGCTCCCGCGTTATGCTCCTCTGCATCCAGCCCTTATCCTCTCTACCGTCGACAATCGGCAGAATCTCATCAGCCAGAAACAGCGCTTCGTTGATATCATGGGTCACGTAAATGATGGGGAACGACAACTCCCCCCTCAGATTCTTCAATTCTGCGCGCAGATTTCTACGGGTAACAAAATCCAGTGCAGAAAAAGGTTCATCGAGAAGCAATACTTGAGGCCTTCTCGCCAAAGCCTGGCAAATGGCGCAGCGCTGGCGCTCTCCGCCCGAGACCATATGAGGTTTGCGATTATACAGATGCGCTATCCCAAATAATTCCAGCAGGCCTTTGACCTCTTTTTTATCGACGGCTGCAAAAGCCGCATTTTCATAAAGACTCAAGTGAGGAAACAAAGTGTAATCCTGGAAGACATAACTCAGCTTGCGCTTTTGGGGAGGCACATAAATGCGATAGGATGCGTCAAACCAGGTTTCACCATTAAAGGTGATCGTCCCCGTATCCGGCTTGTCCAAACCGGCAATTATACGGATGATGGATGTCTTTCCGCCGCCGGAGGGCCCGATCATGACGAGCAGATCCTCCTCCGAGCAAGTGAATTTAATATCCAGGTCAAAATATTTCAGCTTCTTTCCAATCGTAACATTCAGCCCCATCCCATCACTCCTTGTTGAGTCGGTTAACCAGAAGAAGAAAAGCATAACTGATCGGAATAAAGCACAGGGCAATGAGCCCTGCTTCTCTGTAATTCATGGCTTCCACGGCTTCATATATAGCAATTGAAGCGACTTTCGTTTGTCCAGGAATGCTTCCCCCAACCATCAGCAATACTCCAAAGGCTCCCAGGCTGTGTAGAAAGACCAGTGCTGCCGCAGCTATTGCACCGCTGACACTGTTTGGAATCACGACTCGGATGAATGCCGCAGAGCGCGATAATCCCAGGATATAGGCACTTTCCAGCAGGCGGGTATCAATCTTTTGAAAAGCGGCTTTCATGGGCTGTACCGCAATCGGTATGCTGTAAATGATGGAAGCGATGGTAATGCCGAGAAAGGTAAACAAAAGGGAATTGCCGGTGACCATGTCCCATCCCCTGCCGATTGCCCCCTTTGTCCCCAAGGCCATCAATAAATAAAACCCCAGGACTGTGGGTGGCAAAGCCATGGGTAGGTTGATGAAAGCTTCGACCAATGACTTGCCTCGAAAATTGGAATAGGAGAGCACATACGCGACAGGGGCCGCCAGTATCATCAATATAACCGTGGTAACGACTGCCAATTTCAGTGAAACATAAAGTGGCAAAAAAT
>Ga0326727_10008191_pt1 | contig 26781 bp, 20 predicted proteins | sample MB2enrmetagenome_FD_207643 | JGI IMG/M metagenome (GOLD analysis project Ga0326727, IMG submission 207643) | Lab enriched peat soil microbial communities from McLean, Ithaca, NY, United States - MB29MY | ecosystem: Environmental > Terrestrial > Soil > Wetlands > Peat | place: USA: New York...
GGCTGCCGGACGACTCGGTAGCCGCGGCGCGCGACCTGCGCGTCTCCATCAAGGGGCCGCTCACCACGCCGGTTGGCGGCGGGATTCGTTCGCTCAATGTCGCGCTGCGCCAGATTCTGGACCTCTACGCCTGCGTGCGCCCGGTGAAGTACTACCAGGGGGTGCCGAGCCCTGTAAGACACCCAGAGAAGCTCGACATTGTTATCTTCCGCGAGAACACCGAGGACGTGTACGCGGGCATCGAGTTCAAAGAGGGATCGGAGGACGCGGCGCGGCTGATTTCCTTTCTGAATGACGACCTCTTATCCAAAACCAAGAAAAAAGTTCGCAGCGATTCGGGCGTGGGCATCAAGCCGATCTCGATCTTCGGAACCAAGCGGCTGGTGCGCAACGCCATCCGTCATGCGCTTGAGTCTGGCCGCAAGACGGTGACGCTCGTGCACAAGGGCAATATCCAGAAGTTCACCGAGGGCGCGTTTCGCGAGTGGGGCTACGAGGTTGCCACCCAAGAGTTCCGCGCAGAGATTGTGACCGAGCGCGAGAGCTGGATTTTGGGCAATGTAGAGGCAAAACCCGGCATCACCGTAGAAGAGAATGCCGCGCTGATCGAGCCGGGCCTGGAATTTGGTTCGCCCGCTTTCCGTGAGGCTGTTTATGCCGAGGTTAAGGGAGTGCTCGACTTGATCGGCAAGTCGCACGGCAACGGCGCGTGGAAGTCGAAGGTTCTGGTCAACGACCGCATCGCTGACTCGATCTTCCAGCAGATCATCATTCGTCCCGAGGACTATAGCATCCTCGCCACGACGAACCTGAACGGCGACTACATCTCGGACGCGGCGGCGGCGCAGGTGGGCGGATTGGGCATTGCGCCCGGCGCCAATATCGGCGACGGCTACGCGGTCTTTGAGGCCACGCACGGCACCGCGCCCAAGTACGCCGATAAGGACCAAATCAATCCCGGCTCGGTGATTTTGTCCGGCGTGATGCTGCTTGAATTCATCGGCTGGAAGGAAGCGGCGCGCATGATCGAGAGCGCGATGGAGAAGACCATCCAGCAGAAGTTCGTGACGTATGACTTTGAGCGGCAGCTCGCGGGCGCAACCAAGGTGGGAACGAGCGAGTTTGCGACGAGGATTATCGGCAATATGTGAGTGGTTCCGCTTTTAAACCCCAGGAGAAGAACAAATGCGTAAGAAGGTAAGCATCGTCGGCGCGGGAAACGTGGGATCCACGGCCGCGCACTGGATTATGGCCAAGGAACTGGCCGATGTGGCGCTGGTCGACGTGGTCGAGGGCGTGCCCCAGGGCAAGGCGCTCGACCTGAGCCAGGCGCAGCCCATCGAGCGCTCGGACGTGCACATTCAGGGCTCAAACAGCTACGAGATCACGGCCAACTCCGACATTGTCATCATCACGGCCGGCATTCCCCGCAAGCCCGGCATGAGCCGCGACGACTTGCTCAATACCAACTACAAGATCATGAAGGACGTGGTCGCGAAGGTGGTCTCGTATTCGCCCGAGTGCTTCCTGATCGTGGTTTCGAATCCGCTGGACGCCATGGCGCAGGCGGCCTACAAACTTTCAGGCTTCAACCGCCAGCGCGTCATCGGCATGGCCGGCGTGCTGGACTCGGGCCGCTTCAAGACCTTCCTTGCCGAGGAGCTCAAAGTCAGCGTGCACAACATGAGCTGCATGGTGCTGGGAGGCCACGGCGATACCATGGTGCCTCTGCTCAGCCACACAACGGTGGCCGGCATTCCGATCACCGAACTGCTGCCCAAGGAGCGCATCGACGCCATTGTGCAGCGCACGCGCGACGGCGGGGCGGAGATCGTTAAGCATCTCAAGACCGGCAGCGCCTACTATGCTCCCTCGGCTGCCGCCGTCGAAATGGCCGAAGCGATTCTCAAGGACAAGAAGAAGATTCTGCCCTGCGCCGCCTATCTCGAAGGCGAGTACGGCGTCTCCGGCTACTTTATCGGCGTGCCATGCAAGCTGGGCGCGGGCGGCATCGAGCAGATCGTCGAGGTCAAGCTCACAGCGGAGGAGAGCGCCGCGCTCAAAAAGAGCGCTGCCGCCGTCAAGGAGCTTTGCGACGTGATTGGGGTGTAGCGTTGAGCTTCTAGCCGCTAGCTCCTAGCTTCTAGCCTTTCCCCGCGAAGAGTTGGAATCTCCGGTTCGCGGGGAGGCGTCGAGGGCATTTGATCTCCGTAATAGAAATGTCCAAGCGAGGTCCCTACGGGACTCCGGAGTCAATCTGTGGGATCCGCTCTTGCTTTCCCCACGCTAAAGCGCGGGGCTAACAAACGCTGCGCCTCCAGCGCGCTTATCGAGACATTACTATTGCCGCCATCAATATGGGATGAGAGCTAGAGGCTAGAAGCTGCTTTCTCAGTCCATCGCGATGCTTAGCTCGTGGCGCACATCTGCGCCGCGGATCCAGAAGATGACATCGGTGGCGATATTCGCAGCGTGGTCGGCGATGCGTTCCAGATTCTTCGACACCAGAATGCCGTTCATCGCCTGCTGCGTAAACTGCGGCTTGTCTTCGATCATCTTGAGCAGATCGTTGTGGGCGCGGCGGTTCATGCGGTCGATCTCGTCGTCCATCTCGCGCACCGAGTCGGCCAGCCGCGCGTCGCCGTCGAGCAGCGCCTGCAGCGCGGTACGGATCATCTGTCCGGCAAACTCGCCCATGCCGGCAAAATCCGCCGGCAATTCCACATCGCCGAGGGGAAGAATCTCCTTGGTGCGCCGCGTAATGCTCATCGACTGGTCGCCGATCCGTTCCAGGTCGCCGTTGATTTTGATCACGGCGAGGATGAAACGGAGGTCGATGGCCATGGGCTGTTCCTTGGCGAGCAACTCGTAGGCCATCTCGTCCAGCTCGCGTTGCGCGGTGTCGATTGCCCTCTCGTTCTGCTTGACGAACTTGCACAGGCCCTTGTCGCGCCGCAGATAGGCCTCCACCGCGGACTCGACCGCCTGCTGCGCCAAGGCAGCCATGGCCAGGAGCTTGTCCTTCAGTTCAGCCAACTGCTGGTGAAAATGAATACGCGGCACTAGAGCGCTTCCTCCATCCCTCCATTGTGCATCAAGCAAGGTTACAGGAGAACAAATTTCCGCGCATGCACCAGAAATGGCATTACTTTGGATGTGGATCCGAGGATGGTTCCAATCTGGTCTCCGCGAGCCGCGCACGTCATCTATAGGCGGAGTGAGCGGAGCTGGTACTGGCTTACGCCGCGCCTGCCGGCGATGCGCTGGCGCGCCTTTGCGGCACTTCAATCTTCCCCAGCAGGAAGATGTAGCCGGCGATGCCAACCGCCAGGTATGCGCCCGCGACGGCAAAGGCCCAGGCATAGGAATGAAATGCCGACACGATGTAGCCGGTGAGAATCGCCGCGACGATACCGGAAAGCTGCCCGCTCAGGTTGATAATGCCTCCTACCTTGCCCACGTCGCAGCGCACGGCGATGAAGGAAGGCAGCGACCAGGCAACCGGCGCAGCTGCCGCCAGTCCGCCGATGGAAACGCTGATCCAGACCAGAGCCTCTATGGCATTTTGGGCACGTGCGGCGCCGAGAATGCCCAGCCCAAATGCCGTTCCTCCGACGAGCACCACGCGGCGCACCGTGCTCGCGTTCCATCCGCGCTTCACGAGGAAGTCGACCAGCCAGCCGCCGATGGCCAAGTCGGTCACCGTGGCGAAGAGAAAGGGCAGGCTGGTGTAAGCGAAGGAATGCATCAGATCGATGTGCAGAGCCGAGGACAAATATGTCGGCAGCCAGTAGAGCAACAGGTAGAAGACGTAGTTGTAGGCGCCAAATCCTAGCGCGAGGCCGAGCACCTTGCGCTCGGCCAGCAGCTCGCCCAGCGAAGATGCCTGCTCTTCAACCTTCTTGCATGCGGCGTGCGGCTGGTTGCGATCCTCAATATAACGGCTCTCGGCTTCGCTCAGATCCGGGTCGTCCACAGGATCGCGATAGATGCGCCAGAAGCAGAGAAAGTAGACAAGACTGATCGCGCCGGTGAACGCGAAACTCCATCGCCAGCCCACGTGAATCAGCGCGAAGCCGATGATGGGCACTCCGATGGCCGGGGCCAGCTTTGCCGCCGCATCGAAGAACGAAGTGGCGAAACTGCGCTCGCGCGCCGGGAACCACAGGCCAATGGCTTTGGCGTTCGCGGGGAATGCAGGCGCTTCACCCACGCCCAGCAGGAAGCGCGCGCCGAAAAAGCCGCCCAGGTTGGGCGTAACCGACGCGGCAAACGATGCCAGGCTCCAGAGAAACGTGCCCACGCGTCCCACGCGCTTGACGCCAAGCTTATCGAGAATGACGCCGATGGGAAGCTGGCAGGCGGCGTAGGTCCAGTTGTAGGCGCTCGAAAGATAGCCAAAGACCACGTCGGAGATGCCGAATGCGCCGATGAGCGCATCGTGCGAGACGGAGAGATTGACGCGGTCGAAATAGTTGACCAGAACACCGATGCCGAGCAGCCACGCGATGCGCCATCGCCGTCGCGGCACGTGCGGATCTGCCGCTATGGGTGTCGCTGCTGCCAAGTTTCCTCCGCGAGCGATAGGGATGGGCGCATCAGTTCGCAGACACCGGCCCACTTTGTACGACGTCGTTGGTCAGCGTGCCGATGGGTTCGATAGTGATGCGAATTCTGTCGTGCGCGGCGAGCGAAAAGTCGTCCGGCGGCACAATGCCGGTTCCTGTCATCAGAAAGACGCCGTGAGGGAAGCTGTTCTCGCGAAAAAGATACTCGGCCATCTCCGGAATCGGACGCTTGAGCTCGGCGAGAGTTGTGGAACCGCTGAAAACGATCGATCCGCGGCGCTCAATCTCGATATGGATGGGAGTTGTGGCCGGAAGCGGCTCGCTTGCCACCAAAATGCACGGGCCCAGCGCGCAACTGCGGTCGTAAACCTTGGCCTGAGGAAGATAGAGCGGGTTTTCGCCCTCGATGTCGCGCGAACTCATGTCGTTGCCCATGGTGTATCCGACGATCTGGCCGCGCGCGTCGAGAAGCACGGTCAACTCGGGCTCGGGAACCGACCACTTCGCGTCGCGCCGAATGTGCACGTGCTGGCCGGGCCCGGCTACGAATTCATGACCTGCCTTGAAGAATAGCTCCGGACGCTTGGCCGCATACACGCGATCGTAAAAATCGCCTCCGCCGGCACTTTTGGCTTCGGCCATGCGCGCGCTGCGGCTGCGGTAGTAGGTGACGCCCGCGGCCCACACGCTCTGGCTTTCGAGCGGCGCCAACACCTTTCGCGGATCGAATTCTTCCTCCCGTTCCGCGCCAACAACAAGCGCCACAAGATACCCCGCGAGATCGGGTAGGTTCACAAGGTCGTCCCAGTGATCCATTGGGATGCGATAGAAATGTCCTTCATGCTCCACGTAACTCACGTTCTTAATGCGGCCGTGGCTGTGTGCGGTTCGGTAGAGCTTCACGTGCGCTTCTCCAGTCGTCGAACAATTTGATCCACGTCGTAGACGCAGCCGCCCCAGACGCCGCCGCTGACATCGACCAGCGCCGCCCAGAGGCGCGTGTCTTCGGGTAGTTGAGGATGCGGCGCGAGATCGGAACGCGAGTTGCGTTGGGCGAGTCGCCGCGCGCCTTCTTCGGCGTCGAAGGATTCGCCGGCTTCGCCCACAAGATTGACGGAACCGGCAAGGCTTGCGCGATCGACGACGATTTCGATCAGGTCGCCGTCGCGCAGTTTGCCGATGGGACCGCCGGCAAGAGCTTCGGGCGAGATGTGACCAACGCAGGCGCCTGTCGAAACGCCGCTGAAGCGGCCGTCGGTGAGCACTGCGACGTGCTTCGAATGCGGCAGTTGCTTGAGGGCGGAGGTGATCTGGTAAATCTCCTGCATGCCTGCACCGGCGGGGCCGCTACAGACGAGCACCAGCACGTCGCCCTGTGCGACAGCACCGGTTTTGATCGCGTGAATGGCCGCGGCCTCGGTGACAAAAACGCGCGCCGGACCCATGTGCCGGTAGACGTGGTCCTCGCCCACGAGCGATGGATCGATGGCGGTGCTCTTGATGACCGATCCCTGCGGGGCCAGATTGCCCATGGGGAAACAAACCGTTGAAGTGAGCCCGCGGCTATGCGCCTGATCGCGCGACAAAATTACATCGCCGGGATCGATGCCGTCGAGTTCCCGCAATCTGCGGCGCAATGCCGCGCGGCGCTCGCTATCGCGCCACCAGTCAAGGCACGCCCCGAGTGTTTCGCCGCTCACCGTTCGCACACTCAGGTCCAAAAGCCCCACCGCACGCAGTTCGAGCATGACTTCAGGTACGCCGCCGGCGAGAAAAACCTGCACTGTGGCAAAATTGCGCGGGCCGTTGGGCAGTGCATCGACGAGCCGCGGCACCAGGCGATTAACCTCGGCCCAATCGTCGACCGTAGGCCGTGGCAGGCCGGCCGCGTGGGCGATGGCGGGAAGATGGATGAGCAGATTTGTCGAACCGCCAAAGGCCGCGTGCAAGATCATTGCATTGCGAACGGCCGCGGGCGTAAGAACGTCGCGCGCGCCGAGACCAAGTTGATGCATGCGCAGGATGGCGCGCGCCGAGCGGTTTGCGGCGTCGAGCCAAATGGGCTGGCCCGAGGGCGCAAGCGCGGTATGCGGCAACGAGAGCCCCAGCGCCTCACCAACAACTTGCGCCGTGGCCGCGGTGCCGAGAAACTGGCAGCCTCCGCCTGGCGATGCGCAGGCGCGGCAGCCGACTTCTGCGGCATATTCGAGCGTGATTTGATTCTGCGCAAAGCGCGCGCCGATGGTCTGAACTTTCCCCGCGTCCTCGCCGGACTCGGGCAGCAACGTGACGCCGCCGGGAACCAGCACCACGGGTTTCGCTCCCGACGATGCCAGCGCCATCATCATCGCGGGCAGTCCCTTGTCGCAGGTCGCGATGCCAATTGTGCCTTTGCCCGTGGGCAGCGAGCGCATCAGCCGGCGCAGCACCGTGGCGGCATCGTTGCGATAAGGCAGCGAGTCCATCATGCCGGCAGTGCCCTGCGTGCGGCCGTCGCAGGGATCGGTGCAGGCGCCGGCGAAGGGAGTGGCGTGGAGCGATTTCAGCTCGCGCGCGGCCTCGGCAACCAGCAGACCCACCTCCCAGTGACCGGTGTGAAATCCCAGCGCGATGGCCTCGCCGTTTTCCGCGCGCAATCCGCCGTGCGTACTCAGAATCAGAAACTCCGGATCGAGCAGCCGCGCCGGGTCCCATCCCATGCCGGCATTTTGCGTCAGGCCGAAGAGATTTCCCGAAGATTCCGTGAGCAGCATCTCCGCCGAGAGCGGCAGCGCGCCGGCAGGCCCTGCTGCGTGCGTGGCGACGCCGAAGAATCCGGCATCCTGCGAGTCAAGCACCGAATTGAGCGGGATGGATGTGCTAGAGGGCATCGCGGGTAAGATTACCATCAACAATCCGCCAGATGCCGAGCGGATTCTCGTTCTTCAATTCGCTGGGCAGCGCCGCCTGGGGAAAATCCTGATAGCAGACGGGACGCGCGAAACGGTAGATCGAATACGTGCCGACTGAAGTCGCGCGGCTGTCGCTGGTGGCCGGATACGGCCCGCCGTGGACCATGGCGTGACAGACTTCGACGCCAGTAGGAAAGCCGTTCACGAGCAGCCTTCCCGCCTTGCGCTCCAAAATCCAAACCAGATCGGCGAAGGCGGCGAGATCGCGCTCCGACCCGTGCAGGGTTGCGGTCAGTTGGCCTTCGAGCGAGCGCGCGAGCGCCAGCAGTTCTTCACGGCTTTCATAACGAATCACGAGCGTGCTCGGGCCGAAGACTTCGCTTGCAAGCTCCGGCTCCTGCAACAAATCGCTGGCGGCGATCTGCATCACGACCGGGGCGGAGTAGCAACTGCCGGCTCCCTCCGATGACGCCTGCGCAATCGTCTCTACTTTGGATTGCCGCCCGGCGATGCCGGAGCGATAGCTCTTTGCGATTCCTTCGGTGAGCATTGGCGCCGCGCCAGCCTTTTCTGCCTGCGCCTTCAATTCGTCGACGAAGATGTTCCCGGTAACATCGCGCGGCAGAAACACCAGCCCCGGCTTGGTGCAGAACTGGCCCACGCCGAGCGTAAACGAGGCAAACAGGCCGCGCGCAATCTCCTGGCCGCGCGAGTAGAGCGCGTCAGGAAGTATAAAAACGGGATTCACACTGCTCATCTCCATAAAGCAGGGGATGGGCTCAGGCCGGGCTGCCGCGCGTTCCATGAGCGCCTTGCCGGCTGTGAGTGAGCCGGTGAATCCTACCGCTTTAATGCTGGGGTGATCGACAAGCGCCGCGCCAATCTCCGACCCCGCGCCGAAGAGCAGCGCAAAAACGCCGGGCGGCAGGCCGCACTCTTTCGCACTGCGCGCAATCACCTGGCCCACCATCTCGCTGGTTGCGGGATGCGCGTGGTGCGCTTTGACGATGACGGGGTTGCCGGCGGCAAAGGCAGCCGCGGTGTCGCCGCCAGCCACGGAAAATGCCAGGGGGAAGTTGCTGGCGCCAAAGACGGCAACCGGACCGAGCGGCCGCATCATGGAGCGGATGTCGGAACGCGGCAGCGGTTTGCGATCGGGTTGTGCGGGGTCGATGCGTGCGTTGACCCATGAACCTTCTTCGACCACTTGCGCAAAGAGTCGAAGCTGGTTGATGGTCCGCGCCGACTCGCCTTTCAGGCGCGCTTCAGGCAGAGCGGTCTCGCGGTGCGCGCGGTCCACAAGTTCGGGAACGATGGCTTCAATGCCGTCGGCGATCGAACGCAGAAAACGAGCCTTTTCGCGGCCCGGCAACTTGCCGTAGGTCGCGAAGGCTTCTTCGGCCAGCCCGGCAGCGAGGTTTAAATCCTCAAGCGACGCGCAACGATATGCGGGTTCGAGCGGCGCGCCCGTTGCCGGATCGAAACCGTGAAACGCGGCCCCGCTTCCCTGCCGGGATTCGCCGTTTACGATCGAGCAGCCATGCAAGCCTTTATCTAATTGTGTCTGCGACATGATGCACCTTTTTCAGAAGCTTCTAGCTACTAGCTTCTAGCCGCTAGCTCCATGGTGCTGAACGAGGCACCTCGTTCATGCTGGAAAAGCTGGAGGCTAGCAGCTAGAAGCTGCCTTTTTACTCTTCGCCAATATCCTCGTTCCATACATCGGGGTGCGCGGCGATGTAGCCGGCGAGCAGTTCGCGGCACTCGCTGCTATCAAGATCGACGACCTCGACGCCATTCTCGCGCAACCAGTCGAGGCCGCCCGCAAAGGTACGGCTCTCGCCCACGACGACCGTGCCGATGCGGAATTGCCGCACCAGGCCGCTGCAATACCAGCAGGGAGCGAGCGTGGTGACCATCACCAGATTGCGATAGCTGCGCTGGCGGCCGGCGCGGCGGAAGGCATCCGTCTCCGCGTGCATGCCGGGATCGCCGTGCTGCACGCGGCGATTGTGGCCGCGGCTTACCAACTCCCCCGCGCGCGTAAAGATTGCGGCGCCGATGGGAATTCCGCCTTCGACAAGGCCATGCCGAGCCTCTTCAAGAGCCACGGCGAGCATCTTCTCGTAGAGTTCGTTCACAGAACCACTTTATACGAGCGGGGCTAGCGGAGTAAGCGGGACTAGCGGTGTTAGGCTGTTCGGCGTCGTTGCGCGGATTCCGAAGTGGGCCCTCTTCCTTGGGCTCCGGTTTTTCAAAGCTGGAGCCGATGCCGGGTACCCGCTCCTCTCTTGAGCCACGCAAACTATAGAAAATCAACGGCAAATGGCGAAAACCTCCTAGGCACGCGCGTGAAACCGGCGCCTTTCCCGCGCGTCTTCGACCATTCTGCGGGACGCAACCGGCGAAGTTCCCCGTAAAATAAAGACATGGCTCGTGGATGGGAAAGCAAATCGGTGGAGGAGCAGATGGCAGTTGCCTCAGAGAGCCCCGCGGCCAATCCGAGCAATCATATGACAAATGAAGAAGCAAGACGCGCAGCCGACTTGAAACGTGCCGCGCGCGAACGCCAGCGGCAGGCACTTAACCTGCAACGCGAGAATGTGCTTTCACAAAGAACGTCGAATCCGGGCCGCCGCGCCGCGCTGGAAGCCGCATTGTCGCAGATCGATGCGCAGATTCAGTCGCTAGGCTAGAGCCGCGCGGCGAAGCCGGCCGCGCAGAAATGCGTCGCTGATCGGAGAGTTTTCGTGCGCCATCGAGATCGGCGCATGCGTTGCGGCGCGCACCCGCCTACTGCTCGCGATGAATGAGCAGCGAATTGGCCTGATCGATCGAGGTCAGCGACACGCGCGCGATGTTGACGTGCTCGGGACGCGTGACGGCCCACAGAATCGCATCGGCAACATCTTCAGCCGTTAGCGGCGTAAGCCCCTTGTAGACTTTGGCGGCTTTTTTCGCGTCGCCGTGGAAGCGAACCAGGCTGAAGTCGGTTTCCACCATTCCAGGGTCGACGATGGTCACGCGCACCGGCGTCCCCAGCAAGTCCTCGCGCAGGCCATCGTTGATGAAACGCGCGGCGGCCTTAGTCGCGCAATAGACCGCGCCGTTGGGATAAACCATCTCGCCGGCCGTCGAGCCCAGGTTCACCACGTGTCCGCGCCGCCGCACCACCATCCCCGGAACCACGGCCCGCGCCACGTAGAGCATGCCCTTGATGTTGGTGTCGATCATCTCCTCCCAGTCCTCGGCGCGGCCGGTATAGAGCTTCTCCAGGCCGCGGCTGAGGCCGGCGTTGTTGACCAGAACGTCGATCTTCGCCCACTCCTCCGGCAGCTCGTCGATGGCGCGTTGCACGGCATGACGGTTGCGCACGTCCATGTCGATGGAGTGCACGGCGGCAGCGCCGTGAGCCAGGGCGCGCGAGGCCACCTGGGCCAGTTTTCCGGCGCGGCGGGCGGCCAATAGCAGCCGCGCCCCCTCGGCGGCAAAGGCCATGGCAGTGGCTGCGCCAATTCCGGCGCTGGCCCCGGTGATGAAAACAATCTTGCCTTTCAGTTTCATCTGCACCTCTAGGGAGATCGATTGCAATCTTGCAGGAAATCAAAGTATTGAAGCCAGATTTTGTCTTCCATCTTACCGCGCAACGACACTGCGTTTTTGTGACATACGGTACTGTCCCACGGCCCAATCTTCCTGGGCCAGGCCGGCGACGCGGGCCTCGGCAAAGACTTCGGACAGCAAATCGGCCAGGCTCAGGCGGGTGTTGCGGCTGGCGGCAGCTTCGCGCAGCAAGCGCAGGTCCTTCTCGCCCAGTTCTATGGTCGCGGCGGGACGCTCCGGCGGATGCAACATCACCTTGCTATACGCCGCATAGAAAGGCGACTGGAACAGGGCGTTGTTGACGGCTTCGAAAAACGTAACGGGATCGATGCCCTGCTTCTCCGCGAAGACAAACGACTCGCTGAGCGACTGAATCATGGCGCTGATGAGGAAGTTGCCGCCGAGCTTGACGGCGTTCGCGTGCCGCGGCTCCGCGCCCACCACGGTGATGCCGCGCGAAAACGTTTCGAGTAACGGGCGGGCCTTGGCGACAGCGTTCTCCGCGCCGGCCGCGACGGTCCACAAGCGCCCCTCTTCGGCCACGTTGGGCCGGCCAAAGACCGGAGCGGCGACGAACTCATGCCCGCGCTTCGCGTGCTCCTCTGTCAGCCGCTCGCTCAGCGCCACGCTGATCGTGCTCGATGAGATGTGCAGCACTCCGGGGCTCATGGCGTCCATCAAGCCGTTCGCGCCAAAGATTACTTCCTCGTTGGCCGCATCGTCGAAGAGCATGGTGAAGACGGCGTCGACGCCGAGTTCAGCCTCCGCCGGAGTGGCAGCGGCGATCGCACCCTCGCGCAGCAACGGTTCCGTCTTGCCTTCCGTGCGGTTCCACACCCGCAGCTCGTGGCCGGCGGCGAGCAGGTGCATCGCCATCGGCGTACCCATCTTGCCCAGGCCAAGAAAGCCAATCTTCATGAGCAGATTCTATCTGAAGGCGAGTTGCCTTCACTCCACCGTCAGATTTTGCAGAAAGAAATCGAAATCTTTCAGCGCCGGTTCTTCGATGGACGCAGCCGTATCGAGCAAAACCATGTAGTAAAGCTTTCCTGGTATGCGCAGCTGAATCTGCCCGGGGTGAAAATACGCCGGGCCGCTGCCGGCTGCCGGTTGCGGCAAGCCTTGCGGCGACTCGAAGATCAGTCCCGCGAACTCCGGCTCACCTCGCTCGAATATCACGAGCCGTCCGTGACCGTCGCCATCGGCTTTATACATTCCCGGTTGATCGCCCTTGAGCGCGATACAGTTTTGCGCGGGGCAGCGCAGCGTCGCATCCGGTAAAAATGTGCCGGTGCCCTGAACACTCTTCTCAAAGTCCAGCAGCGACTCGCCCGGTTTGGGTTGCCGCGCCAGCACCAGCACGCTTGGCTGCAGATTGGTTGTCACGGCCTTGTAAGGCCCGGTGCTGAAGTAGGCAACGCAGGTCCCGTTGCCTAGGGCCAGTTGGTCCGCTTCCCAATCTCCATGTACGCGCAGTCTTACGCCGCAGATCGTGCTGGTGAACATCGTATCCGCGCCCATGTTTTGCCCCTCCCACACCTCCTTGGGCTCGTATTTCTTCGCCGGATCGTAGGCCTCGAAGCGTTTCTTCTCGGCATCGACGAGAGACGCGCGCGCCTCCGACTCCGAGCCGTGCAGCTTGACAATGTAACTGGCCGCGCGCAATGCATGCGCAGGCATATTCGTAATTCCCGCGCATTCCAGGTAATCGTCCCAGAACGCCACAGGCAGCTGATCCCACACGTGGTCCGCTTCGAGCGAAAGAAACGCCGCTGCGCCTGTCTCAGGATGCATGGTCTGGCATTCGAGCATGGCTCGAAACCAAGGGGCACGCACATCGGCCGGAGCCAGCTTCTCTGCGCGATCGAACATGCTCGTCGCAGCGTCAAAACTATTGTCCACGTCCACGTTGTAGGCGTAGCGCGCGACCAGACCCGCGAGCAGCTGCAACTCGACGTTGTCTGCATGATTCCGGGCCGCAAGCGTCAAGAAGCCGAGATCCTTGCCCAAACGCGCAACCACCTCCTGCTTCGTGAGTGAAAAATTCCAAAGCGCGTCCGGTGTGAAGGACCGGCTGTACGGCTCGAGTTCTCTGGCGTCGTCGAGCGCTGCCAGTACCGCTGTCTCCTGAGGAAGCGCGTTGGCGTGGATCGCCGACAAGTCATCGGCAAGGAGCGGGAGGGAAAAAGACAAAAGGAAGATGGCCAGGAGAACGGCATTCTTGCGCATCGCAGCCTCGCATCCGGAAACGTGCTCTCCAGTTTAGCTGACGCCGCAAATCCGCGCACCCGCGGAATCGTGCTTATCGGGTTTCGTTCTCCACTCTCCGCGCCCTACAATGCTACTGGAGGGCCTGTAGCTCAACGGTCAGAGCAGGGGACTCATAATCCCTTGGTTGGGGGTTCAAATCCCTCCGGGCCCACCATTGCATGGAGCAGACGTTCGCTGATCGATCGTTCCGGCATTCCAGCTCTTCCCTCGAATTCTTTTCCGTCGTTTATTTGCTGGGAACGGACCGTCGATGCGGCCTCATCGCCGGGCAACCGTATACAGGCATAAAAAAGGGCAGGCTGCCGAAGCAGTCTGCCCTTTTGAATCCCAGGAGTTTGTGGCCTGGTGCAATTACTGCCCGTGGTGAGCAGCGGAGGGCTTGGCCGGCACGTGGTGCGCGGGACCCTTCTTGACCTGCTGCACGAATCCACCGCTCAGCACGATCTGCGCCGTCGGGCCTGCCGAACCGGCTGCCGCGACCTTGGTGTAGGTATCGTAGGTTCCGTCCAGCTCCACTGCATTGGGCTGCAGCCCGAGCACCGCACCTGACACCGGAGCTTCCTTGCAGGAGAGCGGCTCCTTGAGGTTGACGGTGAAATCGGCGTGCTGATTGTCCTTGGCGTCCTGCGTCACGGCCACGTTGATGACCGTCACAGAAGGCTCGACCAGGATCTTGTGCAGCTTGACCGCCGGCGCCGTTAACACGTCTCCCATGGCATCGGTATCGGCCTTGACGCCGTTGGCCAGAATGTAGGCCTGCGCGTCCTTGATCTTCAACTCGGTTGGCGCAAGAGGAACTGCGGTGCAGGCCACGGAGTTGGCCAGCTTGACCACGAACTCCTTGGGCTTGGGCGAGGCCGCCGTAACCACGGTAATCTTCAACACGCTGGCGGGATCGGAGATCACGTTGCCTGGAACCGGAGTGGTCTTGCCCTTGAGCGTGGCCCAGAGCCCGGTGGCATCGTCAGCCGATCCGTTGGCCAGAATGAACTCGATGTCTTCGAGGTTCAGACTGCCGGGGGCGCTGGTCTTGTAGGCGTGATCGGCCAGTTCTTCGGGCGTGGGGGCGGGATCGATTTTGAAGCCCACGGGCGGAAAGAGCGTGGCCTGAGCCTGAGCCTTGATGTCGTTAATCTGCTTGGTAATCGCGGATTCTGGGTCGAGAGTACCGTGAAAGTGCTTGTAACGGTAGTCCAGTTGCTGCTCGATCGCGGGCTTGAAGCCGGCGGGAGCGAAGTCCCATGCGCGGGCGTAGAACCAGCAGGCCTTAACCTCATCGCGCCCGGGGCCCGGCTTGGAGTAAGCCTGGGCGAGTTGCAGCGTGTCTACCAAACAGGGGCCAGGCTTGGCGCAGTCGTCCTGCGAATACTGCATCAACTCGGCCGTGTACTCCTTGATGGCGTCCGCGAAGTCCTTCTTCGAGACCATGTCGTCGAAGGCAATGGCGGATTCGAAGTTGGCCGTCAGAGTCTTCCAATCGCTGTCCGACATGCCGTCGGGCTTGGGAATTCCGAGACCTTTGGTGGCCAGGACCCCGGCATCGTCGCAGCTCTGCGTATCGGTAGCCGAGCCGCTGGGATCGAGGCTCTTGCTGCACTTCTGCTTCTGCGCATAGACAGCTGCGAAGATGGCTTTCTCGTTCTTGGGATCGATCTGCAGCAGGGCGATCGCTGCTTTGTAGGCGCCGTCCAAATTCCCGGACTGCTCGTAGCAATCGATCTCCTGATCGAGTGCGGCCGACTTGGCCGTGCTTTGTGGATACGCTTTCAGAAAACTCTCGAGCGCCGCGCATTTCTGCGCCGGATCGTTCTGAGTGCTGGCGTTTTGATAAGCGTTGAACTCGGCCGGATCCTGAATCTGAATGGTCTGGCTTGAGCTCAGAGCGCGAAGTGCTGGCGTGGAAGCAAGGCATATGCCTGCCAATGCCATCGCAGATGCAAAGACTAACTTATTCATGCAATGCTCCTGGGAACTACCTAAATGGAAAACTCAAAATGCTCCTCCGCCGGCAGAGGTCAAGCCATCTGACTCGGCGGTTGGGCGCTTCGGTAACGGATAATACGATACCACGGCTAAGCGATGCTGCGTAGGGGGATTATAGTGAGCCAATCTGCCCCTGACAAGCGCGCTCCGGCGGGGAGGGGAGCCGGGTCCTCTCCCACAGTAACACGACCTGGTCCAGGGCGCAGCCACCCGTCTTGCCCAAACCGCGCGGGCCTCTAGCGGGCTGCGACACGCAGCGGAATCGCGTGAAGAAGCAGGCTCGCGTCCCCACTCCTCCCACCATTCGATACCGGAAGAATGGGGGCCGCGCGAATGGGGAACCAATGGTTCCGCAGTGCGGCCTAATGATTTAGGACAGGGGTACACCCTCATTTTTTGGCGGGGAATCGGGCGTGGGAGGGGTGACATCTTCGAATGGGTTGGGCAGGGGCGGCGGAATAAGGGCGTCCAGGTGCTTTCTGGCGGCTTCGGCGAGTTGCGGGTCGACTTTGCCGCGCTGGCCCTGGCAATGCCTGTAGAGTTCAACGCCAAGGCGGGACGGAGTGACGTCGAAGCTGTCGATCTCGCGATAGGAGGTGAAGTCGAAGAGCTTATGGATCAGCCCCAGGTTGAATAAATACGCCAGATCGGTGGCGTTGCGCGCCAGGTCGGTCACACCGGTAAGTCTCGTAATCTCGTCGGGGCTTAGAACCACGGAAGCAGGCGTGAAATCGCCGCTCGCCGGCGCGGCCTTCAAGGCGCGCTCGCAGGCGTGAACGAAGATCCTGGCCTGATACGTCGTGATCTGAGTGAGCAGGTCGACAAGAATCAGGTTGGAGTCGTCGGGCTCATCCACCGAGCAGGACGAGAGGAAGAGGCCTTCCCAGAGTTGCGCGGTCAGTTCGTCGGGAGCCCAGGAGCCATCGCGCAAGAGGCTTGCCACGAGCTTCGGATGAGCGCGCATGCGGCCTCCATCGGGATCGGCGGCAAGCAGATTCTCAGTATGGCTCGCGATTCTGAACAACATGTTGCTACGGTTCTGGTCGAGTTGTCCGTCGAGCAGAAGCATGGCTTCCTCTGCCCCTGACGGACATAGGCGGCTCAGAAACAGGACAATGCGGAGGGTACGAATCACCTGGACGACATGTTCGGCATCGGTGAGAACCACGGCGCCGCGGACCAGCACCTCCCAGAGTGCCGCGTCGAGGCCTGCGGGCAGAACAAACATGAGCCCTGCGCCAAACTCGTCCTGGCGGACGACGTGGGCCTGCATGGCAATCCGCAGCTCCGAGCTTGCTTCAGAGTCGCCTTCGATCTGGAGTTTGAGGTTGAGGAGCTGGCCGACATTAAGGTGCTCTTGAACACCGAGGTAGATGCCGTTGGAGCTGATGTTCTTGATGCTGGCTTGCGTGGAGGGGGAGTCGGCCCCATAAAAAGCCGTCAGCCCGCTTACGGGCCAGCGATCAGCTCGCGGCACATGCCGCTTGCCTAACCTCTGGAAATCACGCTTCAGATCGCTCAGCCAAGCCATCGCACAGAGACTCCCGGTTCAACACACTAGCGTGATTGCCAGATGGGGTTCGGAACCCAAAGCGGCGCCAATAACGCAGGGCCGTCGATGCGATCCCTCAAGAGGCATCATCGCCTGAGAGCACAATAACACTCCGGCCGGAACAGGAAAGTGGATTTCTAGAGGCAAACGAACCATCGTTACCACCCGGAAGTGACCGGCAGGATGCGGCCCGGCGACGGTTATCTAACTGGCGGCGGTTCTCTGCCAGGCTCCGGTTTCCAATCCGCAGACGCTATTGCAGCAGCCGCACCAGTTCGGCCTGTTCGGCCAGGAAGGCATCGTGGCCGTGGTCGCTCACCATCTGACGATAATCGGCTTGGGCGCCGGCCTTGCGGATGGTTTCGGCAAAGCGACGCACGTCCTCGGCCGGAAAAAGCCAGTCGGTGCTGATGCCGACGAAGCTCAGCCGGGCGCGGATGCGGCCGAATGCCTCTTCCGGCGACGCGTAGCCGCGGACCGGGTCCCAGGTATCCATGGCGCGAAGGATGGCCAGATAGGCGTTGGCGTCGAAGCGGTCGATAAAGCGCTCGCCCTGGTGGTCGAGGTAGCCGCCGATGTCGAACCGCCCGCCGATGAGGCCGCCGAAAGCGCCTTCGGCCACATAAGGGTCCTCGCCGCTGCGGTCGGGATTGCGTCCGTAGCGCTCATTGAAGAGCGGAGCGGATTTGTAGCTGATCATGGCGATCTGGCGGGCCAGCGACAGCCCGCGGCGCGGCGGCCGTTGTGGCAGATAGCGCCCGCCGGCCCACTCGGGATCGTGCTGAATGGCCTGGCGCTGCAGATGATTAAGCGCCAGTCCCAGAGCTGAAAGCGGCGTGACGCCAATGATCAGGGCGCGCTCTACGCGCTCGGGATGGAGGATGGTCCACTCCAGAGCCTGCATGCCGCCGATGGACCCGCCCAGCACCAGGCGCAGCCGGCGAATGCCCAGCGAGTCAAGGAGTTTGGATTGCGCGCGCACATTGTCGCGCACGCCGACCAGCGGAAAATCCGGTCCGTAAAGCGAGCCTGTCTCAGGATGGACAGACCCAGGCCCCGTGGAGCCGTAACAGGAGCCCAGCATGTTAATGCAGATGACGAAGTCGTGCTCCAGCGAGAGGACCGCGCCGGGAGCAAAAATCTCCGGCCACCACGAGCCGACCAGAGCCGAGCCCGAGAGTGCGTGGCAAACCAAAACGGCATTATCCCGCGCTGCATTCAGCCGGCCGTAGACGGCGTAATGCAGCGTGGGACAGATAAGGCTGTGGCCGCACTCGAGCGGCAGGGAGCCGTCCAGAACGAAGTCGCCTTCGTAGGTCGGCTCGATGATCTTGGGCGGCGAAGCGCCGCTGCGGCTGAATGGATCGGACATAAAAACAGCTTCTAGCTCCTAGCTTCTAGCTGCTAGCTCTTTGGTCGTGACTTTAGGGTTCAACTTTTGAATGAACGCCGCAAGCATTTTCGAAACTTCGTTGCTCAACGACTCTGCCCCGTTCAGTGAGTCATCCGATCCCATTCCGAGTTTTCCGGCAACCAGAAGCTGGGTCTGAAGTTCGTAGATCGATCCCTGGGCAACCCCGAGAAACTGACGAAACTCGCCGACATTGAGCCTGCCACGCCCTTCCGCGATGTTACTTGCGACTGAAACGGCCGCCCTGCGCATCTGCGGAACTAGCCCATACACCTCGTCTTTAGGGAAAGAGCGAGTCAACCGATAAACAAACACCGTCAGATCAATGGCCTTCTGCCAGACAATCAAATCCCGATAGTCTTGCGCCATTATTCTCCCTCTTTCCCTGCCTCAAACCTTCACGCCCGCAAGACCGGAGCTAGAGGCTAGGAGCTAGAAGCTAGCAGCTGTCCCTCTTATTGTGCCGCATCAGCCTTTGGTTGTTGCGGCAAATTTGTGCCCATTCGCGGCTTCGATGGCCTGATCGAGATCGGCCAGGATGTCGCGAATGTCCTCGATGCCGATCGAAAGCCGCACCAGTTCCGGCGTGACTCCGGTCGTCGCCTGCTCCTCGGCCGAGAGCTGCTGATGCGTGGTTGACGCCGGATGAATCACCAGCGACTTGGCATCGCCGATGTTGGCGAGCAAAGAAAACAGCTCCAGCGTGTTGATGAACTTTTTGCCCGCGTCGTATCCGCCGCCCGATTTTCCAGCTTTGATGCCGAAGGTGACGAGCCCGCTCGCGCCCTTGGGCAGGTATTTCTTTGCCCGCGCGGCATAAGCACTCGATGCGAGGCCGGGATAATTGACCCACTCCACGCCAGGATGATGCTCCAGGTGCTGGGCCACGGCCAGCGCATTCGCGGAGTGCCGCTCCATGCGCAAGTGCAGCGTTTCGATGCCCTGCAGCAACAGAAACGCGTTAAACGGCGAAAGCGCCGCGCCGGTGTCGCGCAGTCCCTGCACGCGCGCCTTGAGGATGAAAGCCAGCGGCCCGAAAGCCTCGGCGTAGCGCAGCCCGTGATACGAGGGATCGGGCTCAGTGAATTCCTTGAAGCGGCCGGAGGCGGCCCAATCGAATTTGCCGGCGTCCACAATCACGCCGCCGATGGCCGTGCCGTGGCCGCCGAGATACTTGGTGGCGGAGTTCACCACGATGTCCGCGCCCCACTCGATGGGCCGCACCAGCGCCGGCGAAGCGCTCGTGTTGTCGATAATTAAGGGCAGCTTATGCTCGTGGGCGATAGCGGCGAGCGTCTCAATCTCGGCCACGTCGAGCTTGGGATTGCCCAAAGTCTCCGTGTAAATGGCGCGGGTCTTCGCGTTGATGGCGGCCTTGATGCCGTCGAAATCGTCGGCATCGAAAAACTTCACCTTAATGCCTAACCGCGGCAGCGTGTGATTGAACAGCGTGTGCGTGCCGCCGTAGAGCGAGGTCGTCGAGATAATCTCCTCGCCCGCCGAAGCCAGCGTGGTGATAGCAAGCGTCTCTGCCGCCATCCCCGAAGCCGTGGCCAGTGCCGCCGCGCCGCCCTCGAGCGCCGCCACGCGCTTCTCCAGCACGTCGGTGGTCGGATTCATGATGCGCGTATAGATGTTGCCGAACTCCTGCAAGCCAAACAGCCGGCCGGCGTGGTCCGCGTCCTGGAAAACGTACGAGGTGGTCTGGTATATCGGGACGGCGCGCGCGCCGGTAGTGGGATCGGGCACCTGTCCGGCGTGGACGGCGTTGGTGGCAAGCTGGTACTGCTTCGGTTCCGGCATGAAGATCTCCTTCTCGGGTTCGTGGGTCATTGGTGGGAAGCAGCAAGGGGGGCCGCGGGCCACAATGAAAACGGCCCGCAATCCTTGGGGACTCGGGCCGCTCGGCTTGAATCGGTTGCGCTCTAACGCATTCGCCGCTCAAGAGCCGCACGGACGGGTCCGCACGCCATGCACATACACATGGCCATGACCGCAATTCCGTATTCCCTTGAGTTCGGCATGAAGAAAGTATCTAATTTCAAAGGCAAAAGTGTCAACAATGGATTGGCTCTTGGACCCTGTAACAGAACAATTCCACCGCGCCAGTTATCAATCGCAAACCAGCGCCGTGTCCGGAAAGTCCTCTATTGCATCCTCTGGCTCCGCGCTCTCGCCCGCTTCGATGCGCGCCACAAAGAACCGCTCCACCTCACCCAGCACATCGACGCCGTCATGCGCATGGTAGATGGCCGCGCGCAGCTTTGCGCCGCCCGGCACGCCATGCGTAAACCACGTGGCAAATTGCTTCATCTTTCCCACGGGGTCGCCCAGCCGCGCGTCACGCGGCAGATCCTTCGTCGCCTCGGCCTCCGCCATCAGCATTTCGAAATACGCGCGAATCATCCGGTAGCGATCCTCGGTCGTCGGCCGCGTGTAGCTGCCGGTCGCGGTATACTCGGCGATCTGGCGAAAGATCCAGGGATTGGCCGGAGCCGCACGCCCGATCATCACCGCGTCGCAGCCAGTTTCGGCCACCATTGCCGCCGCGTCCTCGGGAGTGCGCACGTCGCCGTTGCCCATCACTGGCAGCCGCACCGCATCCTTCACCGCGGCAATCCAATTCCACTGCGCCTGACCGCTGTAGCCCTGTTCGCGTGTGCGCGCATGCAGAGCCAGCCCGTTGAGCCCCTCGGCCTCGGCCATGCGCGCCAACTCCACGCAGACAATGTCGCTCTCGCTCCAACCCATGCGGAACTTCACGGTGAAAGGAATCGTCACCGCCTTGCGAATGGCGCGAAAGATCTCGCCAATCTTCGGCAGATCGCGCAGCAGACCCGACCCTCCGTTCGACCCCACCACGCGCTTGGCCGGGCAACCCAGGTTCAGGTCCACCGTGTCAAAGCCTGTCTCCTCCACAATGCGCGCGGCATCGGCCAGCGTCGCGGGATTCGACCCGAACAATTGCGCGCCGATGGGATGCTCGTCGTCGTAAAACGTCAGATACCGCCGCCGCTTGGTCTCGCGCATCCGGCTCAGCCCATCGGCTGAAGTAAACTCGGTCATCAGCAGCCCGCAACCGGACTCCACATTGCTGATGGCCGCCGCAATGCCCTCAGCCGCGGCTTCCTGTTCCCTGTTCTCTGTTCTCTGTTCCCTCGTAAATAAACTTGCGTGCCGGATAAACCGCCGAAACACCGTATCCGTGACTCCGGCCATGGGCGCCAGCACGGTCGCCGGCCGCACCACGACCGCGCCCAGCCGCACCTCCGCCGGAACCCGCGCCTCGGCGGGCATCGCATGCTCCACCGGATTGTCCCAGTGCTTCTTCACGGTGAAACCTCTGCCCGACATTTGCTCTGCTCCTGGTCTCGCGAGAGCTGCCCCCAAACAAACGGAAGCCTCCGCCGTGGCGGAGGCTCCCTCGTCCAACTCGCGCCTCAGCTTACTTCGCTGCCTTCGCCGCAATTGCCGCGTCGCTCTTGGCGTACTTGCGCCGGAACCGCTCCACGCGTCCCGCGGTATCGACCAGGCGTTGTTTGCCCGTAAAGAACGGATGGCAAACCGAACAGATTTCCACGTGAATGTCGCCCTTGTGGGTCGACCGTGTCTCAAAGTTGCTTCCGCAGGCGCACATCACCCGCACCGCGGCATAATTGGGATGAATCTTTTCCTTGGGCATCGACAGACAGACCTTTCCTCGCGCTCTTCGCTCTTCATATTGTAAGGGGAATTCGCCCGTCAGCGCAATCGCGGAGAAGCAGCTTCCAGCTACTAGCTTCTAGCCTCTAGCCTTTCGTGCCCGGCGAGGCTGTTTGCGGCATACCAAAATACTGTCCCTCATCGAGACAAAAGCTAGGAGCTAGAAGCTAGTAGCTAGAAGCTGCGTTTTTCTTCCCCGCCAGCTCGGCCCGCGCCCCAAGCGCGATCGCCATGGCCATCACCAGATCGTCGTGGGTTCCCGACTGCGCCCCCGTGTTGCCATTCGGCAGCCGCACAAAGCTGCGGCACTCGCCCAGCAGCCGCCGGCTCTGGAAGAGATCCGGCGCCTCGACCAGCGCAGCGCCCAGCCGCCCAATCACCGAGGGCCGGCTGACGCTCGTCGTCAGCCAGCCTGGTTGTCCGCCCTGGCGATAGATCCGTTCGTACTTGCACGACGTCTCTGCCAGCGCCAGAACGCCCGTGCCGTGGTTATTGCGCTCCACCACCAGCCACGCGCCGTTGTACTCCTTGGCCAGCCCGGCTACATAACGCGCCAGTTCCAGTCCGCCCACGTGCCCGGCAAACTCCGCGCACTGCAGGCCTGTCTCCATCTCCACGACCTGCGCGGCGGAGTAGTCGCCGCAGACGCCGCCGCCCGCCGGATCCACTGCCACCAGATATTGCTTGCCCTTCACCGGCGGCAGCCAGATCTCAAGCTCTCCGTTCCGTCGCCGCTCCACCGGCTCCGGCGCGGTCTTCAATCGCTCCTCCACCGCCGCCAGTTCGAAGACGCTTTCGCCACTGGCCAAAAAGCAGCTCTCTTCGTCCTCCGCGTACTCCTGCGCCGTCAGTCCGCGAAAATCCGCGCGAATCCGCCGCCGGTACGCGATCTGCGAGCGATTCAGCCCGTACCGCTCCATCAGGCAGCGTTCTTCGTCCGTCAGGCTCGCCATGTCCACCGCCCTCGAGCGGTAGCGCGACTCCATCCACCACGGGAAAAAGTGCCGCACCGTGCCCGTCTCGCCCGCCTTGCGCCACTCTTCGTAGAAGCACCCGCCCACTCCCTGTGGTGTCGACTCCAGAATCAGCTCGCCGCCGGGCGCCATGGCCGCGCGCAAACCCGCCAGAATGTCTGCCGCGTCGCCCGGCCAGCGCGCCAGCTCGCTGCAGTGCAGGTTCTGCACCGTCAGTCCCCGCCCCGCGTTCCGGTCCGCCGCACTCACCACCCGGTACTCGGCGTCCATCTTTGGAAACACAATCTGCCGCACGTTCGAGCGCCCCGTCTTGAGCGGTCCCGCGCGCAGTCCATCCGGCAGCCAGTCCACAAACCGGTGCACCATGCGGAAGATCTCCTCGGCTGCCTCCTGCGTGTGCGCCACTTCCAGCGTCAGCGTTCCCGGCTGCGTAATCGTCTTCAGAAAAAAACGCGCCGCCACCCACGTCGTCAGGCCCATCTGCCGCGCCTTCAGTACGATGTTGCGCTGTCCGCGCTTTTGCTCGAAAGCCCGCTGCACCTTATTCGCTTTCAGTTTTCCCGGACGCCCCTCGCGCGTTCGCACCACCAGCAGACGTTCCGCCAGCGCTATGCCCACCGTAGGTCCGCGCAGGCTCCGGGGACGATGGTCCAGCGCCTTCCCCAGGCACTCCAGATCCCTCCGGTCCATCTCCCCGGCAGGCAACTCTTCCAGCAGCAGTCCCCACGAATCGAACTTCTGCGTGCAATCCCCTTGTTCGCCCACACAACCCCCGCCAACTCCACTAGCACCGCTAGCTCCGCCGCTCTGGTTCTAGTTTCCGCCGCACCAGTACTTCACCGTGTACGCCGTTGAAGCCGTCAGCGCCGTATTTGCCGTGATCGTGATCGCCGTCGTGCTCTCCGTCCAGGTGTTTGTAGTGATCACCGCGCTTGTGGTCTCCGTCGTCACCAGGCAGTTGGCATAGTTGGTGTGCGCGCTGGGGAAGGTCAACGTAGCCAGCGTCCCAGTCGTCGGACTGGTTCCCGTCGTCAACGTCACCGTGCCACTCACGCCGTCGCATACGTGGCTGGTCGCACAGGCAATCGAGGGGCTCGTCCCCGCTGCCGCGCCCGACGCCAGCGTCATGGTCCCGCTGCCCATGAAAGACTTGCCCGAAACATAGCCGGTCGCCGTCGTGTTGCCGCTCCCGGTTACGGTCAGCACCGTCGCTGGGCTCGCCGCGCCATTTTGCACCAGCAATCCGCTGGTGCCGCTGCTGGCAGCGCAGTTCAGGCACACGGCGTAGGCGCCGTTGCCGGCGTTGATGTTGGTATTTCCGCCGCCCTGGTAGATGGTTATGCGGTCCAGGCTATTCTTGGCATCCTTGATGTGATACGTGTAGCTCGTATCCACCGAGTCCTGCCACTCCGCCGTCCCGCTGTAGTTCTGCCACTGCAGCTCCTCGGTCTGTGCCGCGCTGGTGCCCGCCTGGATCTCCACGATATTGGTCGCCGCCGCTGCGTTGTTAAATAGATTCGCGCTGCCCCCAAGCGTCGAGGAGGCGGTGGTCGCGATGCTGGTGGCGCTGGCCACTCCCAGTATCGGCGTGGTTAGCGTGGGACTGGTCGCCAACACGACGCTGCCGGTCCCCGTCGTCGTCGCGGCCGTCAACTGCGACGAAGCGTTGCTGCTCAACACAGTCGCCGATACCGGTACGCTCGCGCCATTCACCTGGTTCGCATTGGCGTTGCCCAGTTGGCCCTCCAGTTGCCAGTAGGTGCCATCGAACGTGGCGCTGATCCAGTGCCCGGCCAGCACATCGTTGGCCGCGAGCGTGTTGCTGTTGCCCCATTTCCTGATGGTTGCCGCCGAAGCTCCGTTCACCGCCAGCGTCGCCGATCCCGTGTTCGCAGCATTGAAACTGATCAGAATCGAGTCGCCCGCCGCCGGCGTAAAGCTCGGCGAAGTCGTGCACGTGTAGGCATTGCCGCTGTTCGTTGTCGCGCACGTGCGTGGCACCGATTCGTTGTGCGCGGTCGCCGCCGCGGGCTGGCCGCTGGCATTGGTCGCCAACAGATTCGCCGACGCCGGCACCGAACCGCCATTGATTTTGCTCACCGTGGTCGCGCTTTGCGTTCCCGTTACGTCCCCGCTCAAACTTCCCGTGAAACTTGCCGCGCTGGTTGCATTGTTTACGGGCGTCGACCCAAGTGCGCTCACAATCTGCGCACCCGTCGCCGCGGTCGGCGATGCGCTCGCCGAAAAGTAGCCCAGCCCCGTGAACGCCGCCGGACAACTCACCGCCGTCCCGCTTCCGGCATAGTACGCAATCGCAAAAGCCGAAGCGCAGTTATTCACCGTTCCCGATGTCTGGAACGAGAAGCTGCTTGTGCCGCTGTTGTAGTAGAGATAACCGTTGGCCAGCGCCGGAACCGGCACTCCATTGATCCCTGCCGAACTGGGCGCCGGAAGTCCTGTTGACGCCTGCCCCCACACGACTGCTGGCGCTGCCGCTAATATCCAAACTCTTAACCAACGCTTCATCTTTCTTCTCCTTGCCTTGCCCCTCTTGGCCCCGTGTTCCATCGCAATTTGTGCACACCACGGCGGTCGGTGGCGCGGCTCAAAAAAGCCGCGCCACCCGCGCCTTCACTCGCAATATTTCTGGTTAAGTTTCCAGTCCCGAACTTCTGCAGCCCCCGTCTCTTACTGCGGCACGTTGGTCGATCCGGCATCTCCATGCCAATCGCCGAAGCCGGCAATGTACGTGCCCGTCTGCTCGGAACAGGTGTTTGCCGCCGACCCCACGGTCACCCCGCCCTTCCAGTTCGAGGGCCACGTCCAGGTGTACGGGCCGCCGCTCGCCGGTTGGCAAATGAAGATCGTCACCTTGCCGCCTCCCGTGCCCGATCCGATCGACGCCGTCACGCTTCCGCTTAACACATACGTTGCCTCCGCGCGGTCGGCTGAAGGCAACGTGATCGCGCCGCTCGCCGACGCATTGTAAGTCTCGCTGGGAGCATTCAGCGCCACCCCGTTCACCTGATAGCTGCTGGCCGAGATCGTCTCCCCCGTGGCCGCCGTGCCCGCGCTTACGCTCGATGGCACCGCGCCGCGGTACTGATTGTCGCGTGCAAAGGCCACCTCGTCCGGCGTCACGCCCGCATAACTCGGATTGTTCGGGCCAGGAATGAATGCCCATCGGCAATTGGAAAACTGGTTGCCGTAGCCCGCCGCGTAGGCGCCATTCTTCCCGTTGCCGGAACTGATCTGGAAGTTGATCGAGTGCGAGGCCGATTCTCCCGTTGCGATCGTGGCCACTCCGATTAACGGATACCAGGTTTCATTGCCTATCTCCGTCCCAAATCCATAGGACGGAGTTGTGTAGTTGGTTTGTCCGAATGGGTTTAAAGGAAACTTGTCGGTTCCGGTCGTATACAGCATGAACACGTCTTGATTCTGCAGTGCCAGCGGAAAACTCGAACCCGCGCCGGGGCGCACGTAGCAGCCGTAGATGAATTGATCCCCGGCATACGTGCTGCCCGTCCACGTGCCGATGTTGATGGCCTGTCCGGGGCCGTCGATTTCTGCGCATCCCATCTTTGACGTCGCCTGCGGTCCGTCCGGGCAGGACACGTTCGTCGTCGCCACCGTGCAGCCGCCTCCACTAGCGCATCCATTCGGATACGCCCGGCTTGCCCAGTCGCTCGGGTTGTTGTCGATGGCCAGAGATCCGAATGGCAGTACCTGCGGCCCGAATCCCGCCCCGCTGCCACGCACTGCCCCCTGCAATTCTCTTCCGTCGTTGATGGGAGGGCTTGCCGACGATACCGAGGACTGCGCG
>Ga0326727_10008193_pt1 | contig 26774 bp, 16 predicted proteins | sample MB2enrmetagenome_FD_207643 | JGI IMG/M metagenome (GOLD analysis project Ga0326727, IMG submission 207643) | Lab enriched peat soil microbial communities from McLean, Ithaca, NY, United States - MB29MY | ecosystem: Environmental > Terrestrial > Soil > Wetlands > Peat | place: USA: New York...
CGAGATGAGAGTTTTCTGAGTGAATGTGCCGCCCGTTGCCCGCTTCTCTTCGATGATTTGACCGTCGCCATAGTCGGCAATATAGAAGTCGTGAAATGGATCCAGCGAGATTCCTTTGGGCTGATTGAAGCCGGTGGAAAACAGGGTGGACTGGGTCCAGCCATTATGCGAAAGGACCAGCTCCACGATCCGGTTGTTGCCGGTATCGCTGACAAAGAGGTTGCCATCGGAGTCCACGGCGATGCCTTCAGGATTCAGCAATCCGGTGGTGGGGATTATCGCCTCTTCGTATTTCGTGACGCCTGTTGAGGCGTTGACATCCAGCTTCTCTTCGTACACCACGCCATTGACCGTGGTGCTGTAGAGCTGCGTGACGTAGACGTTGCCATCCTTGTCCACCGCGACGGCAAAGGGCGAGTTGTCGCCGAAAGTAGTCGAGATGACGGTTTCCGAATATCCACCCGGGGTTGGCGTCTCCTTCAGCAGGCGGCCATTGAAGGAATCGACGATATAGAGGTTTCCGGCCCCATCGATGGCCATCGAACTGGGCAGGTTGAGCGGGCTGGTGGGGATGGAGGCTTCAAACTGCGTACCGCTCACGTGGGCGGTGGGGGGAATATTTGCGATTTCTGGAACCTTGGCCGCCGCGGCCGAGCCGGCGGCTACACCGAGGGCGCAGAGCAGGAGCGCGCCACAGCCCAGGGCCGCATTTGCAGTTCGGCGGATATTCGCAAACAGGGGCAGACTGAGGCTGCGGCGTGAGGAGGACAAGGGGAGGCTCCTTTCAGCTACGGACAAGCATGGCTGGACTGCAATCGCTATGATGGTTTGCCGATCGGTTCATCCGGGGAGGCAAACATTTTTGGGGCCCGATGGGAGATGAGCATAGCACATTGATTTTATTGCAGGATAGCTAAAAAGTTGTACCGCTTGGGCGGTTTCCGGGAAGCATGGATCGAGGGTGCCGATCAGCCTCGGGAGGGACGGTTTCGTGTTGATTGAATTCAACCGGATTTGATGGTCTGATTCGACTGCGCCCAGGGCAGGCTTCCTACTCCGCCACGGCGCTCCGGGTGACACGCAGCCGAAACCCAATGGAATTGGTGGAGGAGTATCGGGTCGTTTTCGGACGTAACTCGCGCCGCGAGCCGGGCTGCTCAGTAATGACAAAAACGAAAGGGTTCGGGGCCTTCTTGCCTAGCGCTTTTTCTTGAAGCGGTATTCGGCGCCGACGGAGATGCCGAAGTTCCAATACGGGTAGTTGGCCCTATTTCCGTAGTTGATGCCGTAGCGGGTATAGAGCGCGTCGGGCGTGATGCGGAAGACCCAGCGAGGAGTGCGGTTGAGGTCGATGTGTCCGCCGATTACGGCCGCCGTGGTGATCTGGTTGTTGAAGAACTCGACCGCTGAGGGCGGGTGGCCGCGCAGGTCCTTCTCGAAGTCTCCGTAAGCGCCGCCCACCATCGCGTGCGCCAGCAGGGCGGCATGCTTGTTGTGCGGGCCCAGCCACTCGGCGCCGCCGGCAAAGATGTACTCGGCCACGAAGGGTCCGTCGATGCTGAGGTCGTTGACCCCTGCACCGCTGGTGCCCAGGTAGGCGCGGCCCGTGCCTTCCAGCGCCCAACGCTTGCTGAACCAGTAGGAGGCGTCGAAATCGCCTCCGCCCAGGTTGGCGCCCTCCTGCAGTGGAGGCGGTCCCGCCTTGATATGCCCGTAGGCCGCGCCCAGCGATATGTCGAAGCGGTTGTCGTAGCGCACGTTGGCCAGCGGATCGGAGGGCGTATAGGTGCCATTTCCGGCGGTCTGAGCGGCGGTGCTCTGGGCGGAGGCGGATAATCCGGCACACAGTGCGAGGGCGGCAAGGCCCAGAAGAGAAGTGGTTAAACGAACTCGAAGACGCATCACTATAGAGCTTACAGGACCACGCCGAGGGGGGACAATGCTGCGCGGATCGAGGGATCGGGTTATGCTGGGCAATTTTTCGGTTCCTTTGCAGGTTGGACGGATGGCAGCGGCCGGCATCACACCCCTGGCCGGTAATAGGACCTTAAATCTTCAATTCATCTTCGCGAACCGGGAGCGATAGCGGATCGCGGCTACGGCTCGCATTGGTCCGTCCATCGAGACCAGGCGAGATAGTGCACGGTCTTGAGGATCTCCATGGCGGTTGTTGAAAGGCCGGGCGGCTCCGGCGACAGCGGCGGCGCGGCGTGTTCGCTCCACTCGATGGGCAGGCGGCCGAAGATCATGGCCGCGCGGGGCAGATGGCTTGGGCTGGAGACCACCTCTGCCGAGCGCCAGCCGTGGGCTTTCATGATGCGCACTGAGTAGCAGGCGTTCTCGATGGTGTTCCGGGCCTGCGGCTCGACAAGAATGGCGGAATCCGGGATGCCCTGGGCGTGGGCAGTCCGGGCCATCACCTGCGCCTCAACAAATCGATTGGCGACAGCGCCGCCGGTGAGGATGAGGCGTGGCGCGACGCCGCGTTCGTACTCGTGGACAGCCTCGGTGACGCGGGCCAGTTGCCGCGGCGTTGGGTTGCCATCGCTGTCGGCCGGGTTGCCAAGGACGATGATGGCGTCAAAGCGGGTGAGCGACGTGTTGGAGGCAGGCGCCAACTGGCGGGCGAGGGCGGCCCAGGCAACGACAGCGAGGACCGCGCCCATCGCGGCGAGAAGCAGTTTGGCGGGCCAGCCGAGACGGATGCGCCGGCCCTTGCCGCGGCGTTGATGAAGACGGCGGGCTGGCTGCTGACGCCGCTCCGTCCGGGGTGGCCGCGATCCGGTCAAGACGATGCCTCCAGCCCTTAATGTATCGTGCCCGTCTGAGACTCGGACGGCTTGTGCGGCTTGGACGGCTCGGCCAGGAGGCGCGGCCTGTCAGCCGAGATCGGCAGGCGACCCCCACAAGTGGAAGACGAAATCGCTGAGAGCCTTGCGGTGCCGGGGCGCGACTTCCTGGGCGAGCATCTGCTCGTTGGTGAGCGCGGCGGGTTCGCCCTGGTAGCCGAGAGCGATGACCGAGCCGAGAGCGAACTCTTCGGGAATCGCGAAGGCGGCGCGGGCGGCGGACTGGTCATAACCGGCCATCTGGTGCGTGGCAAGACCCAGTTCGTGGGCCTGGAGGACGAGGTAGGCGGAGGCTGCGCCGAGATCGAAGACGGCGGCGCTGTTGAGGGAGTCGTTGTGGGAGAACTTCGACTTGGCCGCGCCCAGGATTAACACCGGCGCATTGACGGCCCAAAGCCGGTTGAACGGCATGAGGGAATCGAAGATCTTCTTGTAGACCGTGTCGCCGCGCCTGCCAACCAGGAAGCGCCAGGGCTGTTCGTTGTAGGAAGAAGGCGCCCAGCGCGCGGCTTCAAAGACTTTCTTCAGGTCTTCGGGGCTTACATCGCGAGCGGCAAACGAGCGCGGGCTCCAGCGTTGATGAATGGCCGGCAGGACGCCGTCGACCGTCGGGGCTTTCTTGAGTTGGTTGACATCGTGCGTAGACAGGGTCATGGGTTGGGCTCCTCGGTAGGTGGATCGGTTGCTTACTTTTGATTGCGCGGGGCGGCGGGAGGATTCGGCATTCGGATAAAAAGTTGTTGTAACGGATATTTTGGCGCCAATCCAGTAGCCGGGTTCCGCATTCTGGTCCGCGCCCCTATTTCTGGATGGTGGCGTCGGCGACAGCCGGCTTCTCAGTGACCTGCGCGGGGGTGGGCAATTGGGTGGCGTCCCATCCGCCGCCCAAGGCCTCAATCAGCTCCACCGATGCGGTCGTCTCCTCCACCTGAATTGCGTTGAGCGTCTGTTGATTGCTGAGCAGGGTGGTTTGGGCGGTGACTACGTCGATGTAGGGATCGATGCCGTTTTCGTAGCGGCCCATCTCGAGAGAGAGGAAGGTCTGGGCGGACTTAACGGCCTCCTGCTGGCGCTGGATCTGCTGGGAGAGGATGCGGACTTCGGCAAGATAGTCTTCCACCTGCTGGAAAGCGATGAGCACGGACTGACGATAGGCGGCGAGATCGGCGTTGTAGGCGGCGATGTATTGATTGACGGTGGCGCGGCGCAGGCCTCCGTCGTAGACGGTCTCGGAGATGGACGGGCCGACGGACCAGAAGCGGCTGGGCCATTCCAGGAGGTTCTTGAGGAGTTCGCTCTGGACGCCGAAGCCGGCGGAGAGCGTCAGGTTGGGGTAGTAAGCCGCGTAGGCAACGCCGACCTGCGCATTGGCGGCGGCCATGGCTCGCTCGGCGGCGGCAACGTCGGGTCGGCGCTGAAGCAGCTGCGAGGGCAGGCCGACAGGGATGGGCGGCGGCGCCGGAGTTTCAGGCTTCACAGGGATCGAAAACGACGATGCGGGCTGGCCGATGAGCATGGCGATGGCGTGTTCATACTGTGCGCGCGCCACGCCGGCATTGATGGCGGACGACTCCGCGCTCTTCAACGTGGTTTGGGCCTCAACCACGGAAATCTGGTCGCCCACGCCGGTGTCATAGAGCGATTGCGCGATGGCCAGGGCCTTTTTGTCGGCTTCGACGGTGTCGTTGAGGATCTGCTGCAACGCATCCTGGCCGCGAATCTCAAAGAAGTACTCGGCCAGGCTGGCCTGCTCGGTCAGCCGTTCATTGGCGAGATCGGCGGCGCTGACCTGGGCGGTGTACTGGCTGGCATGCACCGTATTGCGGACACGGCCCCAGAGATCGGGCGCCCACGAAACATCGGCGGGCAGAGAAAACTCCTGCGACTGGCTGCCGCTGCTTGAATTGGCGCTGCTGCCCTTGGTTGTATTGCTTGAGGCGGGGGACTTCAGTGTGCCGGAGCTGCGGGATGCGGTATAGGAGGGTCCGATGGTGGCGGTGGGAAAGAACTGCGAGCGCGCTTCGCGCACCAGGGCGCGGGCCTGCATGAAGTTCTCAAAGGCCTCGCGGATATTCTGGTTGTCGATGTTGAGTTGTTCTTCGAGCTGGTTGAGTTCGGGGTCGTTGTAGATCTCCCACCACTTGCCGCGCAGGGTCGCGTCCTGGGGCTGAGCGACGGTCCAGGTATCCGTCTCCTTGAACTGCGCGGGAGACTCTTTATAAACCGGCGGCGCGGTCATGGCGGGGGGCGTGTATTTTGGCCCGACGTTGCACCCGGCGACGCCTGCACAAAGCGCGGCGGCCGCCAGCGCGTGAAGATACGCCGCACGTTGCCAGGATGGAGCCATCGGATTGTTCATGGCGAGTTCCTCAAATAAACACAATTTCCTAGGAGGCTTCCGCGGTTCCAGGCTGCAGGGCGGAAGCGGATCGCCTGCTCTGAAAGTAGAGGCGTATGCGATCGAAGAAGAGGTAAACAACGGGCGTGGTGTAGAGCGTGAGCGCCTGGCTCACGATGAGTCCTCCCACGATGGTGATGCCCAGGGGCTGCCTGAGCTCGGAGCCAGTGCCGGTGCCAAAGGCCAGGGGCAGCGCGCCAAAAAGCGCTGCCATGGTGGTCATCAGAATCGGCCGGAAACGCAGCATGCAGGCTTCGAAGATGGAATCCGCGGTGGATTTACCATGCTCGCGCTCCGCGACCAGCGCGAAGTCGATCATCATGATCGCGTTCTTTTTCACGATGCCGATGAGCAGGATGATGCCGATGATGGAAATCACGTTGAGGTCGATCTTGAACAGCATGAGCGCGAGCATGGCGCCCACGCTGGCCGAGGGCAGGGTGGAGATGATGGTGAGCGGATGGACCAGGCTCTCGTACAACATGCCGAGAACGAGGTACACCGCGAGCAGAGCCGTGCCGACGAGAATGGGCTCCGTGGACAGGGAGGTTTGATAAGCCTGCGCCGTGCCGGCAAAGAAGCCGCGCACGGTTTGCGGCATGCCCAGGCTCTGCTGCATCTGTGTCACCTCGCGGGTGGCGTCGCTGAGCGACATGCCCGGAGCAAGGTTGAAAGAAACAGTGACGGAAGGAAATGAACTGGTGTGATTGATGACCAGCGGCGTCGCACTGGCCTGGGCTTTGGTAACGGCGGAGATGGGAATGACGCCGCTGCCCGAGGTGTTCATATAGATGTTCTTCAGGCCCTCCGGACCCTGCCAGTAGGGCGGCGCAACCTCAAGCACGACGTAGTACTGGTTGAGCTGCGTGTAGATGATGGAGACTTCAGACTGGCCAAAGGCGCCGTAGAGCGACTGATCGATCGACTGCGGCGTGAGGCCGAGGCGCGCGGCAGTGGTCCGGTCGTAAGTGAGCAGTTCCTGCAGGCCGTTATTCTGGGCATCGGTGTTGACATCCTGAAAGCCCTGCAGCGTTTTCATGTGCGCAAGCAGAATGGGGCCCCAATGCGAAAGGTCCTGCACGCTGTCGGATTGGATGGTGTATTGGTAGAGAGCGGCGCTCGATCGGCCGCCGATGCGCAGGTCCTGCGCGGCCTGTAGGAATGCCTGGGCAACGGGAAGGCGGTTGAGCTTGGGACGCAGGCGGTTGATGATCTCCGGCGCCGTCACCTTGCGTTCATTGAGCGGCTTGAGCGCGATAAAGATAAAGCCGCCGTTGCCCGAACCCGTATAGGCGTTGACGTTGGCCACCGCGGGGTCCGCCTTGATGACGTCCACCAGTTGCAGCACCGAATTGTTCATCAACGGGAATGACGCATCCTGCGGCCCCTGCACTCCGCCCATAATGACTCCCGTATCCTGCTGCGGGAAAAAACCCTTGGGGATAATGACGATGAGATAGAAGTTCAAGGCGATCACCAGCAGCAGAAGGATCAGCATCGGCCATGGATGTTTCAACACCCAGGTCAGCGAACTCCGGTAAGTGGACAGCGTCCAATCGAAGCCTTTTTCGCTGAGGCGGTAAAGACGGCCATGCTTCACGTCCCGCTCATCCCTGAGCAGATGCGCGCACATCATGGGCGTGGTGGTCAGCGAGATAACCATGGAGACAACGATGGCCGTGGCAAGTGTGACGGCGAATTCGCGGAAGAGGCGGCCGACGATTCCGCCCATAAGCAGAATGGGAATAAAGACGGCGATCAGCGACACGCTGATGGTGAAAATGGTTGAACCGATCTCCTGCGACCCAAGCAAGGCAGCCTGGAAAGACGGCATGCCCGCTTCGCGATGGCGCGCAATATTCTCCATGACCACGATGGCATCGTCGACCACGAAACCCGTGGAGATGGTCAAGGCCATCAGGGAGAGATTGTCGAGGCTGTAGCCGAACACATACATGATCGCAAACGTGCCGATGAGCGAGATGGGCACAGCCACGCTGGGAATGAGGGTGGCACGGCCGCTGCGCAGGAAAAGAAAGACGACCAGGACCACCAGCACCACGGAAACGATGAGGGAGCGCTCCACATCGTTAACCGAGGCGCGGATGGTGGTGGTGCGATCGAGAACAATGGTGGTCTTAATGCCTTGCGGAATGGAAGCCTGGATGGAGACCATTGAGGCGCGGATGCGTTCGACGGTATCGATGATGTTGGCGCCTGGCTGACGAAAGATATTTATGTTGACCGACGGGACGCCATTGAGGTAGCCGGCGGCGCGAAGGTTCTGCGCGCCATCGGAGACGTCGGCGACATCGGACAGCCGGATCGCGGCCCCATTGTGATAGCCGACGATGAGGGGCTTGTACTGATCCGCATGATTCATCTGATCATTGACGACGATATCGGCGGTAGTGCCCCCATCGACGATCTGACCGGCGGGTTCGTGCGCGTTCTGCTGGCTCAAGACCGCCTGAACGCTGGCGAGCGTCAACCCGGTGCTGTTCAACAGCGTGGGATTCACTTCCACGCGCACGGATGGGCCGGCGCCACCTTGGACCGCGACCTGGCCGACACCCTGAATCTGCGAGAGCCTCTGGGCAATGACCGAAGAGGCTTCGTCGTAGAGCGTGGGCCTGTCGTACTTATTGGAAGTGAGTCCCAGAATCATGATGGGCGCGTCGGCGGGATTCACTTTGCGATAGGTGGGATTGGCCGGCAAGTCCGCGGGCAGATAAGTGCGCGCGGCATTGATGGCCGCTTCCACGTCGCGAGCGGCGCCGTCGATGTTGCGGGACAAATCGAATTGCAAAGTGACATTGGTGCTGCCCAGGGCGCTGGACGAGGTCATCTCAGTGACGCCGGCGATGTGGCTGAACTGGCGCTCCAGCGGAGTGGCGATGGAGGACGCCATGATCTCGGGGCTGCCTCCGGGCAGGCCGGCCGAAACCGAGATGGTGGGGAAGTCGACCTGGGGCAAGGGAGATACGGGCAGAACCGTGAAGGCGACAGCCCCGGTGAGGGCGATGGCTGCCGTATGCAGCGTGGTGGCTACCGGGCGGCGGATGAAGGGCGCGGAGATATTCATGCGCCCTCCGCCGGCTGAGGTGCATTGCCCGGCCCGGGTTGCTTGCGGACGCTACCGAAGCGGCTGCCGAGGCGATCGAAAAAGATATAGATGACGGGCGTGGTGTAGAGGGTGAGCACCTGGCTGAGGAGCAGTCCGCCGACCATGGCAATGCCCAGCGGCCTTCGCAGTTCAGAACCGATGCCGGTGCCCAGGGCCAGGGGAATGCCCGCCAGCAGCGCGGCCATGGTGGTCATCATGATAGGGCGGAAGCGCAGCAGGCAGGCATCGAAAATCGCGTCGCGCGAATTCTTCCCGTGCTCCCGCTCTCCCTCGAGAGCAAAGTCGACCATCATGATGCCGTTCTTTTTTACGATGCCGATCAGCAGGATGATGCCGATGATGGCCACCACGCTGAGGTCCTGCCGGAAGATGAGAAGAGCCAGCAGCGCGCCGACGCCGGCGGAGGGTAGCGTGGAGAGAATGGTGATGGGATGAATGTAGCTTTCGTAGAGCACGCCGAGAACGATATAGACGGCGACCAACGCGGCGATAATCAACAGCCCTTCATTGGAGAGCGAGTTCTGGAACGAGGCAGCGGTGCCCTGAAAAGCAGCAACCACGCTGAGCGGCATGTCCAGATCCTTTTGCGCCTTCTCGATGGCTTCGATCGCGCCTCCCAGCGAGGCGCCGGACGCGAGATTGAAAGAGATGGTGACCGCGGGGAACTGTCCCTGGTGATCGATGGAGAGTGGCTCGGAGGACCTTTCGACGTGGGTAAAGGCGCTCAACGGGATGGAATTGGGGGCCGCGGTGGTGGTCGTGGCATTGGTGGGCGAAGCGGTCGTGCTGGCTCCAACGCCGGAGGTTCGCGCGCTGGCAGGCGGCGTGAGCACCGCCGATGAGGGCGTGTAGGCCACGGCTGTGGTGGTTGCGTTGGAGCCGGCGGAGGAAGATCCCGAAGAGGCAAACGAAGAAGACGCCCCAGGACCGGAAGTGCCCGAGGATGCGTTGGACTGGATATAGATGTCGTGAAGATTGATGGGACCCTGCTGGGTGCTGGGCGAGGTTTCCAGGATCACGTGATACTGGTTCAACTGCGTGTACATGGTGCTGATCTGGCGCTGGCCAAAGGCGTCGTAGAGGGTGTTGTCGACCGTAGCCGGGGCGATGCCCAGCCGCGACGCGGTGATGCGATCGATAACCAGCGATATTGCCATGCCGCCGCTTTGCTGGTCGGTGGCGACGTCGGCAAGCTGAGGCAACTGCTTCATCTTGTCCAATAGCCGGCCTGCCCACAGATTCAGCTCGGTGGCGTCGGGATCTTCGAGCGTGAACTGAAACTCGGTGCGGCTGACGCGGTCGTCGACCGTGATGTTCTGCACCGGCTGCATGTAGAGGGTGATGCCGTCGACTTCCTTGAGACTGTCTTCAAGCCGCAGAATCACATCGGAGGCGCTGACCTTGCGCACATCGAGAGGTTTCAGGTTGATGGAGAAGCGTCCGCTGTTGAGCGTGGTATTGGTGCCGTCGGCGCCGATGAAAGAGGACAGGCTTTCGACCGCTGGATCCTGAAGAATGATGCGCGCAAGCTGCTGCTGCTTCTGCTGCATGGCCGGAAAGGAGATGGCCGGGGGCGCCTGCGAGATGCCCTGAATGACGCCTGTGTCCTGAGTGGGAAAGAAGCCCTTGGGGATGTAGATATAGAGGAAGATCGTGAGGCCCAGGGTAGCCACCGCAACCAGGAGCGTGATGGTCTGGTATTCGAGAACGAATTTGAGGGTGCGGCCATAGAACGCGATCATGCTCTCGAAAGCCCGCTCTGATGCGCGATAAAAGCGGCCCTGTTTTTCTTTCGGATTGTGGCGGAGAATCCGCGAACACATCATGGGCGTGAGGGTAAGCGAGACGACGGCGGAGATGACGATGGTGACGGCCAGGGTGACCGCGAACTCGCGGAAGAGGCGGCCGACTACGTCGCCCATGAAGAGCAGCGGGATGAGCACCGCGACCAGGGAGACGGTAAGAGAAACGATGGTGAAGCCGATTTGTTCCGCGCCTTTGAGGGCGGCCTCCATGGGCGGGTCGCCGGCCTCAAGATAGCGCGCGATGTTCTCGATCATGACGATCGCGTCATCGACCACAAAGCCGGTGGAGATGGTGAGGGCCATCAGCGAGAGGTTATCGAGGCTGTAGCCCAGGGCATACATGGCGCCGAAGGTGCCCACCAGCGAGACCGGCACGGCGATGCTGGGAATGATGGTGGCGTAGAGGTTGCGCAGGAAAAGGAAGATGACCATCACGACCAGCGCGATGGTCAGCATCAACTCAAACTCGACGTCGGACACGGACGCGTTAATGGCAGTTGTGAGATCGGTAAGCGGCGTGACCTGAATCGACGCGGGGAGGTTGATCTCAAGCTGCGGCAGAATCGCCTTGACGGCCCTGACGACGCTGATGGTATTGGCGCCGGGCTGGCGCTGAATGTTGAGAATGACGGCCGGCGTTTCGTTCATCCACGCCGCCTGGTTGTTGTTTTCGATGCCGTCGACCACCTGCGCCACGTCTTTCAACATGACGGGCGCGCCGTGGCGGTAGGCAACCACGATTTTGCGGTAGTCGTCGCTGGTCACCAACTGATCGTTGGCGTTGATCTGGTAATCCTGGTGCGGCCCGTCGAAGTTGCCCTTGGCGGTGTTGACGCTTTGCTGGGTGAGCGCCGTGCGCAGGTCTTCAAGGTTGAGGCCGTAGGAGGACAGCGCGGTGGGATTGGCCTGGATGCGGACGGCGGGCTTCTGCCCGCCGCTGATGCTGACCAGGCCCACGCCGCTCAACTGCGAGAGCTTGGGCGCGAGGCGCGTATCCACCAGATCCTCGACCTGCGAGAGGGGCATGGAGTTGGATGTAACGGCCAGGGTGAGGACCGGGGCATCGGCCGGATTGGTCTTGCTGTAGACGGGCGGCGCTGGAAGGTTGGAGGGCAGATAACTCTGCGCCGCATTGATGGCGGACTGCACCTCCTCCTCGGCGATATCGATGTTGAGAGTGAGTGCGAACTGAAGGACGATAACCGAGGAGCCTCCAGAACTTGTGGAGGTCATCTGGCTCAGTCCCTGCATCTGGCCGAACTGGCGCTCCAGCGGGGCAGTGACCGTGGTGGCCATCACGTCAGGGCTGGCGCCCGGATAAAAGGTGAGCACCTGGATGGTGGGGTAATCCACCTGGGGCAATGCGGAGACCGGCAGCTGGGTATACGCGACGACGCCGACCAGCAGGATTGCTGCCATGAGCAACGATGTGGCGACGGGGCGCCGGATGAACGGCCCGGACGGATTCACGGGGTTTCGCTCTCCGAGGGATTGATTGGTTGCGGCTGCTTGGAGACCACCACCTTACTGCCGCTCTGCAGTTTCTCAAAGCTGCTGGTGGCCACAACCTCGCCGGGATTGATGCCCTTCACCGCGGTCATCCCGTTGTCCGCGGCTCCCGTCTTGATGGTGCGCATGGCCGCGGTTCCATTCGCAATCACATACAGGAAAGCGACCTGGCCGTTGTGCTGAATGGCACTGCTGGGAACCAGCGTAACGTCATCCAGCGTGTTGAGCAGCAGCTTGGTGTTCACGAACTGATTGGGGAAAAGCGCGCCATCCCGGTTATCGAACTGGGCGCGCAGTTTCACCGTGCCCGTAGTGGTGTCAACCTGATTGTCGATGGTGAGCAGCTTGCCGGAGGCCAGTTTCTTGGTTTGTGCGCGATCCCACGCCTCAACCGGAAGAGTATGCATCTTCCGCATCCGGGTCTGCACCTGGCCAAGCGAATCCTCGGCGAGCGTGAAGATCACCGTCATGGGATTGACCTGGGTAATGACGACCAGGATCGTGCTTCCGTCTGCCTGTACCACGTTGCCGGGATCGACCAGGCGCAGGCCGGCACGGCCCGTGATGGGAGCGGCGATGTGACAGAAGCCCACCTGGACCTGGTCGTATTTCACCACGCCCTGATCGTTTTTCACCGTGCCCCGATCCTGGAGCACGAGCTTCTCCTGGTCGTCGAGCTGCTGTTTGGGAATCCCATTCTGCGCCCACGCCTTGCGATAACGGTCGAGGTCCATCTCGGCCTGCGCGAGCAGATTGGTGTCGCGCTCGAGTGCGCCCTGCGCCTGCTCAAGCTGCGCCTCGTATGGCCGCGGATCGATGTCGATCAGCGGGTCGCCTTTCTGAACCAGTTGGCCTTCGCGGTAATGCACCTCGGTCAGCACGCCGGTGACCTGCGCGGTAATGGAGGCTGTGTAGACCGGCGTCACGGTCCCAATGGCATCGAGATAAATGCCGATGCTTCCCTTCTGCGCCGTTGCGACAGTCAACGTGACGGCTGGACGGGCCGCGCTTTTGGCCGCCTTTGTGGCCGCTTCCTTCTGATCGCGATTGCGAATCGCGATGAAGATAACGCCAGCCACGAGCAGCAGCAGAATCGTCCAGAGAATCCAGCGATTGTGTGAGGATGGGCGCTGCGGTTGACGCACTGGCCCAGGGTACGGTCCGGGTATCTTGTCTTCCATTTCGGGCAAATACGTCTCCGCGTTCAAGCCGCTTGGTGGAATTTGTCATGCAGCGCCGCGTGAGGCGGACGCAAGGTCTGTTTCCCTCTTGAGTGGAATCGAACAAGCCGGAGACAGCCAGACAGCGTTTTGAGTTGGATGCTCGCCCCCGGCAACGGGTTGCCATCGTCATTTCCCCGGCGCCGAATGGCAAAGCAAGCTTAACACCGGGAGGAGGCAGTTGAAACCGAATTGACGACCGCCGCGGGCGGCGAGATGTTCGCTTCCTGTTCCCCTCTGGCCCATCCTCCGGCGCGCATCCGTTACAGGGTTTGACGAAAAGTTCGGCAAGCGGTTACGGGCCGGGAGGGAAGCAAGCTCATCGCGGCGGCGGAGCGCGCAAACTAGCTATCTCCGGCGTCATGTCCTCGACAAGCGGCATGAAGTTATCGTAGATTGTCCGCATGCTGGTGAACCTCAAGCTCCGGCGCGCCTACGACGGCCTGCTCTATCTGGCCGAATCGACGCGGAATCCGCAAATGCTGCAGAGCCATCATCACATCGAGCTGGAGTTGAACCTGGTGGTGCAGGGTACGATCACCTATGTTGTGCGCGGCCGGCGCTTCACCTTTTCGCCACGGACGCTGCTGTGGCTGTTTCCAGAGCAGGAACACCAGCTTGTGGATCGATCGGACGATGCGCAATTCTATGTCGCGGTCTTCAAGCCTTCGGTCATCCACCGGTATTGCCGCACGCCGGCTTACGAGGGGATGAATCGAGACACCACGGAAGACGACGCCGTGTTGAGCACGCTACTCAAGCCGGACGCCTTCGACCTGATCCGCAAGACCATGGACTCGCTGATGCAGGGGTCGCTGGATTCGGACCTGCTGAATCGCGAGGCGGGCTTTGGGCCTGCGTCGGATTTTTGTTTCGAGCACAGCGACCCAAACGCGCTGAATGCCGGGCTGCACTACCTGCTGCTGCTGTGCTGGCGCAGCCAACTGGCGGGGAAAGCGACACGAGACGCCATCTTCCTGCACCCGGCGGTGCGCCGGGCACTGAAGCTATTGAGCGAAGGCAACACGGAGATGCACCTGGACGAACTGGCCCGGACCTGCGGAGCGAGCAAATCCTATTTGAGCCGAACGTTTCACCGGCAGATCGGCGTTCCGTTGAATCGCTACCGGAATTCGCTGCGGTTGTCGCGGTTTTTTGAGCAGTATCAGCAGCCTGACGAAAAGACAATCACGCAGGCAGTGTATGCTGCGGGCTTTGGCAGCTATGCGCAGTTCTACAAGGTCTTCTCGCAGGCTTATGGGCGTGGGCCTCGCGAGTGCCTGCGGCAGTAGGCAAGGCCGTGTGCCGGGTATTTGCGGCGTCGGGCGGCGATCGACGCCTCAGACAATCTCAGGCGCTTTCGCAGTTCCGATAGCGTTCCAATATTCTTCGATTTCCTCCAGCCGCTTGTTCTTGGTCTCAGGCACATACAGCCATGAGACGAGCCCTTGCGCCACGGCCATCAGCGCGAGGAAGCCGAAGGTGATTGCCTTGCCGATGACATGAAACGCATACGGGAAGAACAGCACGACCACCGCATTGGCAACCCACTGAATCAGCACCGGGAATGTCATGGCCACGCCACGCACGTCGTTGGGAAAGATCTCCGGGATGAGCGTCCAGAAGACGGGTCCGATGCAGGCGCAGAAGAAAGCGAGATAGGTGAGGATGAGCGCAAGAACGAGCGGGCCCTGAAAGCGGCCGGCCATCACGGTGACCATCAGCAGGAGTAACGAGAGCGCCATGCCGAGCGACCCGACGAGGTAGAGGGGCTTGCGGCCATACTTGTCGATCACCCAGAAGGAGACGATGGTGAAGACGAACTCAGTAAGCCCGACAACAATGGTGGAAGCCAGCGCGCCCGACACCTTCCATCCCGCCGACTGAAAGATCGCGGGCGCGTAGTCGACGATGGTGTTGATTCCCGAGACCTGAATGAGAACGGCAAGAGCTGCGCTGGCCCAAAGTGCGCGGCGCACTCCTGGCCGCCGCAACTTGTGCCAGGTCTGGCTCTCCTTGTGCATGGTGGCAGCGATCTCAGAGAGCTGATCGTGCGCGCTTTGTGTGCCGCTGATGCGTTCGATCAAAAGGAATGCCTCATGCAACTGGCCCTTCATCGCCATATAGCGCGGCGTTTCAGGAGCGAGCGCGATGCACACCAGGAACACGGCTGACGGCACGACTCCGGTGAGGAACATCCATCGCCAATTGTCGGGGCCAGTATTGCGGAGGAGATAGTTGATGCCGTAGGAGACGATGATGCCGAAGACGATGGACAGCTGATAGAGAGTGCCCATGCGTCCGCGGATGGAAGGCGGCGAAACCTCGGAAACATACATCGGAGAAAGAAGAGAAACGCCGCCGACGGCTACGCCGCCCAGGAAGCGCGCAGTTACGAAGAGAAGAAAGTTAGGCGCCAGCGCAGTGCCGGCCGAAGTAACGGCAAAGAGCAGCGCGACCAGCACCAGCAGCTTCTTGCGACCGTAGCGGTCCGTCAGGCGGCCGGCCAGGAAGCATCCCAGCACGCAACCGAAGAGCAGGGAGCTGAATGCCCAGCCGAGGCCGATATCGCCCAGGGAGAAGTGCTGGGTAATGAAGGGGCCCGCTCCGGTGATGATGGCGATGTCGAATCCAAACAGCAGGCCGCCCAGGGCGGCGGTGCAGGCAAGAAAAGCGACATAGCGCATGTTGATCGGCACTGTCATTCAGTCACACTCCGTGATGGGGGTCGTTCGTTGGGGAACCGATTTGCATGAGCCGCTGGGCCTGGTCAAAGCAACCGCGGGCGAGGCTTTGATAGAGCAGCGCCTGGGCATAGCGATCGGATTCCTCGACCAGTTGGCCTGATGCGTCAGGAAACATGCGGGCATAGTAATAGGCATGGGTCAGGAGCTCGGGGGCAAAGATGAGCACGTCGCCCGGATTCGCGTTGCGCAGGAAGCCGAGCATGGCCCGCGTCCACAGCTCTTTGAAGTGGTCGAGATAGTTGCTGCTGCCATGTGCCTGCAGCGGTCTTGCAGCGAGGTTCGAGTCGACAGGCACCTGCATGCAGCCGGGACTGGCGATGCGGCCATGCATAAAGCCGACGCGCGCAAAGATGGGCTCCATGAACGCAAGCTTGGCGGCCCAGTCGCCGTAAACCAGCTCCAGCCCGCAATAGTAGTGGCTGAAATCGCCGTTGAAGCGGACTTCGGGAAATCTTTTTGCGATCTGCACGGTCCGCCACACGTCCTGGGTAATGGTGGCGCGATGCGTCTCAATAAACATGGGCAGGCGATGCTTTTCAGAGGCGGCAAGGATGGCCTCGACAAGCCAGCATGTTTCATCGTCGTCTTCCAGGCCCCAGCCCACGTGGACCGTAATGCACTGGTCGCCCCGCGCGGCGTGCCTGGCCGCAACGGCATCTGCTTCGGCCGGCGCGTTGATGCGGTCGAGGCCGCAGTAAGGGAGCGGCATGGGTTCGGCGGGCGAGGCAGCGGTGGTGAGTTGAACGCCCTCGAAGCCGTCGGCCAGCAACCGCCGATAGCGCGCAAGATCGTCGAGGCCGGGCCATGCGCTACCGGCGCGCAGGTCGACGAGGTTGTCGAGATTCAGGTAGACACGGAGGCTGGGCGGTTGTTGCGAGCCGTCGTTGAGAAAGCCGGAGTCGAGCGTCATGCACTACCTGCTTAGAATTCGTCGTAGGCGATCTGATGCGTGGGGACTCCAATGTCCGCGAGCATTTTCGTGCATGCCTTGATCATCAACGGCGGGCCACAGAGATAGTACTCCACCGACAACGGTCTTGGATGGTCGCGCAGGTATTTGTCCCAGACGACTTGATGAATGAAACCCACGTGCCCCGTCCATCCGTCCTCAGGCAGCGGCGAAGAGAGAGCCAGATGGAAGTCAAAATTATGGTGCTCACTGGCCAGCGCCTCGAAATAATCTTCGTAGAAGATCTCCTGCCTGGACCGGGCGCCGTACCAGAAGCTGATTTTGCGGGCGGTGTGCTGGTTCTCAAGCAGGTGTGAGATGTGGGCGCGCAGCGGAGCCATGCCGGCGCCGCCGCCGATATAGATCATCTCGCGTTGCGTGGGCTTGACATGGAAATCGCCAAATGGCCCGATGGCGGAGACTTCGTCGCCCGGCTTGAGGCTGAAGACGTAGCTGGAGCCAACTCCCGGAGGACAGTCCTGGCCCGGTGGCGGCGTAGCGATGCGGACATTGAAGCGCAGCGTGCCCTCGGTCTGATGGTTGCTGGCCAGGGAGTAATTGTTGCGGCGGCCGGCCCGGGGATTGCTGACGGAGAGATCGAAAAGGTGGTGGGTCCGCCATACCGAAGCGAATGGCTCGGGAATGTCGAAGTCGCTGAAGCGGATCTGCTGGAAGGCCGGAATGTCGAGTTGCAGGTAATCGCCGGGGGTGAAGGTGAATGGCTCGGCAGCATCCAGCGGATCGAGAACCAGCTCCTTGATGAATGTGGCGACATTCCGGTTGCTGACGACGCGGAACCGGAAAGCCTTTTGCGCGCGCGCAGCGGCGCCACCGGCGCGCACGACGTTGACACGGATGCGCCCTGAGCGCTCTTCGACGGGATAGATGACCAGCCCGCGGCAGATGGGCGCGCGCGCCGGTGAGCCGTCAATGAGGTTGAAGCGCCCGTTGTGCTTTGGGCATTCGATCATGTTGTTGACGATCAGGCCTTCGGAGAGGTGCGTGTTGCCGTGGGTGCAGAAGCCGTCTGTGGCGTAGAGTTGGCCCTCGGCATTGCGGTAGAGGGCGTACGTTTTGTGGCCGTGGTCGAAGCGGATGACTTCGGCGCGCGCCAGGTCGGCAGCGGCACAAGCATCGATCCAGCCTTGCGAATCGGGCTCGGCACTGGACACATGCACGCGCTCGGCCAGGCGCGCCCTGGGCTCGGGAAGCGGGCGCTTGACGTGGTAGCCGGGGTCTTTGACCTGCCGCAAAAGAGTCGGAACGATTTCGCGCCACGCGGATAGGAGACTGGGATAGGGCGTTGGGCAGTCGTCTTTCACCGCGGCATGCAGCCGAGGCAAAGCGTGGTACGGTACCAGCGGGAACATGTGATGCTCCACGTGGTAGTTCATATTCCAATAGAGATAGCGGTGGATCGGATTCATGTATACGGTGCGGCAGTTAAGACGGTGATCGAGGACATTCTCAGCCAGGCCGGCGTGCTGGGTGAGCCCGTAGACCGACAGCAGCCACGACCCGAAGAGATTGGGGAGACCGACGAACAGCAGCGGCAGGATGCTGCGGGTATAGATGCAGAGCGCGATGACAGACACATAGATGGCGACGTAAATGCGCGCTCGGAAATAGACCTTGGGGAACTCCATCTCCGGGATGAAGGTCTTCTCCTCGGCAGCCATGTGGCCGAAGGAGTGCATAACAATCCGGCGGAAATACTTGGGGTACACATGGAGATCGAAGAAACCGCGGATGATGGCCGGAATGTTGGGGGGAAGGGGAACGGCGATTTCGGGATCGCGGCCGATGATGATGGTGTCACTGTGGTGGCGGTTGTGGCTCCAGCGCCAGACCGTGGATTCGCGCATGACCATGAAGGACGCGATCTCATAGAGGACATCGTTCATCCAGGTGGTTTTGAAGGCTGTTCCGTGGCCGGTCTCATGCCAGCGCGAATCGGAGGTGGACGCGTAGAGCACGCAGTAGAGAAGATACGGAACGATCGCCCAAAAGCTATGGCGGAGGGCATACGTGGCATAGGCGAAGCCGAAGATGAGGGCGAACCAGAGAATGGTGTCGCGAATCGCAGGCCCATCGCGGCGCTCAAGAAGGCGGCGCATGGTTTCGCGCGGGACCGCACACTGATACCAATCGGCTTCGGCAAGTCCTTTTTCAACTGCCAGCGTGGCGTTGACGCCGGTGAGGCTATAGTCGAGCTTGACTGGCGGCTCCGAGAGGATGTTTGTAGCGGTGCTCATAATCGATGTGACTCCAAATTTCTGTGTGGCGAAATCGCTCTCTCATTGCCCAATTGCGCTGAACGCGTAGGCCGTGGTTTCGCGGCGCGAAGTTCCCGGACGAAGAATGATGTCGCCGAGTGCCGATGCGTTCGGGCCATCGGCATAGCCCTGGCACTCCAGGCAGAGGCCGGCGTGCGGCGCATAGGGCACACCGGACTTTCCCGCGACAGATCCGTCGAGACCGGACCCGGTATACAACTGCATGTAGGCTTCAGTGGTGGACACTTCCAAAAGGCGGCCGCTGCCGGGATGAAACAGACGGGCGGCGGGCGCAAGCCTCGAAGGCGGATCGCCTGAAGCCGCCCTCCGGATGCGATAAAGGTCGCCGTGGTGGCGAAACAACTGCGGGATCGCCGCGCCGACGCATCGGGACTGGCGGAAATCATTGCCGCGGCCAGCGACGGAATCAAGGCGCCCGAGAAGGGTCATCCGATCGTCGACGGCAACAGACTCATCGGCGTGTATCTGGAGTTCATGATCGGCAATGGAACCGGCAGATTCTCCGGCAAGGTTGAAGTAGGAGTGCTGGGTGAGGGCGAGCGGGGTAGGGTGGTCGGTCACAGCCTCGGATTCGACCAGCAGAACATTGCCGTCAGTGACCGTGTAAGTGACAGTTACATTCACAGCGCCCGGATAACCCTCTTCCCCGCCGGGGCTGCGGTATGTCAGACGCAATGAGGGTGGACCGCCGTTCTGAAATGGCTCGGCGGTCCAGAGTTTCTTGTCGAATCCCTCGACTCCGCCGTGGAGATGGTTGGGCGCCTCATTGCGAGCCAGTTCGTAGGTTTTTCCCTCCAGCGTGAAGCGGCCGCCGGTGACGCGGCCCGCAACCCGGCCGATCATCGCCCCGATATAGGATGGGCTGGCCAGATACGATTGCAGGTTGTTGAAACCGAGGACGACGTCGGTCGCGCTTCCATCCCGGCCGGGCACAACCAACCTGGTGATGGTGGCGCCGTAGGTGATCGCCTCGAGCGAGAGGCCGCCAGACCCAGATAGAGTCCAAGCCTCAACGGACTGCCCATTGGGAAGGACACCGAAGATTCGTGAACTCAGGGACTGTGCCATAGGCCGGGGAACGACTCCCTTCAAAGTTACCTGTTGCCCGGATTGCTGTCTTCTCGGCGCGTGACGGAAAGTTATCGAATTTTGTCCATAGCGTCGCGACACACCGGCCAGAAACGGCTGCAATCCGGCGGCCGCCTTTTGAATCCGGGCGAGGCTCTTGAGCGGCGATTCTAATCCCGAGTCACCGGGCGGGTATATCCGCCATTGGAAAAATGTCGTAGGGGCTCTGCACCACGCGAATGAAGGCCTCGGCGCGCGTGAAGCCGCTCTGGAAGCCGCGGAACCGGGCAACCGTGTCCTGCAATTCGTAGTAGCGATCGGGTGTCTGGCTGGCATGGGCGTAGCAGGCGGCGCGCTTGAGTGGTTCGGTTTCGGTGATGTCGACAAACTGAGTGGGAGCGAACTGCAGCGTGTCTTCGCCATCCGAAACTTCGTAGTAATAGAGCGCGAATTTCCTTCCGGATTGCCGCCACACGTCGTAGGTCAGCATGGAAATGGCGCGATGGTCGCGGTGATTGTCGATGGGCCACTGGTTGAAGACGGCGTCGGGCTTTTCGGCGTCGAAGATCTTCCGGTAGGCATCGTAGTGGTCGTTGTCCACGACGGCATGGCCGTTTTCCTGGCCCGCGTAGGCCGGCCGCGCCTTCAGGATCTCGCATGCCTTTGTAGCTTCGGCAATGCGCGTGGGCGCAGGCGTGGGAGGCCACGCGCCATTGTTCAGGTAGAGCAGGACCACCTCATGGCCGAGCGCAGTGAAACGCGCAATCGTCCCGCCGCAACCATATTCCGGATCGCCGGGATGTCCACCGGTGACCACGATCTTCAGTTTGCGCGCGGGAGTTGGAGAGGCAGCGGTCGTCTCAGCCTGCACATTCATGGCGGCGGCTCCGGCGACCAACCCAGGCGTGGCCCACGCAGCGCCAAGCAATACATCGCGTCGATTCATCTTGCTCCTTTTACTCGATCGGTTGGTTGCGCGATCGGGAGAGCTGAGCCAATCAAGCCCTGCCACATGCGCAAAGTGAAAGCGTCAGATTCCCTTCGGACGCGTGGCAGTGGTCATGGTGAGGCCGGTGTCGTAATCCAATTCGCGGGGAAGATAGCCATCGTCTTCGCGCTGGCGCGTGTAACCGGCATTGGCCCAGGTTACGGGGAAGTCAGGCCGCCATGCGCGCCGGCCCCAGTAATAGCCCCGGAATGGATCGCGCGACACATTCATCCAGTTCATGAGCCGGTCGTGCAGGTCATTGCGCAGGGCGGAGTGCTGCTTTGAATCAATCAGGTTGACCAGCTCAGAGGGATCGGCCTCAAGATCGTAGAGTTCGTCGGTGGTCATGAGGTTGATGACGAGCTTATGGCGGCCGTCGCAGACGCAGCGGATGGGCTGGAAGGCGCCGAATCCGTCGTGGTCTACCTCGTAGCGGCCCCATTCGATGAAGGCTTCCTTGCGGCCGGAGCCGCCTGGGTCGCGGAGCAGCTGAAGCATGCTGCCGCCCTCGAGCGTTTTGGGAATCTCAAAGCCGAAGAACTCCATCAGCGTGCCGCTGAGGTCAATGTGCGAGACCAGGCTTGGCGATCGTGTGTTGGAAGGCGTGTGGCCGGGCCACATGGCGAGGAAGGGGACACGCGTAATTTCGTCGTACATCGCGGGGCCCTTGTCCCTGAGCCGGTGTGACTCGAGGAAGACTCCGTGGTCGCTCGTGTAAACAACCAGCGCTCCGGGCGCATGATCTTCAACGGCATCGAGCACGCGCCCGATTTCGCTATCGATGAAGGTATGCGCACCGAAGAACTGCGGGCTCTGAATGGGCGGAGGCACGCGGTTCAAATCCGGCTGGGCCCACACGCGCTGTTCCTCCGGCTTGTTGTTCAGGCTGTCCTGGATATTCGGATTGGCCGGGAAGACGTAGTCCTCGTACATCTTCGTGTATTCGATGGGGCAGAGACAGGGGCCATGCGGCTCATCGTAGGAGATCACGAGCAGGAAATCCTCGTTCCGGTGTTTGCCGAGGAAGTCAAGGGCGCGGTTAGTCACCCGGTGGCCGTAACAATGGTCCGCCGTCCAGGAAGGGTCTTTGCCGGTGGCGGGATTGCGCGAGCGAACGCGGTCCTGCGGGGAAAGCTCGGAGAGATAGGTCCGCATGTCATACCAGCTTTCGCGATCCCATCCGGGGGCTGGGCGGCCGGTGTCGAAGTAATCCGTTCCACTGAGGTGCCACTTGCCCATCAACGCGCAGCGGATGCCTTTGTCTGCGAGGCGCTGGCCGATGGTGTGCGTGGTTTCACCCAGGGCCATGCTGTTTCCCCAGACTCCGTTGCTGTGGGGATAAAGTCCGGTCCAGAGCGCGGAGCGCGCGGGCGCGCAGACGGGCTGGCAGTTATAGGCGCGCTCGAAACTCACTCCGCGGGCGGCGATGCGGTCGAGATTGGGGGTGTGCAGGCCCGTCTTCGCATTGCAGTTCAGCATGTCGTAGCGGACAGACTCGCCTAGAATGACGATCGCCTGGCGAGGCGCCGCGCCTGTGGCGAGGCTGAAGGGCGCAGCCGGCTCCTCGCCTGTGGCCAAGCCCGCCGCGCCCGCGAGTTTGATGAATGTTCTGCGATCCACGGGTGCGACCCTCCTGAAATCAGCCGTGCCAGGTCAGTATTTATCAAGCTGCGAGAATGCTACTGCGGGAACACACGGCCGGCAAGCCGCATGCTTCTCAAGTTAGGGGCCTTCCCGCATGCAGCATTGCTTGTATTTGCGTCCGCTACCGCAAACGCAGAGCTGATTGCGGGCCGGCCTCCGAGGGGGCTTGGCGTCCGGCACCTGAAATGTCCGCATGATGTTGGCGGGGGCGCGCTGGTGACGGAGTTCCTCGGCCATGAAGCGCATGCAGGGATCGATGTGTTTGAAGAACATTTTGTATCCGGCGCAGAGATAATTCAGGCCGGGTTCGCCTTGCGGCGTGGTCAGGAAGCGATGTTTGGGGCACTCGCCGTTACAGGCGAAGCGCACCTCGCATTGGCGGCAGTATTGCGGCAACGTGTCGTTCTTGCTGGTCCCAAAGCTCCTCTGCTGCGATGAATCCGCCATTGTGTCTAGTGCTGCTTCCATGATGTTGCCGAGCTTGTTTTCCGGATAGACGAAGTGGTCGCAGGAGTAGACATCGCCGGAGTGTTCCATCGCCAGCTCGGACCCGCAGGTTCTGCGGAAGACGCAAAGGCTGGCTTCCATCCCCATCCACATTTCAAGCGACACATCGAATAGCTGCACAAAGACCCGGCCCACGTCTTTGCGCACCCACTCATCGAAGATGGAGCACAGGAAGCGGCCATACGATTCCGCCTCAACCGACCAGGGCGCGACAACGGCGTCGCCCGCGAAGCCCGGAGCAATCAGCGAAAGGCCATGGGGCGCGGCTCCCTGGGAGATTCTCTCCACGATGGGAATGAACTGCATGTAGCCGCTGCCGATTTCGCGAAGGAAGCGGTACACCTCAAGTGGACGATGCATGTTGGCGCGATGCACGGTGGTCAGCGTATTGAAGGCGACGCGATGCTTATTCAGCACTTCGATCCCGCGCAGGACACGGTCAAAGGTGGGCTGGCCGCCTTTATCCACGCGATAGGCATCGTGCATCTCGCGAGGGCCATCGATGGAAATGCCCACGAGCCATCGATGTTCCGCCAGGAACTCACCCCATGCATCGTTCAGCAGGGTGCCGTTTGTCTGCAACGCATTTTCGATGTTCTTGCCATTCGCGAATCGGGCCTGAAACTCCACAACCTTGCGAAAGTAGTCCACGCCCAGCAGTGTCGGTTCCCCTCCCTGCCAGGCGAAATGGATGACGTCCGCGGGCTGCGACTGGATGTACTGGCGCACATAGGCCTCGAGCACATCGTCGCGCATGGCCCATTTCGAAACGGCGGGATAAAGAACCTCCTTTTCGAGATAGAAACAGTATTTGCAATCGAGATTGCAAATGGGGCCAATCGGCTTGGTCATTACATGGAAACCTGCTGCCGGCATGAGAATACCTGTTCTGCTCTAGCTGAAGGCGATTCGACCAACCACCACCGCCGAGGCGGACGAGAATCCGTGCAGGGGCTGCGCCGGATCGCGCTCGACGGGAACGTTATGACCGCCAGCCACACCATCGTAGCGCTCCCAGGTAAGTCCGGTCTGCTCCCAGGTGGCGATGACATTGGCGATGTAGCGGCGGCTGATGGCGCGGGCCAGTTCGGGGAAGCCATAGCGCTGCAGGGCCTGGCCGACGACGACCTGCTGCTGCGGCCAGGACTCGGGATAAGCCCATTCCAGAGCCTTGTATTCGGTGTGGATCCCCGGATAGGTCCTGTCTGTAAATGTGAGTCCGTAAGGATGGTCGAAGAGGTGGAGATGGTCGACCGTGCGCCTGGACTGCGACGGTGAGGCGATGCCGATCCAGAGCGGCCAATAGGCATTCAGCGAGTAATAGGGCAGGCGTGTCTTGCGAACAAAGTTATACTCGAAGTAACATCCTTCGTTGTCGTCCCAGCATAAGTGATTGATGCGTTCGGCCCGGTCGGCAGCCTCATGGCGCCAATGCGCTGCTCTTTCGCTCCAACCGAAACGCTCAGCAAGCTTGCCCAGCGTTTGAGCCTGGCGCACAAGGGCGCAATTGATGTGGATGGGCACGCAATGGCTGATGTCGCCGCCGAAGATAGGGGTCACATCGAGGCCGGCTTCGCCTTCCGCGCAGGCCTCCGGCGCCAGGTCACCGCAACCGGAATCCTGGCAGGTGGAGAGCCCGGTCGGGGTGAGGTGAGCAGGAGCATTCCAGTAACCGGTGTACGAACGTTCGAGGAGCGGGTACGCAAGCAGTGCTAGCTCGTCATCGTCCTTCTTTACCTCAAGGAACTTATCTACGCTCATGGCCAGCAGCGGCGGCTGGGCACCTTTGTAAAAGGTACGGTTCCCATTGAGGACTTTTCCGAAGCGCTCAATCATAGAGAGCTGATCGAGAATGTTCCAGCGCACGATATCGGTGCGATCGTGAGCAAAGAGGCCCAGGTTGATGAAGTGCGCGTCCCATCCATAAATCTCAGGAAAGGAGCCGACCGAGCCTCCGCCGGAGCTATAGGGGAAGGGCAGAAAAACGAGTGTTCCGGGCGGGCTGTGGGACCAAGGAACATTGCTGCCGGCAGGAGTGGGGCGAGTGGCTGCGGCGTCTCTGCGAATGCCGTCTTCATCGGCCCGCTGCAGATCGCCATCCCACCAGCCGCGCATGGCCTCGTCCAATTTGAGCCAGCGAGCTCGAAGGTTATCGTCGCTGCCGGCATCCTGGGCCGGGGAGCGGAGCGGGGCCGCAGCGGCAATGCGACCCGGCTGCGCCGCCATAGCACCGGCGCCTGCAAGAGCCATTCGCACGAACGAACGTCGATTCATGGTTGTTACTCCACGAGCGAATACACGGCGCCACGCGGCCGCATTTCAGAGCTGCTCGATTCCGTTTGCGACGGAGGCGCTCGAGCACTTCAGTAGAAAACGCTCAGAGCGCACTAGCTCGGAGTAACTCCCTTGAGGTCGGCGCGCGTGGTCTCATAGGTTGTGCTGTAGGCGAGCAATCCGGGATCGGGCTCGATGCCCCAATGTTTACAAGCTGCGCGATAGACGTCGGGCCACCAGTTTCTGTGAGCCGTGAGGCCGTCGTCCTTCCATTTCTTCCAGTCCACCAGGGTGCGGGACCAGGCCTGGTCGCCATAAGCCATGGCCTCGACCTGAGAACCAATCTCGGGCACGATCCACTCGCGCCCTATGCGCGCATGCAGGATCTCATCGGCCCAATCGTAATCCTGAATCATCGCCGTGAGCGGATCGGCGGTGGCGAGCCCAACTTCCCACTCGTATTCCTTGCCGGTCTTCTTCGGCATCAGTCCCTGCTCGATGCTAAACAGAACCGCGTGGCGCTCCCTGGCGTTCAAGATGGTGTTCAGACCGAGCGACCACGTGAAGTTGAATGGGATCTTTGTCCAATCGACCTCGATGGACACAAAGCCAACCTCGCCCATCATGGCGTGGCGAGCTTCATCCCAGAGCTGGCGCGTCATGTCGCGGTAATACGCCCAGGGCTTGCCGCTGACCTCCATGAGAATGCTGGACATCATCTCCGGCACGTCGATCTCACGCATCCGCTTGAAGTAGAGCATGATCGTTTTGGGCAACGGCTCAATCTCGGGATCGAAGAGCATGGCCTCGGCATTTACGCCCATGTTATATGGGTCGCTGAACCGCTCGTCGCGCCGGGGAACCGGATCGTAGCGGTAGGGTGTGGCGGAAAAATGGCGGGCCACGTCTTCCCCGCTCTTCGGCTCCCTGCCGTCAAGATCGCCGGCGGCCGCGAGCATGCGGTCCAATGCGGTGAGCCAGTCCTGAAGAGCGGCGCGGTCAGAGTCCTTTACCAGGCAAGTTATCGCCTCCTTGCCGTACTGCTCCGCGTCCTGCATTTCGATGAGGGTTAGCCGGCAGATTCGATAAGTGGGATGATCGAACAGCTTGTTGGTATCGGCGATGAGATGCTCAAGCGCTCGAGCAATCGCCGGCACTGCATGCTCGTAGATGCCCAGCAGAAGTGACTCGGTCGTGGGTGCGGCCAGAACCTCGTCCAGAAACATGTCCAGCATGGGATCGGGCGAAACTTCCAGCCCGTAGGGAGGCTGGCGCATCTCGCGGACTCGATCGGCAAACTCGCCCACATGCTCCGCGCAGAAGTGGGCGTGCAGGCTGAAGGCCATCTTCAACTCGTAGATCGGCTCGCTGGGGATGCGCGCGATGAAGGCA
>Ga0326727_10008194_pt1 | contig 26773 bp, 14 predicted proteins | sample MB2enrmetagenome_FD_207643 | JGI IMG/M metagenome (GOLD analysis project Ga0326727, IMG submission 207643) | Lab enriched peat soil microbial communities from McLean, Ithaca, NY, United States - MB29MY | ecosystem: Environmental > Terrestrial > Soil > Wetlands > Peat | place: USA: New York...
GGTTGCGGCTCTGAGCGCTGACTTCGATTGGGCGTTCGAGCGCCTGCAGAGCTTGCGGCGTAGCGTCCTCGTACCAGACCCGCAGCAAGTATTTTCCCGAAGGGACATTCGCGATCGTTACCCGACCTGCCTTATCCGAAACCCCAAAAAGCGCGGAATCAACCGCGAGAACCACAGCCGTCATTCCCGGATGGATGTTGCAGAAAATGTAAGAAGCGCCAGGACGGTCAAATTTGACCTGTTTGTGCGCCCCCGCTTCGTAAAGGCCAAGATCAAATTTCTTGCCGCGATAGAGAGAAAAAACGTTGTGAAACCAAGGGTCGAGATTGGGGAAGTCAACCAAGCTCCCCATTGGCACGACCAGGAAATCGGGCTGGAACATTTTGTTGTGCTGCACGATCCGGTATGGTGGTTTGTCTGCGCTCGGCGGAGTTTGAAGAGTTGGGTCTTGCGCTACCAGCCAGATGACGACTCTGGAAGCATCTTTCACAGCCGAGGCTGAACTCGGCTGGATGAGTGTAATTTCTCCCGAGATGTCCTGCGTCTGGCTGTTTGCCGTGTCCACGGATTGTCCGAAAGCTCCGGAGACAAACAGGGCGGCCAGCGCGACCAAAAGTCCTTGCGTTGGTGACTTCATATCCATTTAGAAAAGGAACCCGACCGAAAGGCCAATTTGATCTGCAATCGCAGGAATGCCGGATAACTGGTACGTTCTCAAACGGCGGAATTCAGGCGAGAGCACGACGTCGGATCGTGGGCGGTAAATGTAATTTACAAACAGCATGTCGTTGCGCGGCGAAAGATTTGCCAGCGCCGGATCCAACGGTGCAATCGCACGCAATTCGCCGGAGTTGCGGGCGCCTGAACCGATGCCGACGTTAAACTCGCTGCGCGAATCCACCCGCAGTTTCAATTGTGACCACCCACCGAACATTTTGACACGCGCAAGCGCCGGTGCGGCCGCTCCATAGTACGAATAGTCGTCCCCTGGGACGACCGGTTCGGGAACTCCGCCAAAACCGTCGAGCCCCTTCCCGCCGAACGCCTCTCCACTCAATTCGACATGCTTGAGGAACTGGATTTTCCAATCCGCAACGCCACCGGCGCTCGAAACATTCGTGCCTCCATAATACCGCTGCGGGGAGTAAACTCCAGAAATTCCAAATGACATGGGCCGGGATTCATCCCGGTTATTCACGGATAACCGCACCGCATAGGTGGGCTGGCGCGAGCTTTCGCCGGGAGTGGGCACCCGCTGGTTCGGGTATGGATTCACATAGCTGGTTGGATCCAAAATGCCCGCTTCAACCTTGAGTCGAGAATGCGGAGTGTCGAACCTCTGTTCCACACGAATCGTTGGCGTCCATGTCCAAAGATTCCCTGCGGACGAAAATCCTGGCACGGCAACTGAAAGAAAGGAACTCGGCATGTTAGGCGAGAAGAACGGCACATCCAGACCCGCAATGACCGAGGTGTTCGCCCAATCAAAGCGGACACGACCTGTGCGCAATCGCACCAATCCAGAGGTTTGCCCGCCATAGCTGTAAGGCAAACCTCCGAAGAAATCCAATTGAACATCACCAGACGTTCTGGCGCCAAGTATATCCGGGCCATATCCGGTTAAGCCCAAAATGGACTGTCTGAGGGATGCGCCAACACTGCCGGACGAAGCGCCGGGTATTGGTGACACTGCAGTAGTAGGGACATCCAAGTTATCAACTTGTCCCGACACGCCGAACGCGTTGAACAAGACGATGCCGGAGAGCTTGAGCCTGTACTTCAGCCGGCTCTCAACTTTGTCCTGGGCTTGCTCCTCTACCCGCGCATTCACCACTTGCCAATCGTCCTGGTTGATTTGCGTTGCCGATGATGCTTCTTCTTGCTGAGATTGCGGAAAGCGTCCGGGAAGGGCTTCGCCAGATTCTCCAGACTGGATAGCCGCGCTCGAAATGGTTGTTGGCGGTACACCTACTTTCTGCAGCACTTGTTCAAGCATCGCGCGAAGCTCGCGGATTTCGTTTTGGGACTTATCAAGTTCCGCTTGCGTCTGATCCAGCTTCTGCGAGAGCAGCCGCAGTCTGGCATCGAATCCCGCTTGGTCTTCCGCGGCCGCAGGCGCGACATAGGCGACAGTCGCGGTGGAGGACTGGCCCAATGCCGGCCAGCAAGCCCAAAGAAAGACTGGAACCAAGCGCGAGAAGAAGCGAAGCAGGCCCGTATTGATCTGTCCCATGATCGATCCCTCCATTTGCCGACGACCTGTCAGGTGCATTTCCAAAATAAGATGACGATTAGAGATATCTGGCAAGCAATGAATCAGTCATTTTGGAGCCGCAGATCCAATCCTATGCTTTCAGACGCCAATCCAAGAGGCTGCCCAATTAGACGCAAAAGGCCCAGGATGCGTCGCCCAAACCGTGGGCCCCCTGCGAGGTAGAGATTGTCCACCTGATCGAGGAACTCTGTGAGCATTGCGCACCTTTGTCCTTGTGCTTCGAACTTTATCGCAAAAAGCAGCTCTGCGAACATTCTGAGCAAAGGAATTACACGGTCGTGACATGCCGGTGACAACGCCCACGGCATCTCCCCGTATCGTTCACGATTCGGAGGCGGCATGTCCCGAAGGACCCAATTTGCGTTCAGTTCACGAACGCGTCTCAAGTTGGCAGCGCCTCCTTATGTGGTGGGGCTAATCCTACTCTTCCACAATCCAACGCGAGGAATTACTCGATGAGGCTGGGAATTGAGCGGTCGATGATACGAAGGGCGCTCTTCTGTGCGCTCCTATTCGTTTTTGCTGCGCATTTTGCGGAGGCGCAGGCTCCGGGGACAGGCGCGATCACAGTGACCGTCACCGATCCTTCGGGAGCAGTTGTTCCAGGGGCGCATGTCTCCATAGTAAACGACGAAACAAACCTTGCTCGATCGGCGACGACATCCATCGAAGGATCATTTCGGGCGCCGTTGCTCCCCGCAGGGAATTATTCAATGACGGTCGAGGCGCCAGGCTTCGAGCGCCAAACACTTCACTCAATCCGTGTGGTGGTGAGCGAAACAACCGTCGTGGACGTCCGGCTAAAGCTGGGCCCGTCGGAGACGCAGGTCGAGGTCATTGGAACTCCTCAATTGGTCCAAACCGAGAGTGCGACGTTGGGGCGCCCTACGGATGAGGATGTCATCGTCGCAATGCCTCTGGCCAATAGGAATTTCACGCAGATATTGGCGCTCTCGCCAGGCGTGGTTGTCGAGTTGGCGAATGCGGACCTATTAGGGAAAGCCAACCAGAATGTCTCCGATAACGGGGCAAAGACCACAGCCAACAATTTTCAATTCAATGGAATCGACGCCAACAACATATCTCGAAATTCCGCTTCAGGATTCGACCCTGAAGCGGGCATCGCCATCCCCGCTCCGGACACCATTCTGCAATTCAAGGTGCAGACAGGTTCCTATGACGCCGCATATGGACGAAGTGCCGGCGCGAACGTGGATCTGGTCAGCAAAGCCGGTTCAAATCAGTTCCATGGGAATCTTTGGGAGTTTTTCCGGAATGACGCGCTTAACGCAAACGAATTCTTCCGCAAGAGCAACGGTCAATCCCGGCCAGTTCTCAAACAGAACCAGTTTGGCTTCACTGCAGGCGGCCCCATACGGAGGGACCGAACGTTCTTCTTCGCGTCGTACCAAGGCACGATCCAGGTGGATGGCCTCGTTCCGAACGAGGCCTTGGTGACCGCATTTCTGCCTGCGCTGACGAGCGACAGATCGCGTGCCGCTCTCGGGAGCCTCTTTGGAGGACAGTCCGGAGTAGCGGGAGGCACGGCAGTGGCGACGGACGGATCGAACATAAATCCCGTTGCTCTGGCTATTCTGAACTTCAAGTTTCCGAATGGGCAGTACGCCATCCCCAGTCCCCAGACGACTCTTCCCGGCGGCATCGGAGAATCGACGTTCTCGATTCCCGCCCATTATCGCGAAGACCAGTTTAGCGCGAATATCGACCAGAATATTTCCGCGCGCAATCAGCTTTCCGGGAGGTTCTTTTACTCGCGCGCGCCCCAGAATACCGGCTTCACCGCCTTTGGCGCCAACGTGCCCGGATGGGGGACGAATGAAATCCAACAAAATGACATGTTCACGCTCGCGGATACGCACGTTTTCAGTTCGACCCTGATTAACGTGGCGCGCTTCGGTTTCATGAGATTCAACGGTAATTCGGCCGGCAGTAATCCCATAAGCGCAGCGGAGGTGGGGATGGCAACACCCTCGGGGCTTCCGGAGATTCCCGCGATGGTGGTTCAGGGATTGTTCACCATTGGGTCCGCGGGCCAGCCGTTTTTTTTCGAGAATACCAACACATTTGTCTGGCAGGACACAGTTTCGATGACGCGAGGGAGGCACAACTTTCGTTTCGGCGGCGAGGCTAAGCGGCTCCAATTGGATGTCAATTCTCCGTTCTCAACGGACGGATTTCTCTATTTCATGAGCTTGCCCGATTTTCTGCTGGGTGAGAGCGCCGCACAAAACGGCAGCTCTCAGAGCAACCTATTCCAAAGCGTGGGGGCATCGGGGAACTTCCGAAAAGACGAACGCTATGCGGATTTGGCCGGGTTCATTCAGGACGACATCAAGGTCACGACGCGGCTCACTTTGAACACCGGTTTGCGCTACGAGATTTTCGGGCCGCCGGTGGAAATTCACGGGTACCTTTCGAATTTCGATCCGACCATTGCCTCCGCGCAAGCTCCGGCGGGGGGCACCTTCAGTGGATTTACTCTGCCGGCAAATTTCCAGGGGTCCGTGCCGAGTGGCCTGGTGAAAACCTCGGGGGCAACCCTGTGGAGCACAGATTACAAGAATCTGGGCCCTCGATTTGGGTTCGCGCTGCGTTTGCCCGGCGGCCCTTCCGTGGTGCTGCGAGGCGGGTACGGCATATTCTACGAAAGGCTTTCCGCGGAACCGGCCCTGCAGAATGTTGGCCAGCCGCCTTTTGCGCTTACGCAAAGGTTGCAAGGTGCGCAGAATGCGGCAGCAACTTTCCAGCAGCCTTTCAATCCCGCGCTTCCTCCGAATTCGGCTTATCCCATTTACATACCTCGCACTCCGGAGAGCAGCATCTTCCTGGCGGCCATTTCGCAGTCGACGACGAGCCCGTACACGCAACAGTACAACTTGAATATCCAATACCAGCTTGCGCCCGAATTTCTTTGGGAAATCGGCTACGTAGGATCCAAGACCACCCATCTGGCGGGATGCAGCCAATTCAATCAGGCGCTGATCGCCACTCCCCAGAATCCGGTGAATGGAGAATCGACGACCACCAATGAAAACCTGGCACAGCGGTTTCCTTACACCGGGGTGGCGGGCGGTTCCTACATCTGCGGCACGTCTTTCGACGCGAATTACAATTCGCTTCAGACAAGCGTGACAAAGCGGATGAGTCATGGCCTGAATTTCCTGGCGAGCTACACGTGGTCCAAGAACATTGATTTCACCAGCGGGACTATCGCGCTCTCCTCCACGGACCTGGATTTCCTAGGAAATGACCAACGGAATCCACGGCAATCACGCGGCCTGAATGATTTTGACCGCACACACAGGTTCGTCACGAGCTTCACTTACCAGCCGCCCAGGCTGCAGGACGGCCCTCGCATCGCGCGGCTCTTAGTGTCCCGCTGGGAATTCTCCGGCATGACCGTGCTTCAGTCGGGGCTCCCCATCACAGCGATTGATTCAAGCGCGGGGAGCGTATACGGGAACCTGGTGGGGTTCACCAGGGCGGAATGCACCGGGCTCGATCCTGCATCGCATGGATCCATGATTAACCGGATCGAGAACGGTTACCTTAATCCCAATGCGTTTACCAATCCCCCTGTCATAGGAGACGGAACGGGTTTCGGGAATTGTGGCGTGGGGATCCTGCGCGGTCCAAGCCAGCTCAATCTGGACTTGGGGATTCACAGGAACTTCTCCGTGACGGAAAAGACGCGCCTGCAGTTTCGGGTGGAGTTTTTCAATTTTACGAACACGCCCAAGTTCGGACAGCCCATAAATGACCATGCATCGGGGCCGGGCATATTCGGGTTCATTACCTCGACCGTGAGTAATCCGCGGGTGGTGCAACTGGCGCTCAAGTACGATTTCTAGGCGTGCGAGAACAGGCGGAAATGAAAAACCAAATTACAGCGCGGGATCATGTTTTAGATGATTTCGAACTACCGTTAGGGGCCACGTTTCATCCCCTCGGATTCTCGCTTGAGATTGCGACGAACTCCGAGGAACTCCTGGAAGGAGCAAGGGAAAGCTGGGACCGGTTTCGAAGAAGGTTTTCCGCGCCCCCTGTGCACCTTCGAATCATGGTTCTGGACGGCGGGCCGGAGGAATGCCCGGAGGCGCCGCTCATTCGCGTGCAGCACAACTTCTTGACCAATGTCGCCAGCGCCGAAAACTTCACGGTCTGCGATATGCGGCAAGGCACGGGTTTCGGCTGGCTAACAAAGGCCGTTGTCCGAAACCGTGCCTATTTGCGTTACTACTTCTTGGAAGCTGCAGCCTGGTGTCTGTTGCACCCGCCGTATCTCGCGAATATTCACGCCGCGTGCGTCAGCCTGGACGGGAAAGGTGTGTTGTTGTGCGGCGATTCCGGGGCGGGCAAGTCCACGTTGGCATATGCGTGTGCCCGCAGCGGCTGGACATTCCTCTCCGACGATGTCAGTTGTCTGGTTCGTGGTCGCAGGGGACGCGTCGTCGTTGGGAATCCTCACGGCATGCGCTTTCGCGAGACGGCCGTCGGTCTTTTCCCTGAGCTGAAAAACCAGCGGGTCACTCCCCGCGCCACGGGGGAATTGGCCATTGAATTGGAGACCGCGAGCCTGCCTGGTATTGCAACGACCTCGGAATCCCGTGTGGATTATGTCGTTTTCTTGAACAGAGCGCCTGGGGCGCAGGCGCGCTTCCGCCCCTTTCCAAAAGAAAAGGCGTTTCAGTGGTTCGGGCAATCCATCGTTTATGGAGAAGCGGACGTTAGAGCTGCGCAGAAGGAGTCCATGCGCGAACTTCTGAAAGCACAGGTCGTTGAATTGCGCTACTCGGATTTGGAAGCTGCCATCGAAGAACTCGAGTCTTTGGTGCGCGACACAAGATCTGTGTACCGGAAATCCTCCATGACGAGCGCCGTGCAGGATAATGCGTAGCCTTCCTCGTCACATCAGGGCGATGCTCGGAGCGCTCAAATTCCGCGGCGCTCAACCCGAGAGATTGCGGCATCTGAATCACGCGGAATGGGAAAACCTGCTCGCCCGCTGGGATTTTCAGCGATTCATAATTCCGCTCCGCCTCGCCTGCCCCGGCGAACTTCCGGACTGGGTCCAGTCCAGGATCGATGCAAACATTTCGGACAATATAAGGCGATTCAACCGAATCAAGGAGGTCTATTCCGAAGTCGCATGCGCGATGCGCGAAGAGAGGGCAGAGCACGTGGTTTTGAAGGGGTTCGCTCACGGCCCTGGATACGTGGAACATCCGCGCTTTCGCTTGCAATCGGACATCGACCTTTATTGCCCTCCCGATTCCATATTTCATGCTCGAGATGCGATTGCGGCGCTGGGGTACGAGCCGGAGGGCGGGCTTGAGCACCTTCCCACCGATCACCTGCCTGCCTTGGTCAAGAGGACAAACTGGAAATGGCGCGGAAACCCGTACGATCCTGACATTCCCATTTCGATCGAACTGCACCACTGTTTGTGGAACGAAAGCCTCCTGCACTTTGGCCCCAAAAGCATGGATGAGTTCTGGCGCCGGCGCGTCGAGCGCAATTTGGACGAATTCAGTTTTCCAGCTTTGAACTTAGTGGACACGTTTGGCTATGCAGCACTTCAGGTGCTGCGCGACGTTCTGGGCAACGATACGACTTCATACAAGGTGTATGAATTAGCGCGTTTCATTCATGCCCACGCGGACGAAGAAGAACTCTGGAAAGAATGGCGGGAATCGCACGACGATGGAATGCGCCAGCTTGAGGCCATTTCACTCCGCTTGGCCAGGGATTGGTTTGACTGCCGCATGCCGGAAGAGGTGGAAAAAGAAGTGAGCAATTTGCCGTTGCCCGTCCGGAAATGGGCCGACGAGTGCGCGGACTCTGCGCTCACGGTGTCGCTCCGGCCCAACAAGGATGCTTTGTGGCTACACCTGCGCTTAATTGAAGAGACGAAACTGAGGCGATCGGTTCTGGTCGAGGGCCTGCTTCCTAGGCGTATTCCGCCGGTTGACGCGTCGTATATTCAGAAGCCTTCTTCGAGCAGTCAGGTCAGTCCGGCCCACTCCTGGCGCAAGCGCGCTAAGTATCTTGCTTATGTTGCTTCTCGCACTATCTTTCACGCCGGAGTCTTGCCGCGGACGCTCTGGCAGGGCTTTCGGCTTTGGTGGGCTGAAAGGGAATTGACGCGCGAATTCTGGACCCTGCTTTCGGCGTGTTACCTGTTCGATTCCGGCATGTACATCTTCTTCATTCTCTACAACCTATACTTGCTCGACCGTGGATTCAAAGAGGGGTTTCTGGGAGCCGTGACGAGCGCTGTGGCGATCGGAAGCATCGCCGGTACGTTGCCTGCAGGCATATTGGGTCAACGGTTTGGGCTTCGCAGGACGTTGTTGCTCTGCTTCGCGCTGATTCCGGTTTTTTTGGCGTCGTTGGCGCTGATCTCCTCGGGTCCATTGCTCCTGGCCCTCGCGTTTCTTGGCGGAGCAGCTATATCCATCTGGGCTGTGACATTTTCGCCCGCGATTGCGGAACTGACTTCCGAAAGGAACCGCACGTTTGCGTTCAGTCTGGTATTTTCATCGGGAGTGGGCCTTGGCGTTTTGGGAGGCTTGGTTGCCGGGCGTATGCCAGGGTGGCTGATGCGCCTCGATCCTTTGCTTCCACCGGTACGGTCAAAGCAGTTGGCGTTGTTGATAGGCTGCGGGATAGTTGCGCTGGGGGCATTGCCGATTGCGCGTCTCAGGTTTTCTGCAGCGCCTGCGCCGGAGAAGAAGCTATATCCTCGCAATCCCTTCCTGTTGCGTTTCCTGCCCGCCATTGCGATTTGGAGCTTCGCGATGGGAATGTTCAGCCCTTTCTACAATGTATATTTCTCGCAACACCTGCGCATGTCCGTTGAAAAAATCGGGTCGGTGTATTCCGGTGCGCAGCTATTGCAATTGGTGGCGATGCTGGCGGCACCCGCAATCTTCCGAAGGTTTGGGCTGGTGCCTGGGATCGTGTACACGCAGGTTGCCACCGCGATGGCGCTTGCCTGCCTGGCTGCAAGCCCCGTCAAATCCGGCGCGATCGTTGCCTACCTTTGCTTCACGGCTTTTCAGTGGATGAGCGGACCAGGAATTTACAGCCTCTTGATGAACCAAGTGAGTCCCGCAGAGCGGACTGGAGCCTCCGCTCTCAACTTTCTTGTAATCTCTTCCTCGCAGGCCGTCGCAGCCTTAGTTGCTGGACTCTCGTTTGCCCGGCTCGGCTATCCGGTCGTGATCACCGCGACGGCCGGGAGCGCGTTGGCTGCGGCCCTTTTATTCCGGCAGTTGCTCGGCGGATCTCTTCGCACTGTTCCCATTGCATCGCAATCGCACGCGGAAGCAGACTAAACGCAAGGGCATTCAAGGCTATCGTTTCTTTGGTGCGGCTGTTGGAGACTCTGTGTCCGAATCTCCCGCGCATTCATCTCCGTTGTACATCGCTGGTTCACCGAGACTCCCTGCTGGGGGTAGGTGGCGTACATATACGACAGTCGACCAGATTTCTTCATCGGTGAGGATGCCTTTATTGCCCGGCATTCCCGACGGCCACAAGCCGTTATCGATTACCCATTTTAGTTGGCCGTCCGCGTAGGCTTGCACGCCGGCAGATGCAAGTGAAGGCACCGGCGGCGACATGCGATTCGCGAATGGCACGCCAGTGTTTTGCCCATCCAAGCCATGACAAGCGGCGCAATAGTGCGAGAAACTCTCCCTGCCAAGGGCGATGTTTTCCTGTGACGGCGGGAGAGGATTCTTGTCTTTTTTGCCTCCGACGAAAATGGTGCGCTTCGCGCGAGTCATCGCGGCAGTTTCCCACTTTCCGGGGGGCGATGCTTTGCAGCCTCCTAAAGCGATGACCCAGCAAACAGAAAGCAGCATCGCCGGCTTGATTGTGCGCGCGGTCATTCGGTCACGTTCACGTCGAGAGTCATGGACCCGTGGCCCATTCCGCAAAAATGGCTGCACCTGCCCACAAAATGTCCGGCTGCGCTTGGGGTGACTGGAACTTCCATGTCGTGTCCTTTCTTGATTTCGACATTAATTCCAAGTTCCTTTACTTTCAGCCCATGCGTCACGTCACTGGAGCTGAGCACGAGAATGACGGGCTCGCCCTTCTTCAACGCGATCTGGTTGGGGGAAAAGGAGAACTTGCTTGCAACGATCTCAATCCTCCTGGGAGTTGAGGCTTGGCCGGCGGAAATGGCTGCAGAGCAAAGCAGTACTGCCAGCAGCATTCCTGAACTCTTCCTATTCATGTTCGACGCTCCTTTAGCGTTTGGCACATCCGATTATGGCGCAAGATACTTGAGAATGACGCGTTCGTCCCTGGCGGTGAGCATCGCTCTCACGCGCATCTGCCGGACGACGGCACGGGCTTCACGCGGCGATAAATCGTCGGGGAGTTCATGGCAACGACCGCAATGCGAGCGAAACAATCTTTCTCCCTCGTCAAAGCCGCCGGTCTTTGCAGAGACATTGGATTGCTTTGAATCTGTTCGAAGCATTTGACCGGGCCCTTGAGCAGACTGCGCCCTGCATTGAGCAACGAAATAGATGCAGCCCGCAAAGATCGCCATCAAAATTAACGTCATCGTCAGCCGTTTCACTTTGATCCTCCCGGCCATGCGGGGAACATGAATCGATAGGTTATGCCGATGTCCCAGATGTTTGAGTTTCCTTGGGAACTGAACTGGCGCGAGTAGTTGGCATTAATCCTCACACTTCGAGGTAGAAAGTAGTCGAAGCCGAAATCGGCTTGGCGAGTGTTCTCGCTCGGTAGTGAATCGCCCGGGATCTGTTTGGACCGGTCGAATTGCTGCATGCGGAAGACCGGCTGAAGCCGGCCAACTAGCGAATCGGGCCCACGGCCTCTGGAAAGGCGATAAGCAGCCTCTGCCCAATATCCCTTTCCGCTGGGCGATTGCGCATACTCGGATTTGATGTCAAGAGGAACGCTGTAGGGCTGCCACGAGAAGTGCGCCCCGTAGGAATTCAAACGCTGGTCTTGCAGAAACCGCTGGTAAGAGAATCCGGCCTCCAAGCGGCGGCTAGGTATAAAAAAGCCTACCCTCCCACCCGCCGTCCTGCCGGCCGCCCAGTACTGCGTGCGATCAGAAGCGGAATAGTACGCTACATAGTTGATTTCAAAATTGTCGCGAACGTTGAACGCGCCCCTGGCCATCCCGCCCAGGCTGGACCCGGGAGTTTGTGTGCCGATGGAAAGAATCAGTGGAGCGTTGTGAATCCAAATCGGAGTCAGTCGCTCGTTGTAGATTCCGAATGGTGTGAGAAATTTCCCTGCCACGATTGTAAGCCATGAATTCGCCGTGTAGTCGATTTGTAGGTAGTCCAAGCTCGTGAAGAGCTGCCCCTGGTAGGGTCCCGTCCCATTCTGCGGCGAGAAAATTCCCAGGACATCTCCCCTGGACTCGATCAGCAAGTGGCTGCCAATCGGGGCCGCAATCACCGGGGCAACTTCTGGTAACAGGTAAGTTGTCCCGCCAACTGTTGTGCTGATAAAGCCCGCGCCTCCGGAAATGACCGGAACGGACGATTGGCCTTGTGAACGGAAGCCACTCGAAACGACGAGCAACAATACTATCTGCGCGAATCTGGGTTTTGCCGGCAATTGGTTCCCAATCAATGAACCGACAAAATCTTCTCGAAAGCACCCGCGCCTGGAACAAATCTACTTTGGCGGCCCATCGTGGTTGTCACAAGAACGTCAAAAGCGGGTCATCTTTATGCACGCAAGGTCGATTTTCTTACCTGGATGTGGATTGAAGGAAAAGAAAACCTGTCCCCCGGTGAAGCGGCTGCCTTTGGCACAGAGCGTGTTTAGTGGGGAACGATTCCGTCCAGCGGCCCCCGCCGCACCGAGGTTTTCATAATCGTGTTCGTGGTTCTAGTGCAACCAATTCAGAGTGTTGCTGGCGTCGTCAACGAATACGATTGTGCCGTCGGGATTGACCACCAAGCCGAACAATGCGCCAGCACCTGGCGGTGGGCCACCGGATTTATCGAGCTGTTTTTTCGCAATCTGCGCACCGCGCGGAGTGATCTCGGTGATAAAGCCATCGTCTCCGTTTACCGTGAGAATGTGGCCGCTGGACGATACGGCAAGCCCGAGCGGGCCATTGAGATTCCAGCCGGATGTCAATGTTGTTCCACCGCCGTCGGAAGTCATGCGAGTGAGCGCATCGGGGATCACGGCGATTCGATTGTTCACAGTATCGGCAACATAGAGGACAGGTCCCCGGTCGCGCCCGAACAATGTTGTGCAATCATCCTGATCCCGGCCCTCACAGACCGGACTCAGTCCAACCCCAGTGGGTCCGATGACGAGTGCCGCTGGATCGGTGCGCTCGGAAAAGTCCGATCCTATCACCTTCATCGATTTGATCCAGGGCATATGCTTCTCGGAAGCCTCGATGTCGATGCGAATCACTGTGCCTTGATTCACTACGTTTCCGTTTGCAGCCACCGTGCCGTTGAGCACATTGGTGACAAACAAGCTGGCATCGTCTCCTTGCTCGAACGCGGTCATATCCCACGGGCCGTTGATTGGCAACCCCGAGAAGGTCTCCACCGCGTTCCCTCTGCTATTGAGCACAATGAGGCATCCTGCCTGGGCTGTGCTGGACGTGCCGTCCGTTGTCGGCAAGCTGCCTACCACAACCCATCCCGTCCTAAGAACGGCGAGAGCTGTTGTGAGGCCAACTCCGCCAGGACACGGGCCGGGCAGCGCGCTGGCGTTAATCTGCGCGAATACACTCAACGATCCACCGGGAGACACATCGACGATCGTAGTGCCAGTGCCTTGCATGTTCCCGCTGTTGTTGAAATTGCTCACGAGGTAGTGGCCCTCTTGGAGGTTGCCGATGGAGCGCGAAACCCGCAGGAGCCCGTAGGGGTTGACATCGCCATTTCCAGGCACGGTGGAAGCCACCGTGGTAATGGCGTTCAGGTGTTTTAGGACGTTGTCAACATCAGCGAGGGCTGGCTTGCCAATCGATTGGAAGGCCAGGGCGCTGAACACTATCGAAAGCAACACAGTCAAACTTTTGGTCGTCAAAGTTCTTCTCCTTGAGAATGGAGTCTAGTGGGCGGCGGCGTCTTCCAACCGGGACGTCGTTTTTGGAAAGCGCCGTCGCGCCTGTGCGTCGAGACCCCGGCAGGTCTCTCGGAGTAAGCACATGCCGGCCTTCGAACGTAATTCGGGGATGACACTAGGAGGTTTCGCGCCATGAATTGCCACGGCAGAGTCTGACGGATGTCAAATCTTTGTCATGGTGAGCATTTCACGGCGGGACAAGAGGATATCTGGTCCTTCTGGTGCACAGTATATTCCACGCGCCAGATTCTAGATTACTTCCGGGTCGCGGCATGGCCAACTTCGGCCCTGCCAATCATTTAGCTAGCCTGTGACATTTCCATGACAACTCCAGATGTCCGGAGCGGTCAAATACATGTTGAGCATGGAGGCACATCAGCATTCCGTTAGTTTCGAGGCTGGAATCACATGGCCTGTGGGCATTGCATCAAAGAAGAATAGTCGAAATTCTAATACTTTGGTGCAACCATTTGTTGCTGGAATCCGTCGAAATGGCGTGAAACCTCGGAACGCACGCGATCGCAAGAATTGCATCATGGATAAAAAGATCAGAGTACTGATTGTCTGCTGCAACCGTCTGTTGAGGGAGTCTGTCGCTCGCCTGCTGGCGAAGAAGACGGATTTCGATGTCGTTTCGGCTCAATCCGCCGGCGCCGATTCTCTGGATGCAATTGTGCCTTCTGGCACGGACGTTTTCGTCGCCGATTCCTTGCAATCACTCGTTGATGGCTGGCCATGCCACCCGATGAAAGAATCCGAGAGATGCGCAGTGAAATGCGTGCTGATTGCGATGCAAGATGAACCGAGTCAGTTTCTGACTGCCGTGAAGCACGGAGCGCTGGGCTATGTCCTGCAAGACGCCTCGGCGGAAGACATCATCGCCGCCATTCGCATTGTTGCCCAAGGAGAGGCAATCTGTCCTCCGGCCCTGACCCGACTGCTGTTCGACTACATTGCCTCACGCACTGCCAATCTCCCCAACCAATGGACTCGGGCGCGCATAGGGCTCACGCGACGTGAACAGCAGCTTGTCCCTCTTATCGGCGAAGGGCTCACGAACAAGGAAATTGCAAGTCGTTTGAACGTCTCTGAACAAACAATCAAAAATCATATTCACCGAATTCTGCGGAAGGTTGGCGTCGACGATCGGTTGGGTGTTTTCGAGGCCTGCCAGACTCAAACCATGCTTCGCCGGGATTCCGCCTAGTCCGACCCGCCCCTGGCGAGACCCTATCCCAGGTCGTTGTGCACAATGCTGAGTCTCTCCGATGGCCCGAACTCCTGAGATTGAGATCAGATGAGTACGTCTCCGCCGGTGCAGCAGCGCGAGTTCGGCAATTCAACTATTGACAAACTGTCTCTTTCATCGTAGACCCAGAACATTGAAGTGTATCGTAGTCGATCCGGATTGAATTCCATTCAGGGCATTGAAGCGAAGCGCAGCATCGAGTCAGGCTGCCTAGCCTGCATTCGGCATGCCAGGGCTGCGATCTTCGCTAATGCGAAGGTCCCAGGAGGACGAAGATGAAACTGATCCGACAAGCCAAGTACTTCCTGCCCGCTGTTGGATTTTGCCTGTTTTGCGCCGCCGTCCCGCACGGATCGGCAAACGCGCAAACGCCGGCAATGGAGAAGCCTAGCCAGTACGCAATCTACGAACTCGATCCCGCGCCAGCCTTGAAGCCGCAGGTAATGGACCGCATCGCGCGGCCCCTCGGGCTCGAGGTGGCGAAACCGCTCCGAGAGGACGACGCGGCGAAGCAAGTAATGATCTACACGGACAAAGAGCGCACGGTGCGGCTCGTGTTCCGTGTGGCGAGCGGGACTATGGAAATCTTCCCCAATTTCCACGAGCGACAGAAACCGGCGCCTCCAAACGAGAGAGCCATCGATCTGGCGCGGAAGTGGGCGGAGGAAAGTGGAATCGTTCGCGCGGCAGGGCCGGGAATCCAGGCGGGTGAGGTGACTTCAACGGGGCGCGAGAATTTCGCCCATGATGGACCGCGCAGCGAAGCGGTCGATGTCCTTCGCACCGTTCATTTCTTCCGGCAAATCGACGGACTGCGGGTCTTCGGCAAGAATTCGATCCTTTCCGTGGATGTGGGAGCGGAAGGCGTTGTGGGCGCCGATTTCAGTATGCGAAGCCTGGTTGCGGGACGGAGAGTTCCGACACGGATCATTTCATCCGAAGAAGCATTGGCTGCCTTTCACAAAAGATATGACGAGGAAATCGACCGGATGAAACGGTCGCACCCTGACTACCGATTCGAGATGGCACCTCCGCAATTGATTTATTACGAGCAGGGACGGCGGTATGTCCAACCTGTTTATCGTTACATTTTTCGATTTGTTGGACCGAAGGGAGTGGCAGGAGACTTCAACCGGTTGGTGCCCGCCTCGGTGACGCCTCCCGAGGAAATCTTCAGCGCTCCTCGAGGGCAAACTCCAACGAAGGCGCCGCGCCGCGAATTGAGCAAACCTCCCGAGGCTCCCGCGACTGACCCAGTTTTATTGGGCGCTTACATTATTCAAAACTCGGAATCCGGCTGGCTCGATGACGGATGGGCATTCCTGAACGATTTTCAGACGAGCAACTTGCTTGGACAGATTTTCTTTGGGCTGCCGCCATCGCAAATTGCCCAATACTACTGGGACGAGGTGTGGCTGTGGGAGGCGGACGGAAGCATCCCGGATAACAGTCAGTACTATCCCGGCGCGGTGAACTTCGCCGTTCACGAGGGCCACGGAAACATGTGGCGCACCGCGACTGTCGGGGATTGGTCGAAGATCATCGAGCTCGATAAGATCACGGGGTACGGCGCGGCGACTGGAAAAGGGGAAATCACAAATTATGTGTTATGGAAGGGTTGCGCGATTATCCCTGCTCCGGGCGATCCATATTGCGCGGAATACCAGTCTCCGGCAAATTGGTACGATGTGTGGTTCACGATGTTCCAGGGAATGCGCGGCGCGTACGGATTCCGGACGGAAATGTGGATTGATGACGAGGCGGGTGGCCCGTTCGGTGCGAACATTGGCCTCGGCTCTGCAAATTTGAACGCTTGGTTTCACGCGACCGACAACAGCCAGTGGGATCACGACAGCACTCTCAATGGGACGGACGGCTGCCCGTTCCCGTCCGATCCTGGACCTGAGTACGGAGACGCGGTCATTGCCTGCGGGCATGAAAACGACCGCGCCTACGATACGGGGAACGTGCCGGCAACAAGCTGCCTGACAATTTGGTGGCAGCACAAGTAGAGTGCAGAGGGCCTTCCAGCTACATCACCGAGCTGTGATTCGCTCATGATGGGAGGCTGAGGGATCGACGATTCACAGCGTGGCTTCTGTGGGCAGCCTGCAATCGCCCCGGCTCATCTGCGAAGTCCTGTCAACTGTACTGTTGACGTGTGGCCACCAAGACGTTCGTGACTGGCGAACACATTGTGTGCGGCGACACACGGACGAGATCCGATCAGGGATCAAAGAACATCCTTGTTTTCAATACCGCCAGAGTTGGCACCTCGCCTGTAAGTTGTTTCCCGTTCCATTGAATTGATCTATAGTTCACCTTCTTATTGAGGGCCCTTATGAGCTGGGCACGAAGAACGTCGTGGCAGATGGTGGCGGCCGTTGGAATGGCGTTCCTAATCCTGGCGCTTTCTTTTGTTGCCTGGCGAGCCTCGCGTGCGCTGCACCTTTCCAATGAGGAAGTTCGATCGGAGCGTGAAATTCGCTTTACTACGGGGCCACTCCTCACTCCCGCGGAAGCGAACTTCGAAGCGATCAGCACTCCCGCGGGGTTCATTGAAGCAGCTCAGTTCGAGGACCGGCTGTATGTTGCCAGCCCTTCGGGCCTGTTGGAATTCGACTCGAAGGGAACTTTTCTCAAGCAATATGCCGTGGGACGCGAATTCCCTCCGTCTCCACTAGTGGCCCTCGCTCCTGCAATGCTGGCCGACGCACACGAGCCGGAACTCATCGTCGCGACGTCGCAGGATGGAGTACTCGCCTTTAACGGCCGCACCCTTCGTCAGATTTATCCGCTGGACGCTTCCGCGCGCGCGATCACGTCCATTCTCCCGACAGCGAGTGGTCATCTCCTGATAGGGACCAAGAAGCGGGGCATTCTTGTCTACGACGGCCAGAAAATCACAGCCTTCCATCCGACGCTCAGCGGCATTTATGTGACAACCCTGGCCGGCTCTGATTCAGATTTGTGGGTGGGGACTCTCGATCAAGGGGTTCTTCACTGGCACGCGGGATCAACTGACTCGTTCGGAGAGCAGCAAGGCTTGCCGGATCCGCAGGTACGTGCGATCGCCCTCGCTGGAGACAGGACGTACGCCGGTACTGTGCTTGGCGTTGCCGTATTCGAGCGCGGCCAGTTTTCCCGGGTTCTGGCCCCAGGCGTTCTTACAAGCTCCCTTTTACCGGTCCACGGACAGCTCTTCGTTGGAACCGAGGACCAAGGCGTCATCGCGCTACCGCTCGAGGGGCGGCACCCGAATCCTGCCTCGAACGGTGCCCCCGGCTTAATGGAGGTGCGCCAGTTTTTCGAATCCGGCGATGTCGTGTATGCCCTCGCAGCCAACGGTCTATATCGCATGGGCGCACGCGGATTCGGTTGGCAGCAAGTGTTGCAGCCCAGCGCCGCTGTACTGACCGACCGCAACATATCCGCGCTCGCTGCGGACCAAAGTGGGCGGATCTGGGTGGGATACTTCGACCGCGGCCTCGACGTCCTCGATCCTGGCGGCCGGCGCGCTGCGCACGTCGAAAACGAGCACGTGTTCTGTGTGAACAGGATACTGCTCGATGCCAAGACTGGGACTGTGAATGTTGCCACCGCGAACGGCTTGGTGCGTTTCGACTCTGCCGGCAGCATGGTACAGGTTCTGACGCGCGCCGATGGATTGATCGCCGACCATGTGACCGACGTTGCGCTCTACCGCGGGGGTTTGGCGCTGGCGACACCTGCGGGTCTCACTTTCCTGGATGCCACTGGTGCACGCAGCATGTATGCGTTTCACGGTCTCGTGAACAACCACGTGTATGCATTGGGCGTCTCAGGCGATGAGCTGATGGCGGGCACGCTTGGGGGCCTCTCCGTGCTTGAAAAGGGCGACGTGCAGATCAACTACACAACTGCGACCTCCGGGTTGAAGCACAACTGGATTACGGCCGTTGTTCCCGTGGGCGACGAGTGGATGATCGGCACGTACGGCGCAGGGATCGTTGCATTGGATCGCTCGGGGCGCTTCCGCTCGTTTCAGAACGCTTCGGGGCAGTTCGAAGTGAATCCCAACGCCATGCTGGCAACGCCGCAGCACGTATTCGCGGGAACGCTAGGCAAGGGATTGTATGTGTGCGACCGCGAGTCGGAGCGCTGGTCCGCTATCGAAGATGGATTGCCATCATCGAATGTCACCGCGCTCGCGGCAAGCAATGGCTATCTCTACATCGGAACTGATAATGGTCTCGTGCGGATACAGGAGCGGAAACTCCACCCATGAAAAAGACACTCTTTGCTGCATTCCTGCTGCTATGCGTTCCGTCTTTCTTGCGGGCAGACGCGGGAATCCTGATCCCGCGCGACAAGGCCCAGCCCGATCCGAAGATTCTGTCGCTCGAAGAAATGGAGATCACCGTACGCATTGATAATGGCGACGCGCGCGTCTTCGTGCGGCAAGTGTTTTCGAACCACACTAGCGGGATTGAGGAAGGGAACTACATTTTCGCCCTTCTCAGCCGGGCCACGGTTTCCGACTTTGCCGTGTGGGATGGTCCGACACGGATACCCGCTGTGATTCTGGAACGCAAGCGTGCCGAGGAACTTTACAACCAGCTCAAACAGCAAGCAATTGACCCCGGCCTGCTGCAAATGGGAGAGCGCGGCGCGGAGGAGGCCCAGCGCAGCGCCGTCTTTAGCGCGCGCATCGTTCCCATCCCCGCTTATGGAACGAAACGGCTTGAAATCGAATACCACGAGTCCATCCCCGTCGAGAACCTGAAGTCGTACTTCGCGATCCCGTTGCGTCCCGATGCCTACCAGTCGCAGACGGCGCGCCATCTGTGGATTAATTTTGAACTCGATTCCGCGCACTCCATTTCGAATTTCGAAGCATCCGCGAAAGGCTTTCCGCTGCAAATGGATTCGAACACACCTCACCGCGTGATTGGACATTTCGAGGGGTTGAACGTCAGCCTGGCGGAAGACTTTGTTGTCACATACGATCTCGACCGCGCCGCCGCGGACACATTGCAGGTGCTGACTTTTAGAAATCCGGTGAGCGGGCCTCCGTCGCCAACGGAAACCTCTCCTCAGCGAAGAACGAACGAGCCAGGCTTCTTCGAAGCGGAAGCTTTGCTGGGTTACGGCCAAGCCGCGCCCCCTGGCGGGAACGCAAACGCAGGCGCCCCTAAGACGATTGTCATCCTGTTTGACACATCGCTTTCCATGCAATGGGAGAAGCTTGAGCGGAGCTACCAAGCGCTGGAAACCTTGCTGCACACGTTACAGCCCACGGATCAATTCAATCTGCTGCTTTTCAATAGCCAGACGCAGGCGTTCCAGCCGTCACCCGTCACGGCGGATTCCGCAGGAATCCAGAAGGCGCTCGATCTTGTCCGTGCCAGCAGGCTGCGTGGCGGGACGGATTTGCAGCGCGCACTCGATGCTGGTTTGCAGCAATGCTCTGCAACGAATGGCGGAAATCCTTATCTTGTGTTGTTGAGCGACGGCGGAGCAACGCGCGGTCCAATTCAAAGTGGCAAACTGGCATCCTTGTACGCCGCCGCATGGAAACGACTTCCTGAGCAACGGCGACCAAGGACATATGTATTCGGTGTAGGAGATGACGCCAACTTGCCACTGATGCGCATGCTCGCGCGTCAGGATGGCTTGCTTGAGAACGTGCTTTCCACCGAGCCCATGGACTTCAAGCTGAATTCTTTCCTCACCAAGATCGGGCGCAGTCCGCTGGGACAGCTCCGCCTGGAAATCGCGCCCGAAGCAGCTGCAGACATGGTTTATCCGCTACAGGATTCCGCATTCGCGGGTTCTCTTGCCTCGTGGGTCGGCCGTTATCAAGAAACCCGCCAAAGCGTAGCGTTCGCAGTCCGTGGCGTGCGTGACGGGACTCCTTTCGAGATGGCTGCCAAGACAGATTTCCCGCAGGAATCTTTGGACCACCTGCAACTGCCGCGACTTTGGGCGCGCGCAAGGGTGGATGCATTGCTCGAGAAGATTCAGCGCGACGGGGAAGACCAGGCCACCATCGACGAAATCATCCGCCTGGCGCGGCAATATAAGTTCGTCACGCCGTACACTTCATTTCTCGCCGTGCCGCGCGCGCTGCTTCGCCCGCGAGTTATCCGTCCGGGAGATCCCGTACTGCGCGTGAAGACGGATGAGTCCATCGTCTCCGTGATTGCGCTGTTCCCCTTCGGCCTGGTGCAAAGATTGCGCTACCTTTCCGGAGAAGACGTTTGGCAAACGCGCTTTCTCGCTCCCACGGACATGCAGGATGGAACGTACAGCGTCCGTTTGATTCTTCGCGACCGCCTGGGCCATGCCTACCGCGAATCCAAGACATTTGTGATCGCGAGCAAACCTCCCACGGTTCAGATACAGCTTGATCGAAAGCGATTCCGGCGCGGCAGCGTGGTGGATTTGAGAGTGAGCGCCTCTTCCAGCACGCGAACGCTCGTGGCGCGCCTTGAAGGAGCGGCGCCCGCTGGGCTCAAGTGGGATCCGCGCGCGGGCGCGAATACGGGACAATTGCTGATTCCCGAACAAACGATCCCTGGAATCTACAAGCTCACCGTAACGGCCGAGGACATTGCGCACAACATCGGGACGCAGGAGGTGCCAATTGAAATCGTTCCATAATTCCAAACTGAAACTCCTCCCGATTTTAGGCGGAGCCGGCATTGCTATCGTTGCGATGGGTTGGGGATTCGCCGCCAGCGGGTCGCTTCCTTCGTGGATTCGCAACATCGAAGCGGGAACGTCAATTGAAGCCGTGTTCTTCCGTGCGATGCCTATGCCCGGTGGCGCGGTGCTTTTTCGCAGACCGCCATCCGAGACGCGTCCTGCTCTCGGCGAACTGATTAAAGCCGGGCCGAAGGATTCGGAGCTGTATTCCCTGCGTGCCTTGGAAGACGAGCAGCAGCTCGATATCGCCGCAGCGGAATCAGACTGGAAGCTCTACGCCGAGAATGCTTCGGACAAGGCGGGCGCGCAAACTGCGCTGGCCGATTTCTACCACCGCCGCCTGCGGCCATTGGATGAAATCAAGACATTGTCAGTGGTTGCCGCTGCGCCGGCGGATGCTTCCGAAAGCCTTGTTCTCAGCTCCGAGCAACGCTCCTGGCGGGCCTTCGAACGTATTTTCGACGTGATTCGCGCCCAGGGCTTACCGAAAGACGTATCCATCGGGGAGTACCGTGCCTGGCTTGCTCGCTATCCACACGAACCATCACTCTACGCGCGGTATCTCGAGTTTCTGATCTCGGAAAAGGAATACACCGGCGCCGAACAATTGATCGCCGAATATCACAAGCAGTTCCCGGGCGACGAGATTTTCCCCGTAAAGGCCAAAGCCCTCGTCGAATACCGCCGGGGTTCTCTCCAGCAAGGTCTGGCCGTCTACGAACAGAGTTTTCAGCCGCTCTGGGCTCCTGAACTGGTCAAAGGCTACTTCGACTTGCTTGCGCAGACTCAAAGTTTGCGAAAATTCCTGGACCAGTCACGCGCGGCCCTCAACGCGAACCCGGAAGACCTGAATGCAGCTGCGCGGATCTTTTATTATTACCAACAGCAGGGCAAGCTCGACGCCGCGGAACAGGTGATCGCGGAGTTTCGCCTCCACAAAGAAGCAACCAAGTCTCCCTGGACCTCGCAGGATCTCTACGTGTGTGCGCGGCTCCTCGAAGATATTCACTCCTATCCGGAGTCCGCTCGCTACTACTTCGCCCTCTATAACAGTAAAGGCACAAATGACGCGCAGGAGCAAGCGCTGGCCGGATTGGCGAATCTGCTGCTCACAGCTCCGGAAACCCCGATACGCTTGGGCTCGGGCGAGCTCTCGATGTACCGCGACATCGCCACGATGGACCAAGGGCCTGGATACCTGAACGGAATCCTCTCCTTGATTTTGAATACCACGAGCCCGCCAGCCGAGTATTCGGAGGAAGAGCAACGCGCATTTCCATACTTTCACCGATCGCGCGCCGCGGAACTGCTGGCGCTTCTGGATGATAAATATCCGAACTCGCCTGAACGTCCCGAGCTTCATGCCAAGCTGCTGGATTTCTACGCCCATTCGGGCGAAAGCGAGGCCGTGATCAAGGGTGGACGCGATTTCCTTGCGGCTTTCCCCCATGCGTCGGAACGAATCCAGGTGGCTCTGCTCATGGCGGATGCCTACGCGCGCACGGGAAAGACACAAGATGAATTTGCGATCTACGATTCCGTGCTGCAAGAACTCGCGGCTCAGGCGGACAAGGTGCCCCTTGGGACCAGTTCCCAAGACACCGCTCGGTATTCGCCTTCAACATACAATCCCGCGGTGGAGAATGATTCCGAGCAATCGGAAGGGAGCGAGGAAGGCGGGGAATCAGGGGCCGTCGAGACCCGACCTTCTTCGCGGCAAGGGGCGAACGAGGCGTTCGACGTCGGCACAACTCCGGCACAAACCCAGGCCGGGGCGCGTTCTCCCGAATACGCCCGCATCCTGGAGCGTTACTTGGCTCGCTTGGGGGCCCTAAAACAAGTTCCGGCAGCGCTCGCTGTGCTTCGGCGTGAAATTGACCGGAACCCGGACGATCCCGGTTTGTACGAAAGGCTTGCGGTTTTCCTGGACCAGAACAGGCTGGGATCCGAACAAGAGGAAATTTATCGACGCGCCATGGCTCGCTTCCCCGATCGTTCCTGGTACCACAAGCTCGCGCGTTTCTACCTGCGTTACAAGAGAAATGAAGAATTTGAGAGGCTGACGCAGGATGCCGTAAAGACCTTCACCGGCACGGACCTCGAGAATTATTTCCAGGATACGGCCTACGGCGGCGGCCCCGCGCTCTACCTGCGACTTAACGAATACGCGCACCGGCGATTTCCACACAACCCGGTATTCGTGCTGAATTTGCTCAGCGCCTATCACAACCCTCAAACCTACGATAACGCCGCGTGGGAATCGCTCTTGCGCCAGCATTGGTTTGAGGAGCCGGATCTGCGGAACAGGTTCTTCGAATACCTTTCGTGGAGCGGCAAACTGGAATCCGAGCTGAGTACATTGCAAAGGGGAACCTCCGCTGACGGAAAAGACGGGTGGACCAAGTTTGTCCGCGAAGATCCCGCTGCAGGAAATTACTTGGCGCAAGCGGATTTGTGGCGCTCCCATTTTGAGGATAGCGCTCCGGTGCTCAAAGCTCTGGCGGAAGAGTATCCTGCGGACCAGGAACTTGGACGCACAGCGTCTTCCGTATACCGCTCCTTGGCGTATTTCGATCCCGACAAGACGGTCGTTGCTGCAAAATTCGAAGAGAATTTGCTCCAGGCGAATCCCGGAAACACGGAAATTCTCGCTCGCATCGGGGATATTTATGCGGACCGGGACCTGCTCGCTGAAGCCGCTCCTTATTGGGAGCGCATTCCGCAGGTTGCGCCTGGCCAGTCGGACGGGTATCTCGAAGCGGCGACGATTTACTGGGATTACTACGACTTCGGCAACGCTCTTCGGTTGCTCGGCGAAGGCCGGAAAAAGCTGAATGACGACAACCTCTTTAGCTATGAAGCGGGCGCCATTTACGAGAACCAGCGGGACTATCCGCGGGCCATCGAGGAATACATCAAAGGAGCTGTTGCGGCGGGGGTAGAGTCACCTGCAGGAAGCCGCCTGCTCGAACTGGCCCGCAGGCCCAAGTTTCGGGATCTTGTCAACAACGACACGGCCAAAGCGGCAGCTCCCCCTAACCCATCCACTCCGGCGCTGAATCTGCGCGTGGCAGTGCTCGAAGCGCAGGACCGCAAGCCGGAACTCGAAAGTTATCTCGAGTCCATCATCCAAGACACGACGTCCCTCGAGAAGGCGGAAAACATCGAAGATCTGGCGCAACGGAAATCTCTCGAAGCGGTCCGCCAGCACGCTCTTGAAAAGCAGGCAGTCCTTGCGACAGACCCTGTCAAGCGGCTGCAACTTCGCTATGCGCTCGTCAGCCGCTATGAGAGCCGGAAGGATTTTCAGTCGGCGCAGAGGAATATCGAAGCCCTCTACCGTGAGAATCCAAAGATTCTTGGCGTCGTTCGTTCCACCGTGGACTTTTACTGGCGGATGAAGTTGCGTACTCAAGCGATCTCCGTGCTCTTGCAGGCAGCGAAGGACGCCTATCCTGATCTAAGCAAGCAGTTCAGGTATGAAGCGGCACGCAAGTCCACCGACGCAGGCCAATATCAACAGGCACGCGACCTCCTCGCATCGCTCATAAAGGATGCCCCATACGATAGCCAATATCTTGCCGCCATGGCGGATACGTTTGGACAGGCAGGCGACGATCGCGGCCTCCAGCAGTTCTATTTGGAGAAGATTGCGCTCTTCCGCGATGCTCCGCTCTCACAAGATGACCGCAAGACGATGATCGCCACTCTCCGCCACGGGCTGATCCCGGCGCTTACCCGCATGAAGGACTATCCGGGCGCCGTGGACCAGTACATCGAGCTGATCAATGGTTTTCCGGAGGACGGTGAATTGGTGACGGAAGCCGCGCTCTATGCTTTGCGCTACCAACGCCAGCAGCAGTTGACGGATTTCTACAGCAAAACCATTTTTCAGTCTCCCCGCGATTTTCACTGGCCGATGGTGCTGGCTCGCATCCAAACCAGCCTTGAGGATTTTCCGGGGGCGATTGACACATATCAGAAGTCCCTTGTGATTCGCCCGGATCGCGTGGACTTGCGGGAGGCGCGCGCGGGACTCGAAGAGCGCTTGATGCGTTTCGATGAGGCCGCCGCCGACTACGACCGCGTGTATCAACTGGCCTACAAGGACCCACAGTGGATGGAAAAGATCGCCGAAATTCGCGCTCGACAGGGCCGCGTCGATGACGTTGTTGCGGCCTTGAAAACGGCGCGGATCGAAGGACGGCCGGAAAACGCTGACAATTACTTCGAAGTCGCTCGCCGCCTGGAGTCATGGGGCATGCTGGCCCAGGCTCGCGTGTTCGCGGAGCAAGGAGTCAGCGCGGCTGGCGGGGAGCTGCTTGCGGCGCCGGAGCACCATGAAGGAGCAAAACTCTACGCCCGGATTATGACCCGCTTGCGCCAGCAAGAGAAAGCCTACGCCATTCTTCAAAGCGCGATGTCATCTGCTTCTTCGAGCCTTCCGGTGATCAAGGAGCAATTGGCAAAGGAAGGAGTGGAAGCGGTAACGGACAGCGAGTGGCGCCAGCGCACGCAACAGATGCGCATCGAAGCGGCGCGCGGAGGCATGCGCGACGCGCTGAGGGAAATGGGCGGCACCGTGGCGCGGTACTTCACTCCCGAGGAGAAGGTTTCGTTCGCACAGTTCGCGCAGATGAAACACACCGGAATGGACTCGAAGGACGTGGAGACTTTTGCCGTCCCTCTTGCGCAAAGCGCAGGGCTCGCCGATCTGGAAGCCCGTTGGGACTACGAACTGATGATGGAACGAGGGGCGGACCCCGCTGTCCTTGACGGCCGGATGAATGCGCTTGTCGGGTTGCAGCGGCGGCGCCTCAAGTTTGCAGAACTAGCCTCGCAACTGGAGTCTTTTGCGCCGCGGATTGCTGCATATCAGCATACCGCCGCACTGTCGGCGGCTTCGACAGCGTATCGGTCGGCAGGCGATCCTGAAAACGAATTGCGCGTTCTCGAAGAGATTCCTGACAACTACTTGGGTCAAGATCAACATAACCGGCTCTTTTACTTGCTTCTCAACCGCAACCCCCATGAACTCGTGAATCGAGCCTCGATTTGGAACAATTGGGGACAATCAGCGTCCGACTATGCTGTCGCGCACGGAGATCCTTCGCTGGTTCATGCTGTGGTTGCCGCGCGGGGACGCCCTCGTCCGCCCGTTTGGCTGAGTGCGTACAACGGTTTGGTGGGGTTGTACTTTTCCGAGCCATCTCCTGAAGTGAATGCCGCATTCCTTGGCGCTCTTGGCGACGACACCATCGCACAGCGACTCGCGAAGCCTGTGGATCGTACGCAGCAACTTGCGGGAAACACCTGGTTCTACTACGGGTCACGATATGGCGAGTACTTGGGCGTGACCAAACAGGGTAACCCAGAAGATTACCTGCCATCGGAGCTGGAAGAGAGCCCTGCATCCGCAGACGCATATCTCA
>Ga0326727_10008195_pt1 | contig 26772 bp, 21 predicted proteins | sample MB2enrmetagenome_FD_207643 | JGI IMG/M metagenome (GOLD analysis project Ga0326727, IMG submission 207643) | Lab enriched peat soil microbial communities from McLean, Ithaca, NY, United States - MB29MY | ecosystem: Environmental > Terrestrial > Soil > Wetlands > Peat | place: USA: New York...
GGTCGAGTCCCGGCAGGCATCACCGCTCGCACAATCTGTTCGCTCAACTCCGCACACACCCCATCGATCTGCAGTTGCGCGATGGCCACGCTCTGTTCGATCTCGCCCTTCGCCGCCTTCACCTTCTCCGCGGTCGCCGCGCGCGCATCCGCCAAGGCTTGGTCGCGCTGCGCGCTCCACTGCTTCAGCTTCGCCTCGCGCTCAGCCAGGATCTCCGCCCGCGCCCTGCGCAGCCTGTCTTCACAGTCCGCCGTCCTGGCCTCGGCCGCCGAGATGGCACCGCGCGCCTGTTCCATAGCTCCGGTCGTGCGCGCGCGCCGTTCAGCCAGCACGCGGTCCAGAGGACGCCGGACAAGCAGGCCATAGGCAACCACCAGGAGCAGGAACAGGACCATGGTCGGCACGGCGCCGAGCATAAGTCCACCGAGTTGATTCAGTATTTCATCCATGATTGGGGCGGGCGTGGGGCTGCAAAACCCCTATAAAACTCAGGGCGGAACGCGGCCTTGCACACTTTGGGTACAGCTATTTTCTAACAAAGCGCGGAGGGGAGTGTCAAACCTTGCAGAAGCGATAATCGGGCGTTTCAGGCGGTATCCGCGCAAAATGCAGCGCCGGGTTCGCCCGGAAAAAATAGCCTTTGACAATCGCGCAAAGAAGCCTAGACTTTAAATACCACCAAGACCCGATGTCCAGGGTCGTACAGGTCGCGTGCAAGGGGACAACACCTCCGCTCCCCGACAGGCGGCCTGTTCTGTTTAACCCCGCAAATCTCTCCATTGAGAATTGTCATTCTGAGCAAAGCACTCTCCCTAAGGATCTGTTTAATAATGCCAGGGGTAGATCCCGCAACGTGACCTCAGCGGCTGAAGCCGCGGTGTGAATGCAGATTTACGGCACGGGTGAACCCGTGCCCTTAAGCAAAACCACAGCGATCTAATCGGCGTCAATCGGTGTTTAACCTTTGCGCAATCATCCCCTCTCGCGAAAGCGCCGATAGCGCTCCAGCAGCGACGCCGACCCGCGCGCCGTGAGGAGCACAAGATTGCCTTCAAAGCTCTTCTCGCGCACCAGCGCGCCCGCCTCCAGCGCGGCCAGTGCTGCGCCCTCCGACTGCGGTACGCGGAAGCGCGCATCGATCAGCGGGTCTGCCACCAGCGCCTCGTCGATGGCCGCCAGCAGCTCATTCAGCCCCATCTTCGTCAGCCCAGAGACTGCCACTACAACCGGCGCACTGTGCGCCTGGACTCCCGCAAGCCGCGCGCGCTCCTGCGGCGGCAACAGGTCGATCTTGTTCATCACCTCGATGACCGGCTTGCCCTTCACCTCCAGCTCGCCCAGGACCTTCTCCACCTGCAGCTTCTGCTCGTCGACCATCGCGCTGGAAGCGTCGCGCACATGCAGCAGCACCTCGGCCCGCTCCACCTCCTCCAGCGTGGCGCGAAAGCTGGTCACCAGCGTGTGCGGCAGGTTGCGGATGAAGCCCACCGTGTCCGAGATCAGAATCCTGCGCCGGCTGGGCAGTTGCAACAGCTTCAGCTTGGGATCGAGCGTGGCAAACATCTTCGACGATTCCAGCACTCCGGCCTCGGTGAGCGCATTGAAGAGCGTGCTCTTGCCCGCGTTGGTGTATCCCACCAGCGCGACCACGGGAACCGGCACGGATTCGCGGCGCTGGCGCTGCTGACGGCGAACCCGGCGCACCGTCTCCAACTGCTCCTTCACATGGTCGATGCGCAGGTTGATCTTGCGCCGGTCGGTTTCGAGCTGCGTTTCGCCCGGCCCGCGCGTTCCGATGCCGCCGCCCAGTTGAGACATCGCCTTGCCGTGGCCGGAAAGCCGGGGCAGTTGATACTCCAACTGCGCCAACTCCACCTGCAACTGGCCCTCGCGGGTCCGCGCGTGGCGGGCAAAGATGTCCAGGATCAACTGCGTCCTATCGATCACGCGGCAGGGCAGCTTCTCCTCCAGATTGCGCAACTGCGAGGGCGTCAGATCGTGGTCGAAGAGCACCAGGTCCGCGCCGGTCGAAGCTGCCACGCCCGCAATCTCCTCCAGTTTGCCCTGTCCCACCAGGGTCGCCGCATCCGGACGTGCGCGGCGCTGCACCAGGGTTGCCGCAATCTGCGCGCCCGCGCTGCGCGCCAGCTCCTCGAACTCGGCAAGCAATGCGTCGAAGTCGGGGCCGCCAACCGCGTCGCGACAGGTTTCCCCATCGGTCGCAGACGGGACCGCGTTTGAGGCGGCAGACTCTTCGTCCACGTGCGCCGCAGCCGCGTCCCGCGCCAGACGCGCCGACGCGGTCAACCGCCTGCGCTGCGCGGTAAACTCCACCGCAACCAGCACGGCGAGTTCGTGCCCCACCGCCGCGCCCCTCTTCGTCGCAGCAACGCGTGCCGCTGCCGCATCGTCCACAAGGCTCACCTGCGGCCTCCTGGCCATGTAGCGTCCAGTCGTGCCGGTTCCCGTCTGGTCGAGGCCAGCCTTGTCTTCATGAATGTGGCCTTCAGGTTTGGAACATCGATCGCCCGCTATCCCGCCGCCTCGTCCAGTACCGCGCCCGCAGCCCCGACCGGCCCGCCCTGCGTCCGCAACTCCGGCTTACCCGCAGCTTGGCCGTCTGAGTGCGGGCCAACCCGCCCGCTCACCACGGTCGAGATCGCGTGCTTGAAGACCAACTGCTCCTGCGCGTTGTTCTCCAGCAGCACCGAGTACTTGTCGAAGGACCGGATCTTGCCGGTCAACTTCACGCCGCTCACCAGGTAGATGGTGATCGGACTCTTGTCTTTGCGGACCGTATTGAGAAACGTGTCCTGAATATTCTGCGCCGGCTTTGATTCCATGATGCCGATCTCCTTGAGTTGGTTTCTCTTGTAAAAAGTGAAGTAAAAGGAGCGGAGCACTCGATTGCTCCGCGCGGCGTTCAGTCCCTACAGCGGACTGCCCGCCAAATGCAACCACTAACAACTTCACGATACAGGCCTTAAGCGCGATTATCAACACCGGCGGCCCGCATAGACCACCGGAGCGACTGCATTCGCAGCGTTGCGCCGCGCTGAGGTCCCACCGCTGCCGTCCATTTTTAGGTTAGACGCGATGCAGAGGCAATGGATTCAGCCGTCCAGCGTTGTACCATGGCTTGCAGTGTCCAAACCCGCTCCACAACCCGTTCCCATGCTGGACTTCGCGCGCCAGTTCGCCCCGCTGCGGCAGGAGATTCTAACCGCCATCGCGAGGGTCTGCGACTCGCAGCACTTCATCCTCGGCCCGCAGGTCGCCGCCTTCGAGAAGGCCGCAGCCACAGTCTGCACCGCGCGCTTCGCCATCGGCTGCGCCAGCGGCACCGACGCGCTCTGGCTGGCACTGGCCGCCGCCGGCATCGGCGACAGCACCGCCAGTACCCGCTCCGGCAACAAGCCAGACGCCGTCGTCACCACGCCCTTCAGCTTCTTCGCCACGGCCAGCTCGATCCTGCGCGCCGGGGCGCGGCCCATCTTCGCAGACATCGACCCGCGCACCTTCAACCTCTCACCAGATTCAGTCGCCGAGCTTCTGCGCGATCCTCATGGTCCCGCTGCAAATGCGAACGTCAAAGCCGTTCTGCCCGTGCACCTCTACGGCCAGTGCGCCGACTGGGACGGCTTCTCCGCCCTGCAACGCGATCACCCAGGCTTGCTGCTGATCGAGGACGCGGCCCAGGCCTTCGGCGCAACGTGGACTGCCTCAAACCAGACATCAGCAGGTCAGCCGGCAACCCGCCCCGCAGGCTCGCTGGGCGACGCCGCGGCCTTCAGCTTCTATCCCACAAAGAATCTCGCCGCCTTTGGAGACGCGGGCCTGGTCACCACATCCAGTGCAGAGATCGACCGCCGCGCCCGCTCGCTGCGCGCCCACGGCATGAGCCGCCGCTACTTCCACGACGAGGTGGGTTGGAACTCGCGGCTCGACGAGCTGCAAGCCACCGTCCTCAACGTCAAGCTGAGCCACGTCGCCGAGTGGAACCAGCAGCGACGCGACCGAGCCGCCCGCTACGACCAACTCTTCCGCGAGGCTTGCCTCGATGCTGGGTCTACGGCAGAAGGCATCGTTCTCCCCTATACCGACCCGCGCGCCATGCACGTCTTCCACCAGTACGTCATCCGCGCCCCGCGCCGCGACGCACTGCGCGACCACCTCGCCGCGCAGCAGATCGGCAGCGAGATCTACTACCCCGTGCCGCTCCACCTGCAAGCCGCACTCAGCGACCTCGGCTACATGCCGGGCGACTTCCCCCACGCCGAGCGCGCCGCTGCAGAAGTCCTGGCCCTGCCCCTCTACCCCGAACTCCGCGACGACGAGCAGCAAACCGTAGTCGCCGCCATCCGCCGCTTTTACAACTAACGCGCTACAGCCGCAGCCGAGTACCGGTGCTAGCCTGAGAAGCAGGAAGGGGGCTGATGGTTCCGTATTCTCGTCGCTATCCAATTCTCCTGCTGCTTCTTCCATGCGTTCTGTCGTTTGCGTCTCTCGCCTCTGCGCAGATGATGACGATCCGCATGATCAACGGCAACTCAGGTAAGCCGTTCGCGAACAAGAACGTCTTCGTCACGTTCTGGTGGGATGACCCTTCCCAGCCTCCCGGTCGAAGGCGGGTACGCGTGGGTTTTCCCCACGACACCGGCGGAACCGATATCCCACTGGACGACCATGGAATTGGCCACATCGCTATCCCGCCGCAGGCAACAAGGGTCCAGGTCCAATCGGTTGAAAACGTCGTCATCTATGGCAAGCGAGGCCAATACTACCTGTGTAACGTGACAGGCAATCAGTTCATGGCACCAGACGAATTCTGGACGGCCGGTCGTCAACTCGTGCCGCTGGAGCTGATCTCATCTCACGGATTCGTTCCGCAGACCGGATGCACTCCGAAACTCCCAGTGCGTCCTGCCCCCGGCGAATTCGTTGTCCTTGCTGTACCGGAACACTGCTGGCCCCTATGCGGCCTGAGCTGGTGATCGCAGCACTGAAAGCCCTACCGCTTCTTTCCCTTGCTGGCCTTCTTCACCTCAACCACGGGATGCGCCTCCGGCTCGTCGTGGCTTCCCGGCGCAGCCACCCGCCGCACCAGGTTCCCCTCCAGCCGATATGTCTTCTCGATCAGCCGTCCCGGCGTCGCAATTCCGGTCGCCGGATCGGGAACCACAGGCCCGGCGTCGGCCGCCAGGACCTTATAGCTGAACGTCGGCAGCGGAGTCTGCGCCATAGCCGATTTGCCGTACGGGTCTGTCTCCATCCTCACGGAGACCGGAAGATAGCCCTCTATATTCTTCTGGCGGAAGGCCGTCTCGTAGCGATGCATCTTCAGGTTCCAGGTGAAGACGCGCACCTGCTCGAAGTCGTACGGCAGTCCCGCCGTATACGGCCCCAGCACGGCCAGGTAGATGGGAATGTCCTTGTTGTCCTGCCCGGCGCCGTCGTCATGCACCGTGGTCAGCACATACGCGCCCACGAAGCGCTGTCCCTCGGCATAGCGCGTCAACGAGTCGGGCGCATCCACATCCACATAGTGGGAGAGCAGCCAGCCCGAGCGGCCCCTGGCATCGCGCGCCAGCCACCAGTCCTCCATCGCAACCTGAGGCGCGGCCTCAGCCCCCTGCGCATTCGCCGTTTTTACCGGGGCCGCACCCGCGGTCACCGGCTTGGGCAGCGTCGCCCGCTCGAGCAGTTGCACCTTGTCGCCCTCCGCCAGCCGGTAGAAGACCTCCGTTGTCCGGCCCGGCCTCAGGTGCAGGTTCACCTCGTCGCGCACCACCGCCGAGGCCACCGCAGGATCGTTCTTATGCGCCTCCGCCAGACCCTTGAACTCGTCAAAAACCTCCTGCGTCGCCACGGCCTTCTCGTCGATCCAGCCCTGCTCCCCCTTCTCCGTCTGCACGCGGTAGAAGCGCCGTCCGTGCTCCAGCACCTGGAGCCGCTGGCCGTTCTCCACCGTCGCGGTGCGGTTGGAGACGGCAGCCACGCGATCGCGAAGGTAGGTTTGCTTGGCCGTCACATACACCGATTCGGCCGCCGGCCCCGACCGCAGATGCGAGCACCCGCCCAACATCGCAACCCACAGCGCAGCCACGCAGAAGAACGCCCCGAAACCAGGCCATGTGGCGCAGCGAACCGATCCCCGCGGGCGAAATCCAGGAACCGGCAGCATCGGGGAAAAGGGTCGAAGAGAACGATTGGGAATCTTGTCCGGCACATTTTTCAGCATATCAGGGCAAAATGACCCTCCGCGGGCCCTCCTGCCGGCTGGAGTGGGGCGGCAGGCTGAAAAGGGCATTTTCCCCAGAAAAATGCCCCCTCTACCAGTTTTTTGCCGCCCCGTCCAGGGCAAAATCGCCCTCTGTTGCCAGTTCGCATTCCATCTCGTAAATTAGAGTCTTGCGCGAAGTGCCCTCTTGCGCATACAGTTGCGTACGGAAACAAAACCAATCCAGGAAAGCACTTTAGCGACACCCTGAATCCAACTCCGTCCATCGCGCAATCGGATCGGCCACATCACTCGTCAACTGGTAAGGAGGCCCACACAATGGCCAGTAAAGAAATCGAAGTCCTCGACCCTGCGGCAACGGTCGATAAGCTCAACAAGATCGCGGCAGGCCGCGCACTGAATCGCAGGCACTTCATCACCGCCCTGGGGATGACTGGAGCAGCGGCAGGCGCAGGATTAATGTCGGGTTGCACCACCACCAGTTCCGTGGCTGTCACCACCGCTGTTGGATCGGGCCAGATTGATATTCTCAACTTCCTTCTCAACCTGGAGTACCTGCAGGCCACCTTCTACTCCTACATCACCCAGGGTGCCGACCTGCCGTCCGCTCTCACGGCCAACAGCGGCGCCATCACCGGCACGCTCAGCGCGCCGTTGGTCTTCACCGGAACCTACGCCTCGCAGATCACCGACCTGCTCAACGAGGTCTATTTCGACGAGGTGAACCATGTGATCGGCCTGCGCAATATCCTCGGCTCCGCGGCCATTTCCAGGCCGGCGATCAATCTCGCCGCCTTTGGCGCGATCACCGCGACCAATGCCCTCTCGATTGCAAGGATTCTGGAAGACATTGGAGTCACCTCATACACAGGCGCCATCACTGGGCTCACCACCAGCAACGCCACCTATGCCGCGCAAATCCTCGGCGTTGAAAGCTTCCATTCCGGGGCGCTGCGCCTGATCAGCATCCAGAACCCCACCATCGCCGCCGACATAGCTGCAGCCGATGGCCTGGATGTGGCGCCGTACGACCTGGGTACGGCAACCCTCGCAGCAGCCGGCCCAACCGCCAGCGGCGGATTCTTCCCCACCTACGGTGGTGCGGCCGTACCCGGCACTACCGGCACCGCCTCCACCGGATCCTTCATCGGGACCCCCGGCACCTACGGCTCTAACGCCATCTCCTACGCCCGGACCTACCAGCAGGTCCTCGCGCTTCTCTACGGCACAGGCACAGCGCTTGCATCTTCCAACGTCTCGGGCGGCTTCTTCCCCAGCGGAGTGAAAGGCAACCTCACAGTCGTCTAAGCCATGGAAGGACACACTCGGACCTGAACTCGACGCGGGCATCGCATTTCATCATGACCCAATCTCTTCGCACAACTCGCAAGTCTACTGACAAGGAGGCCAACGAAATGGCCAGCAGCAATGACATCGAAGTCCTCGATCCCACGGCAACGGTCGAGAAGCTCAAGAACATCGTATCCAAAGTCGCCCTGAATCGCAGGCACTTCATGGCTGCCCTCGGAGTGGCTGGCATCGCTGCTAGCACCAGATTGGGATCGGGTCCGGTTGCACGCGCTCAGCAACCCACACCCAACGGCTTTGCGCAGATCGACGTCCTCAACTTTCTGCTCAATGTCAAGTACCTCAAGGCGACGTTCTATTCCTACGTCACGCAGGGCGCCGATCTTCCGGGCTCGAGCTACGCCATCCTGTCCTCGGGCCAGGTCTACAACGCGCCGGGCAAGATTACCTTCTCCGGCACCAACGCCGCGCAGATCACCGATATGTTCAACGAGATGTACTACGATGAGTTGAATCAACTGATCGACCTGCGCAATTTCCTCGGCGTCGCCGCCGTTCCCAGGGCGACCATGAACCTGCTGGGCAACTCCGTCGCAAACGCAACCTACGCGACGCCTTCCGGCACAGTGATTTCCACCGGGGCCCAGGCCATCGGCCAGGCCCGGATGTTGGAAGACGTCAGCGTCACAGCCTTTGCTGGCGCGCTCTCGTATCTCACCGGTGCCAACCTCGCCCTGGCCGCGCAGATCCTGGCCGTCGACGGATGCCATGCGGCCGCGCTACGCCTGGCCGCCATCCAGACCGGCGCAGCGTATCAAGGGACGCTGTACCAGAGCAACTTCGCGATAGGAACCAATACAAACACCCCGAACACTCTCTACGCGATACTCACCTCGACGGCCGCCGTCGTAGGCGATATCATCACTGCCCCCGGTTTGATTCCAGCGGGCTCGGTGATCACGGCGATTAACACCAAAGCAAGCGTCACACCCACAGGCTTCATCACCAGCGGCAGCAAGAACATTACGGCGGTGTCGAGCACCACCGGGCTGGTGGTCGGACAACCCATCACTGGAACCTACATCCCGGCCCTCACGTACGTCACGGCGGTCGGCACCACGTCGCCCTACACAATCACGATCTCGAATGCCGCCTCCTCCACCCCACCAGCAATCGCACCCACCGGCTACATCACTGCCGGCACAAGTTCCATCACGGGGGTGTCGAGCGTCTCCGGATTGGTCGTTGGGCAGCCCATCACGACATCGACAACCGCAATCGCTGGACAAGTCCTTGGAGCCATCCCGGCCAACACAACCATCGCGGCGGCCAGCGGCACCACAATCACGATGTCGGCGAACGCCACCGCTACGGGCTCAATCTCATTCGTCGGCATCCTCACCAGCGGCAGCACGACCCTCACGCCGGTGTCGAGCACCACCGGGCTGGCGGTCGGGCAGCCCCTCACCGGAGTCGGCATCCCCGCCAGTCCCGCTACAACCATTACGGCCATCGGCACCAATATCACGATGTCGGCGAAAGCCACCGCCAGCAGCACATTCCCAACCCAAACCACATTCAACGGCATCCTCACCTCAGGCAGCCCGACCATCACTGTTGTGCAGAGCACCGCCGGTGTACTGGGCACAGCCGGATTGGGATTGGCGGTCGGGCAGCCCCTTACCGGAGCCAACATCACTCCGGGAACGACCATCACGGCGATCGCCGCCAACACGGTCACAATGTCGGCGAACGCCACCGCCAGCAGCACCGTCACACCCACCGGCACCGTCACCTCCGGCAGCCCGATCATCACGAATGTTACAAACGTCACCGGAGTGATTGTCGGGCAGGCCATCACCGGAACCGGCATCCCTAGCAGCACGACCGTCTCGAGCTTCGGCACCACGGCCCCCTACTCGATTACGATGTCGAAGAACGCCACCGCAACCCTGCCACCGATCACAATCTCAGGTGTCACCACCATCGGCAGCAACACGATCACGAATGCGTGGGGGGTGGGGGCATCTGGCACAACGGTCTTCACCGGATTGGTGGCCGGACAGCCCCTAACCGGGGTTGGCATCCCCTCGGGTGCGACCATCACGTCGTGGGGCACCGTGTACCCGTACTCGATTACGATGTCGCAGCCCGCCACCGCCACCCTAACACCCGTCTCATTCACAGCCATTACCACCTCCGGCAGCGCCACCCTCACGGATGTATGGAACGTCACCGGGTTGTCGACCGGGCAGGCCCTGACTGGGACCGGCATTCCTGCCAACACACTCATCTCGTCGATTGTTGGCAGCACGGCGCCCTACTCAATCACGATGGTGTCGGCGACTACTGGAGCGGCGGCAAACGCCACCCTCACCGTCGCCTCGCTATCGACCATTACCACGGGAGAGATCATCACCTTCCCCGCGGAAGCGCCCCTCACCATCCCCGCACTGCAGCCCGTCATCACTGGAGGCCAGGTCCTGACCAGTCCCACGGTAAGCACACTGAGCAGTCCCGCAAACGAGACCCTCACCATTGGACAAGGCACCATCACCATCTCGGAAGCAGCCATTGTTACAGGGACTGGCACAGCCACCATCGCCACGCCGGATCCCTACGAGGTCGTGCCAGTCGATCCCGGTACCGCGGGCCTCGCCGCGGCCGGCCCAGCGCTCGACACATCGAGCTCCCCGCCTGTGTATCAAGGGTTCTTCGCCACCGCCGGCACAAGCAACGCCACCAGCTCCACACCCGCCGGCTTCGCCTACGCCCGGACCTTCTCGCAGGTCCTTGCAGTCCTCTATGGCGGTACGGCTACAGGCACCTACGAGGGCGCCTTCTATCCGGAGGGTGTCTCCTGCAACATCAACGTCGTCTAACCCTTGCCGATCGCATGACTCCACGGAGTCATGCGGTCCAGCCCAAGCAAGACTGGAAAGGCCCAGATCCCGCTCAGAGATGTGGGCCTTTTCCTTGCCTCAGTGTGTCGCTGCGATGGCAACTGGCCCCGTCGGGTCAGTCCCGGTCAGGCATGATGTCGCAAAATCGAGCTTTCCCGCCGTCGCCGAGTCGTAGCTGTACATGGTCAGGTCGGGCGATCCGCCATTGGCCGCAGCCAGCAGATCATCGCCACTGTTGTCCACCGCCAGTGCCGTCACCGCGGTCCCGCTCTGATAGGGCGACCCGCTCAACACGGTCAAGGGACCGCCGCTGGCGATGCTGAACCCGGAGATGTTGTTGCCTCCCCGGTTGGCCACATAGACATCGGTGCCCTCGGTATTGACCGCCACAGAGTAGGGCTGCGTCCCCGCAGTAAACGGCGATCCGCTCACCGACGCCAGTGCCCCGCCCGAACCAATTGTGTACACCGCCAGCCCGCCTGTGGGCCCGCTCCTGGCAATGAAGAGAAGTGTGCTGTCCGGGCTCACCGCCAGTGCATTGTCGCTGTTGTTCGATGACGCTCCCAGCGAGAGCGATAGAGGGACAGACAGGGCGCCGGACGACGTATTGAAGGGATACACCACATCGCCCGCAGTGCCCAGCGCAAGAAACAGATAGCCGCCATTGGGCGCGAACTTCACCGCATGCGCGACGACAGTCGCACCCGGCGGCACCGGGTAGGTGATCGGGGTGTCCTGCGTCAGCACGCCCGTGCTGGAGTTGATCTGAAACTCTTCCAGCGAAATATCGTTCTGGTCCAGCGCGAACAGCCACTGTCCATCGGGCGAGATGTCCATCGACGCAACAGCAGCGTACCCCACGGCAGCGCCGCTGTTCAGCGCGCTCAGCACACCCGTACTGGAGTTGATCGCAAACGCATAGATCGCCGTGTTGCCTCCGACAAACAAAATCGAGTTGGCGGGATTCACCGCCAACGCCGTGGGAGTAAACCCCAGCGAGTAAGGCGTGCCTGTCACCGCAGTCAGCGTCCCCGCGCCCACCGCAAATCCGCTCACCGTCACCGCCGTCCCGTTCGCAACATACACATAGTCATTGGTCGGAGTGGTACTGCTGCTGCTTTTCGTCGCCCCCGGATAGACCCAGAAACCGGCGCATCCCGTCGTCCAACAGAGGGCCGCCAGGCCCAACGCCGCCGCCACTCGCCGAAACAAACCCATCATCCTTCCATTCCTCTCGCATTCCCCTTCATTTGACTCTACTCCCGTCCAAACAGCACCCGCCTCTGCCGCCAGAAAACAACAAAAAGCGGTCCATCGCTGGACCGCTCTCTCCTTCCCTCTGAGATCACGCGAGGTCGAAGCGATCGAGGTTCATCACCTTGCTCCAGGCTGCCACAAAGTCACGCACGAACGCCTGCTGCGAGTCGACGCAGGCATAGACTTCCGCGAGGGCCCGGAGCTGGGAGTTTGAACCGAAGACGAGATCGACGACGGTGCCCGTCCATTTGGGTTTGCCGGTCGCCCGGTCACGCCCCTCCAACACGCCTTCCGATGCAGCGGACTTCTGCCACTTCGTCGTCATGTCGAGGAGATTCACGAAGAAATCATTGGTCAATGTTTCCGGCCGCTTGGTGAAAACGCCATGTTTGGACTGGCCGAAGTTTGCATTCAAGGCGCGCAGGCCACCGATCAGGACCGTCATCTCGGGAGCGGTCAGCGTCAATAGATTCGCCCGGTCCACCAGCAACTCACCCGCGGATAGATCATGTCCCTTTCGCACATAGTTGCGGAATCCGTCTGCGGCCGGCTCCAGTACGGCGAAGGAGGCCACATCGGTCTGCTCCTGCGACGCATCCGTGCGGCCTGGCGAGAAGGGGACCTTCACGTCGTGGCCGGCCTTCTTCGCAGCTTCCTCGACGGCTGCGCAGCCTCCCAGAACGATCAGGTCAGCAAGCGAAACCTTCTTCCCACCGGGTTTGCCGCTGGACTGGGCGCCGTTGAAATCCTTCTGGACCGCTTCCAGTGTCTTAAGGACCTTCGCCAGTTCGGCCGGTTGGTTCACCTCCCAATCCTTTTGCGGCGCGAGGCGAATGCGCGCACCGTTCGCTCCGCCACGCTTGTCGCTGCCGCGGAACGTAGCAGCCGACGCCCAGGCTGTTGTGACCAGTTGGGAGATGGAAAGTCCGGAGGCGAGGACCTTGGCCTTCAGGGCCGCAATATCCTGCTCCCCAATCAATTCATGATCCACGGCAGGGACGGGGTCCTGCCAGATCAGCGGCTCCGCAGGAACGAGCGGGCCGAGATACCGCGAGATGGGCCCCATGTCGCGGTGCGTCAGCTTGAACCATGCCTTGGCGAAGGCGTCCGCGAACTCCTGCGGATCCGCGAGGTAGCGCCTCGCAATCTTCTCATAGGCCGGATCCACTCTTAGGGAGAGGTCCGTCGTTAACATGGTCGGCGCGTGCCTCTTCGACGGGTCGTGAGCGTCCGGCACGGTGGCCGCTGCAGATGCGTCCTTGGGCGTCCATTGGTAAGCTCCGGCGGGGCTCTTCGTGAGTTCCCATTCATGGCCGAACAGGTTCTCCAGGTAGTTGCTGTCCCACTTCACGGGGTTGGTGGTCCATGCTCCCTCCAATCCGCTGCCGATCGTATCGGAGCCTTTGCCGCTGCCAAAGGTGCTTGTCCAGCCCAGGCCCTGCTCTTCGATGTCGGCACCCTCGGGCGCTGGACCGACATACTTGTTCGGATCGGCGGCGCCATGTGTCTTGCCGAACGTGTGTCCGCCCGCGATGAGGGCGACTGTCTCCTCGTCATTCATCGCCATGCGCGCGAAGGTCTCCCGAATGTCCTTGATCGCGGCAACTGGGTCCGGCTTGCCATTGGGCCCTTCCGGATTCACATAGATCAGGCCCATCTGAACAGCGGCGAGAGGATTTTCAAGCTCACGGTCGCCGCTGTAGCGTTCGTCGGCCAGCCACTTGCCCTCAGGTCCCCAGTAAATATTTTCTTCCGGCTCCCAGATGTCCTCGCGCCCGCCGCCGAAACCGAAGGTCTTCAATCCCATCGACTCCAGCGCCACGTTACCGGCGAGAATCATCAGGTCGGCCCAGGAGAGCTTCCGGCCGTACTTCTGCTTGATCGGCCAAATCAACCGGCGCGCTTTGTCGAGGAGCACGTTGTCCGGCCAACTGTTGAGGGGAGCAAATCGCTGTGCCCCAGAACCCGCGCCGCCGCGGCCATCGGCGATACGGTAGGTGCCGGCGCTATGCCAAGCCATACGGATGAAGAACGGCCCATAGTGGCCGTAGTCAGCAGGCCACCAGTCCTGCGAGTCCGTCATCAAGGCACGGAGGTCCTTGATCACCGCATCCAGGTCGAGGCTCTTGAACTCCTCAGCGTAGTTGAACGCCTCGCCCATGGGATTGGACAGTGGGCAGTGCTGATGCAGGGGCTTCAGGTTCAGTTGATTGGGCCACCAGTCTGCGTTCGTTTGGGTCCCAGCAATTGTTTTGTGAACACCGCTTGAGAATGGGCACTTTGTTTCGTCCGCCATGCATCACCTCGATTTCGTCTTTGCTGTTCCACTAACAATCAACAACCATCTCTAGTTCAGCCGTTCCTTGTGCGTCTTGTCCGACCGCACATCCAGCGGCTTGCGTCCGGCAAAGCCATCCTCCGGCGTATGCCAGTAGCCGATCTCCTTCTCGCCCAGCTTCCAGCACAGCAGCACGTCACGGCCGTCCATCACCGAGGGAAAGTCCAGCAGCCCCTTCTCCAGGTCTTTGACCTGCACTCCGATCTCGTCCATCTCGGCCAGCGTGTCGCGGGCCTCCTGCAAGGCCTTCTCGCGCTCCGCCCGCCGTCGCGCCGCCTGGGCCACATCCACGCGCATCCCGCCCGCCAGGAATATCCGTTGGTTCAACTCCTGCATCTCCTGCTCCAGCTCGCCGGCGCGCACTCCCGCCGCCTGCGCCCTGCGCAACAACGCCTCCAGCACCGGTAGCAGCGTCTGGGCCTCGTTCAATGTGAATATTCTGCTCAATGTTTGATCTCCAACATCCGATCCAGCGCGACACGCGCCCAGTGCTTCACTTTGTCTTCTACTTGGATGCGGTTCACCACGCGCCCGTCTATTAGATTCTCCAGCGCCCACGCAAGATGCTGGGGAGAGATGCGATACATCGTCGTGCACAGGCAGCCCGACTCATCCAGCGTGATCACTCGCTTGCCCAGCGGCGCAAACCGCCTGGCCAGCCGGTTGACCAGGTGGATCTCCGTGCCCACGGCAAAGCTCGACCCCTGAGGCGCCTGCTCGATCAGCTCGATGATCCGCTCGGTCGAACCCAGCGCGTCGGCCTTCTGGCAGACCTCCCAGCGGCACTCCGGATGCACCAGCACATGCATCCCCGGCTCCTCGCGGCGGACGCGGTCCACATGCTCCGGCAGAAAGCGCTGATGCACGCTGCAGTGTCCCTTCCACAGGATGACCTTCGCCGCGTGCAGCCTCTCCGGCGTGACGCCGCCGTTGATCTGGTACGGGTCCCACACCACCATCTCGTTCAATGGAATCCCCAACGCGTACGCCGTGTTCCGGCCCAGGTGCTGGTCGGGCAGAAACAGGACCTTGCCCGCGCGCCGGAAGGCCCACTCGAAGGCCGCCCGCGCATTCGACGAGGTACACACCAGCCCGCCCCGTTCGCCGCAGAAGGCCTTGATCTCCGCCGCGGAGTTTATATACGTCAGCGGAAGAATCCCTTTGCCGTTGGTCGCTGTTCCCTGCCGTTCCAGCGACTCCCAGCAGTCCTCCACTTGGCCGATCTCGGCCATGTCGGCCATCGAGCAGCCCGCATTCAGATCCGGCAGAATCACCTGCTGCCAGGGGCGCGCCAGGATGTCCGCCGTCTCCGCCATAAAGCGCACGCCGCAGAAGACCATGGTTCGCGCGTTCGACTCGGCGGCGGCCTTCGCGAGCTTGTAGCTGTCGCCGGTAAAGTCGGCGAAGCGTATCACCTCGTCGCGCTGGTAGTGGTGCCCCAGCACGACCGCATCCGCGCCCAGTGTCTCGCGGGCCGCACCGATCCGCGCGTCCATCGACTCGTCCGGCTGCACCAGGTAGTGGTCCAGCGAACACGCCTCGCCCACAGTCTGCACCGGGGCCTCGTCCAATAACAGTCCATTCACAATATGCCGCCTTCAGTCTCGCCAGCGCGTCCGCACCTGCTCAACGCAGAGAGATTCGCACCGCGAAACGGGGATGTTGAAAGCACTTCCTGCCCAGGCGTGCAGCGGATTCACTGTGCCAACCCGATCCTGCCGGGCCGTCACCCAATCCGCGGGGATGTTGCCGCCCACTTCATACCCGCGCGACCGTCGAGATCGCGCCTTCTCCATTTTAGACGAAACCGGCCCAGAAATGACGCATCCCTCCGGTTCGCTTGTTTGTCCATCCCTCCTTGCTCGTCATTCCCACCTTGTTTGTCATTCCGCTGCTCATCCGGGGTCCCCGGCGAGCGGTCTTTGTTCGCTGGGGTTGAGCAGCGGAGGAATCTGCTTCTATCGTTTTTCCCCGGCCGAGAGCATTTGTTTCCCTCCCCGCGCAAGCCGTATCATAAGGACTCTATGCCCAGCTTTCCGGACAGCGCAGTCCTCATCCTCCTCGTCCTGCTGCTCTTCGGACCGAAGAAGCTGCCCGAACTGGCGCGCCAGTTCGGCAAGCTGATGGCTGACTTCCGCCGCGCCTCCAACGAGTTCCGCACCCAGATGGAGGACGAGCTGCGCCTCTCCGAGCAGGCCGACCGCCAGAAGCAGGCCGCCGTTGAAGCTGCCACACCCGCAGCTCCTGCCATCGAGGCCGAGTCCGTGTACGCAAACCAGGACCAGCCTTCACTCGATTCGGCACACGAATCCGCATCCCAATATCCGCTCGATTCGACTGCCGATTCCGCGCACTATCCCACATACGATTCCCTGCCCGAATCGGCCCGCGAAACAACTCCCGATTCCACGACCGAACCTGTGCCGGCCGCAGACCCACTGCCCATCGCGATCTCCGGCGAGCCGAGCATTCTGCCTCCGTCCACAGGCCTGCCCGTCGCAAACTCCGCGCAACTCCCGTTCCCCGAAGACCTCCCGGCCGAATCCCCCGCCCAGGCCAGCGTTCCGGATCACGAACCCCCGGCCCACGAACCCGAGGCAATGCATGGCTGAGACCGGCCCCATCGACCGCGCCCGCGCCGCCCTCGCCGACCGCGCCGAACTCCCCGGCATGAGCCTGATGGAGCACCTGGAAGAGCTGCGCAAGCGCATTCTGCGCTCCCTGGGCTTCCTCGCGGCAGGCTTTGCCGTGGCGTATGGATTCCACAACACACTGGTCGCCATCATCCAGAAGCCGCTGGTCGACGTCGGCCTGCGAATGACCATGACGCACCCCACCGACGCGCTGAACCTGATCCTGAAAACCTCCGCCGTCGCCGGCGCCATTCTGGCCAGCCCATTCATCCTCTACCAGGTCTGGCTGTTTATTTCGCCGGGAATGTATGCCAACGAGAGGAAGTACGTCACCCCATTCATGAGCGCCACGGTCGGCCTCTTCCTGGCCGGCACGTGGTTCGGCTATCGCTATGTTCTGCCCGGCGCCATCCGCATCCTGGTCATGGACTTCGGCAAGAACTTCAGCCACATGATTACGATCGACGACTACACCGGCTTCTTCCTCGCCGTCATCCTCGGCCTGGGCATCTGCTTCGAGCTGCCTATCCTGATCTTCTTTCTCGCGCTCTTCGGCATCGTCGACGCCAAATTCCTCCTTCGCCACTTCCGCTACGCCGTGCTCGCCATCTTTCTGGTGGCCGCCATCATCTGCCCCATGCCGGACCCCTTCAGCATGTGTCTCTTCGCCAGCCCCATGCTGGCGCTCTACTTCCTCGGCGTAGGGGTCGCCTGGTTCGTCCATCCCAACCACCGCAAGCGCAAGGAGAAGCCCGCCGCATGATAGAGCCAAATCGAACTGCAAATCGAATTGTCATTCTGACCCTGAACAGAGTGAAGGGGAAGAATCCCCGCATTTCGTTTTTGTTTTTGCTGTTGCTCGTTTTTCTCTGCCCGCCACTCCGCGCCCAGCAGCCCACCGGACAATCCATCTACTCGCTCACGCAGCAGTTCCTCGCCGTTGCGCCCAAGCGATTCAATGGCTCGCCCGGACATCTCGCGGCAGAGAACTTCATCAAAGACCACTTCAAGCCCGAGGCCGCCAAGGGAAACTTCGAGACCGACCAGTTCACCGCCAACACCCCCGCCGGTCCGCAGACCATGCGCAACTTCATCGTCCGCTTTCCCGGCAAGAAAGACGGTGTCATCGTTTTGGCCAGCCACTACGAGACCAACTATCCACTCAAGGACATCGCGTTCGTCGGCGCCAACGACGGTGCCTGCACCACCGCCCTGCTTATCGCAATCGGCCAGTACTTCCGCGTGCACCCGCCCGAGGGCTACTCCATCTGGCTGCTCTTCGACGACGGCGAAGAGGCGGTCCGCTCCTGGTCTGAATCCGACTCCCTCTACGGCACGCGCCACATCGCCGCGCGCTGGTTCTCCGACGGCACCGCCAGCCGCATCAAGGCCGTGCTGGTGGCAGACATGATCGGCGACCGCGACCTCAACATCCTCGAAGAGACGCAGTCCACTCCGTGGCTGCGCTCCATCCTCCGCCAGGCCGCAGCCAGCACCCACCACTCTGCCAACGTCTTCAAGACCGAGGGATCGGAGGAGGACGACCACCTGCCATTCCTGCAGCTCGGCATTCCCGCCCTCGACGTCATCGACGTGGACTACGGCCCGCGCACCTTCTCCACTCCCGACGGCTACCACCACACCGCGCAGGACACCATCGATAAGATCAGCCCGCAGTCCCTGCAAGTCTCCGCCGACCTCTTCCTGGAATCCATCCGCCTCATCAACCAGCGCTGACCCACAACAACCAGTTTCAGAGAGTCGTTATTCTGGCGCAGCCTACGGAGTCGTCATTCTGGTGCAGCCAGAATCTCCGTATTTGTCTTTCTGCCCGCAATCCGCGATAGCATTAATTCGTGCCCCACACGCCCATCTCCTACTGGATCAGCTTCCATCTGGCCCTTCTGCTGCTGCTAGCCGTCGAGCTGATCTACGCCCGCCGCCAGTTGCGCCTGGGCCACTCGCCACACAATACCGCACTCGCCGCCACGGCCCTCTGGATCGCCGCAGCCCTCGCCCTCGCCGTCTTCATCCATCACTCCCTCGGCCCCGCCGCCTGCGCGCAGTATCTCGCCGGGTACGCGATCGAGGAGTCCCTCTCCATCGACAATCTCTTCGTCTTCCTTCTCCTCTTTCGCCTCTTCCAGATCGGCCGCGCCAATCAGCCCCGCGTCCTCTTCTGGGGAGTCGCGGGCGCAATCCTCCTGCGCGGCCTTTTTATCGCCGGCGGCCTCACCCTCCTCGCTCACTTCAGTTGGATCACCTACGCCTTCGCCGCAATCCTGCTCATCGCCGCCATCCGCCTGCTCTTCCCCGGTGGGCCTTCCCAGCCCGAACGACCGCCACGCTGGCTTGCATGGCTCACCCGCCTGCGCCCCGTCAGTCCGCGCCAGGACCGCTTCGTCGTCAGCGAGAATGGCCGCCCCACCGCGACCCTCCTGCTGCTCGCGCTCATCGCCATCGAACTCTGCGACGTCGCCTTCGCGGTCGACTCCATCCCCGCCGTCCTCTCCATCACGCGCCACGCCTTCCTTGCCTATACCTCCAACATCATGGCCGTGATGGGCCTGCGTTCGCTCTACTTCGTTCTGATCGGCGCGCTCACCCGCCTGCGCTTCCTGCACTACGGCCTGGCCGCGGTGCTGGCCTTTGCCGCGCTCAAGATGCTGCTCTCGCGCTGGATGGAGATCGGCCCCCTCGCATCGCTCGCCGTCATCCTTACACTGCTCACGATCACCCTCGGCGCATCGCTGTGGGTGCCCCATTCATCGCGTTCTATGCGATGAGTGGGAACGGCGCGCCGTCCCTACTGCACAAACCGCAACTCACCCCGCCGCACAACCGAGTGCCGCGCCACTCCGTCCCGCTCTGGATAATCCATGCGAAAGTGCGCTCCCCGGCTTTCTTCACGCCCCAGCGCCGCCTGCACCGTCGCCTCCGCCACCGCCAGCAGATTGCGCGCCTCCAGCACCCGCCGCGTCATCCCCCGCGGCTGATTCTCGCGCAGCGCCGCCAACTCCGCTTGCGCTCTCCGCAACCCCGCCTCATCGCGCAACAGCCCGGCGTCCCGCCACATCAACTTGCGCAGCTCTGCAATCCAGGTCTCCACATCGCTGCTGTCATCAGACCCACCCTTCGCCGCAGTCGCGCGAACCTCGAACCCCGAACCTCGAACCTGCTCTCCAGCCATCGCCTCCGCCGCCAGCGCGCCAAAGACCAGCCCCTCCAGCAGCGAGTTGCTGGCAAGCCGGTTCGCCCCATGCACTCCCGTGCAAGCCGCCTCGCCCGCCGCGTACAGGCCCGCCAGCGAACTCCGCCCGTGCGTGTCCGTCCTGATCCCGCCCATCAAATAGTGCGCCGCCGGCCGCACCGGAATCCGGTCCCTCCCCAGTTCCAGCCCATAGCCCGCCAGAAAGCTTGAGATCCCCGGAAACCGCGCCTTTATATCGAAACTCTTCCCCGCGTCGCGCATGTCGAGATAGACCGCCCCCTCCATCTCCTCGCGCGAGATCGCCCGCGCGACCACATCCCTCGGCGCCAGTTCCATCCCCGCGTGGTAGCGCTGCATGAACCGCTCGCCGCGCTCGTTCACCAGCCACGCGCCCTCGCCGCGCAGCGACTCGCTCATCAGAAATCGCGGCGCGCCCGGCAACGCAAACGCCGTCGGATGGAACTGAAAGAACTCCATGTCCATCAGCTCCGCTCCGGCGCGGTAGGCCATTGCAATGCCGTCGCCGGTGGCCACCGCCGGGTTGGTGGTATCGCTATAGACCTGCCCCGCGCCGCCGCTGGCCAGCAGCACCGCCCGCGCGCGCACCTCGATCAACCCTCCCGCCGCATCCAGCAGCGTCGCCCCCACCACGCGCCCGGATTCCACGATCAGATCCACCGTTGTCGCCCACTCCATCAGTTCCACCCGCTCCAGCCCGCGCACATGGCGCAGCAGCGATACGGCAATCTCGCGCCCCGTCGCATCCCCATTGGCATGAAGAATTCGCGCCAGGCTGTGCGCGCCCTCGCGCGTCCGCATCAACTCGCCAGCCCGCATCAACTCCGCCGCCGGATAGCGGTCGAAGCCCGTCCCCCACGCGATCAGCTCAGCGACGCGCCTCGGTCCCTGCTCCACCAGAACCGCCGCTGCATCGGCGTTCACCAGCCCGTCGCCGGCCGCAACCGTGTCCGCCAGATGTAGCGCCACGTCCTCGTCGCCGTCCATCGCCACGGCGATCCCGCCCTGCGCATACGCTGTATTCGATTCCGCCAGGCCTTCCTTCGTCACCACCAGAACGCTACCCGCTTCGGCCAGCCCGACCGCGGCACGCAACCCTGCAATCCCACCGCCCACAACCAAATAATCCACCACGCGCATACTTCAAGGCTACCACCGCATCGCCACCACCTCTCGCTGATACCATAAAGCCACTGTGTCCTCCATTCGCGTCACCACCCCCGCCGCTACTTACGACGTCCACATCGCTCCCGGCCTGCTGCGTACGCTCTATACGCGCCTGCGCAGGCTGACGCCGGGAAAGACGCCCAGCCTCTTCGTCGTCACCTCGCCCGCCATCTGGGCGCTCTGGCACAAGGCCTTCCTCGCCAGCTTTCCGGCGGCCGAACAGCCCACCGTGCTCTTTCTCCCCGCAGGCGAATCGCACAAGCGGATGGCCACGGTCGAGTCCCTCGCCCAGCAGCTCGCCCTCGCCGGGGCCGATCGCGACTCCATCCTGCTCGCCTTCGGCGGCGGAGTCATCGGCGATGTCACCGGCTTCCTCGCCGCCATCTACATGCGCGGCATCCGCTACGTCGGCCTGCCCACCACGCTCCTCGCCCAGGTGGACTCCTCGCTCGGCGGCAAGACCGGCGTGAATCTGGTCGCCGGCAAGAACCTCATCGGCGCCTTCCACCACCCCCTGGCCGTCTTCAGCGACATCGACACGCTTGCCACTCTCCCCGCCGCCGAACTCCGCGCCGGGCTACAGGAGGCCATCAAATCCGGCATCATTCGTGACGCGAAGTTATTTCGCTATATGGAACAAAACGCTGATTTAATTATCACGTCTGATCCGGCAACTTTGGCCCGAGTCGTCACCGCCAGCGTCCGAGTCAAGGCCGAGGTCGTCAGCCAGGACGAGAAGGAATCCGGCCTGCGCATGGTGCTCAACTTCGGCCACACCATCGGCCACGCCATCGAGGCCGCCACGCACTACCGCAAGCTCCTCCACGGCGAAGCCATCGCCTGGGGCAGCATCGCCGCGCTGCACCTATCGCTCAACCGCGGCCTCATCACGCCGGAGGAGTTTGCCCGCATGGCCAACCTCATCCTGCGCTACGGCCCCATCCCGCCGTTCAAGATCACCACCACTCCACAAGCCTCCGCCGCCAAGCTCGTCGCGCTCACCTCCGCCGACAAGAAAAAGCGCAGTGGCCGCCGCGCCTTCGTCCTCGCCACCGCCATCGGCCGCACCCAGGTCGCCTACGACGTCACCGACCCCGAACTCCTCGCCGCCTCCACCGCCATGCTCACCACCATGCAGCAGGTGTAATCGCTGGTGTGCTAGCATGAGCCAAAATCAATGAGGTGACATCGGAATGGCGGGAACTCTTAGTCTTTCCTCGACGGTTCAGGTATTTCCATGCCCTAGCTGCAAAGAAACGATCAACACCTCGATGCTTGAATGTCCGTTTTGTTCCACACACATTGACCACGCTGCCGCAGACGTTTCAGCCGCTGCCACCAGCAGAATTAGTCAGGCATGTAGCGACGCCAGCTACCTGAAGGTCATGGCTTGGTCTTGGCTAACATTCATCGTTGTAATGTTCATTCCACTTGTGGGTTTGGCCGGTTTCGTGGGTTTATTGTTTCTCAGGGTCGCTATACCAGTGATGGTAGTCCGCTGGTGGATTAAGTTCGGCTCGATCAAAACAGATGATCGCGACTTTGCCCGCGCGAAACGGGCTGCCATCGTCGTCAGTGTTATTGCCGCCTTACTGGTGATAGACAGTGCAATCAAGATAGCCAGACTGGTCTAGGCTGCGGTCACCATCTAACATGTCTCTAGTGGCAATCGAACAATCATCCAGTCACGACCCCACCCCCGGCGCGCGCCCCACCGGCGTCTCCGACCCTGCTGCTGCGGCCCAGAGCATCCAGCAGATGTTCGACACCATTGCTCCGCGCTACGACCTCGCCAACCACCTGCTATCGGCGGGGATTGATCGTATCTGGTGGCATCGGACCGCCCGCGCCCTGCGCCCCATCCTCGCCCGCCCCGAGGCCGTCGTCCTCGACCTCTGCTGCGGCACCGGCGACATGACCCTCGCCCTCGACAAGCTCCGCCCAACGAACAACGGAGAACGAACAACGGTCAACCCGATTTTGGCCGTCGATTTCTCCCGCAAGATGCTCGCTCTCGCCCAGCCCAAGTTCGCCGGGCGCAACATCCGCGCCATCGAGGCCGACGCGCTGCATCTTCCCTTCGCCGACTCCTCCATCGACCTGGTCACCTGCGCCTTCGGCTTCCGCAACCTGGCCAGCTATCCCGACGGCCTCGCCGAGCTGCATCGCGTCCTGCGCTCCTCCGGCCAGATCGCCATCCTCGACTTCAACCAGCCCACCGGCCTGGTGGGCGCACTCTACTCGCTCTACTTCAAAGGTGTCCTGCCGCTGCTTGGCCGCCTCATCTCCCGCGATCCACGCGCCTACACCTACCTGCCGGAGTCGGTCGCCCGCTTCCCACGCCCGCCGCGCATGATGGAGCTGATCGCCGCCGCAGGCTTCGCCGCGCCCACCTGGACGCCCTACACCTTCGGCGTCGCCGGGCTCTACCGGGCGATCAAGCCATGACTCCTCCTACGATTAAACTGCGTGGAATCGTATCTGCAAACCATGTATCCCGCTGCAATTAACCCGTCACAGACCGCAGAAAACCCTGTAGCATCACTCCAATGAGCCTTCCGGTCAGCCCGACGCAAGTCGCATTCTCGCACGGACCATCCCCTCACGCCGCCAAGCGCACAGCCGCGATCTTCTCCGTCCTCGCCGCCGCTCTGGTGGCGCTGCTCAAGCTAGTGACCGGCCTGTTGACCGGCTCGCTGGGAATGCTCTCCGAGGCGGCCCATTCCGCCATCGATCTCATTGCCTCGGCGATCACTCTCTTCTCCGTCCAGGTCTCCGACCGCCCCGCCGACGAGGTCCATAACTACGGCCACGGCAAGGTGGAGTCGCTGGCCGCCTTCGTCGAGACGGGCATCATGTTCGCCTCCTGCATCTGGATCGTCTACGAGGCCGTCAGCCGCATCGTCCTCCACCACCATCTCGCGCTGCTGCCCTCGCTCTGGCCCTTCGCCGTGCTGCTGGTCTCCATCGTGGTGGACTTCAGCCGCTCGCGCACGCTGGGCCGCATCGCGCGCCAGCACCGCTCCCCCGCTCTCGCCGCGGACTCCCTCCACTTCGCCACCGACATGTGGGCCACGCTGGCCGTCATGCTCGGCCTGGGGGCCACCTACGCGGGCGAGCGCCTCGCCCGTCCCTGGCTGGAGTACGCCGACCCCATCGCCGCACTGGTGGTTGCCGGAGTCATCCTGCGCGTCAGTTGGCGGCTTGCCCATCAGACCATCGACGCCCTGCTGGACGCCACACCCACCACCGACCCCACCAGCCACCAGCCGCAGTCCAAGGACCAGCTCCGCGCCAATCTGCTGCACGACCTCACGGCCATCCCCGGCGTGCTCTCGGTGGAACGCCTGCGCACCCGCCGCTCCGGCCCCAACTATTTCGCCGACGTCACGCTCGGCCTGCCGCGCAACCTCACCTTCCAGCGCTCCGAACAGCTCACCCTGGCCGCCACTCAGGCCGTGCAACGCCACCTGCCCGGGGCCGACGTCGTCGTCCATAGCGTCCCCACCGCGTCGCTTGCAGAGAGCGTCCACGACCGCATCCGCGCCGTCGCGGCCCGCCGCAACCTCGCCATCCATGAGATCAGCGTCCAGCAGATCAGCGGAGAGCAGCACGACCGCCTCCATCCCCAGTTGCACATAGAACAGCACCTGGAGGTGGACGAGACCATGCCCCTGCGCCAGGCCCACGACCTCGTCACCACGCTGGAGGCAGAGATGCGCCGCGAGGTCCCCGCCATCGCCTCCATCCTCACCCACATCGAGAGCGAGCCTGCCACCATCGAGCGCCCCGCCTCGCTGGAGCACGACCGCGAGCTGGAACTGCGCCTGCGCCGCGTCGCCGCAGCCTTCCCCGAGGTCCTCGACATCCACGAGGTCTACGTCACCCGCCACGGCCCCAGCGTCGTTCCTGCCGCCCCGCACTCCGCGTCAGGCGACCCCTCCGCAACCGGACCTCAACCGGCAACCAACAACCAGCAACCAACAGCCGCCTTCCCCGAGCACACCCAGGTCTCATGCCACTGCACCCTGCCCGACGACCTGCCCATGGCCCGCGTCCACGCCGTCATCACCGCGCTGGAAGGCGCCTTCAAACTCGTCGCGCCTGAGGTCGACCGCCTGCTCATCCACCCCGAGCCCGCCACCGACAACCGCCGCTGACCGTCCCGCCAAGGTGTGCTATCGTTTTTTCGCAGGAGGAAAGTATAAGTATGAAACGCTCGCTGATCTTTCTTGCCGCGCTGGTTACGCTCTCGCTGACAACGTTCGCGCTGCTCGCACAACTCCCCGCCCACAGCAGCATTGCAAAGCCCCCCGCGCACGGTCCCGCAGCCTTCCACGGCAGGCCCAATACCCAGCCCAACCGCAACTACAGCGACGCACCCGGCCATCCCAACGCGCCCCACGTCGAGACGGACGGCAAGTGGGTCGGCCACGATACCGGCCGCAACGATGCGCACTACAAACTCGCCCATCCCTTCGCTCACGGCCGCTTCACCGCGGGCTTCGGGCCCGCGCACGTCTGGCGCCTGGTGGGGGGCGGTCCCGACCGCTTCTGGTTCGGCGGCTTCTACTTCCACGTCGCGCCCTTCGACATCGGCTTCTGCAACGCCTGGTTCTGGGACTCGGACCCCATCATCCTCTACGAGGACCCCGACCACCCCGGCTGGTACCTGGCCTACAACGTGCGCCTCCGCACCTACGTCCACGTAGAGTATCTGGGCCCGCAGTGATGCTTTTACCGGGCCGGTAGCGAAGGAGTGGCTGGGCCGCAGCGATGGGATGAGGCGCAAAAAAATGTGTCCCCCCGTCCGAGTGCTCTGGACGCGGGGACACACAAATCCAAACTCACTCAGGCAGCCGTCCGCTCCAGCCCCCGGTCAGTTCTCGTACTGCTCCATCCCTGCTTCGGTCGACGCATACTGCGCCTCATCCGCCAGCTTGCGTTCGTCGTACATGCGATGGATCGATTCCACCGCCGCGGCGAATCCCTCAGCCGATACAGCGCGTGAAAAGTAGTACCCCTGGGCCTCATCGCAGTTGCGTCGCGCCAGAATCTTAAGGTGGTCTGTCGTCTCCACGCCCTCGGCCGTCACCTTGATGCCAAGGTGGTGCGACATGGACAGGATCGCGCGCACGACCGTCGCCGCGTTCGGTTCCGAGACGGCCTTCAGGATGAAGCTCTGGTCGATCTTCAGCCGGTCCACCGGATACTTCAACAGATACGAGAAGCTGCAAAATCCCGTGCCGAAGTCGTCGATTGCAACCCGCGCGCCAAGCTGCCGGATCTGTTGCAGCTTCTCCAGGTTCGACGCCGAGTTGATCATCAGCATCCGCTCGGTCAACTCCACCTGAAGCCGCTTCGCCGGAAGTCCGCTGCTCTCCAGCGCCTCGCCGATCACCTGCAGCAGGTTGCTCTGCTCAAACTGTCTCGGCGACAGGTTCACCGAGACGGAAAGGTCCATCCCCAGATCGTCGCAGATCGCCTTCGCCTCTTTGCACGACTGCTTCATCACCCACTCGCCGATGGGTACGATCATCCCCGTCTCTTCCGCCAACGGGATGAAGATCGAGGGCGAGAGCATGCCCAGCTTGGGATGGCGCCAGCGCAGCAGCGACTCCATGCCGACCACCCGGCCCGTGGTCAGCGACACCAGCGGCTGATAGTGCATGAACAGCTCATCGCGCACCAGCGCG